>Ga0256831_1001431_pt1 | contig 12584 bp, 9 predicted proteins | sample 132544metaG_FD_189087 | JGI IMG/M metagenome (GOLD analysis project Ga0256831, IMG submission 189087) | Hydrothermal vent microbial communities from Lau Basin, Pacific Ocean - 132-544 | ecosystem: Environmental > Aquatic > Marine > Hydrothermal vents | place: Pacific Ocean: Lau Basin | collected... | reverse complement strand
ATATTTTAGTTATGATTGAATTTATACGAAAACAAATTGGCAGATTATACGAACGTAGCATTAGTTTATTGGTGCTAAATTTAGTTTATGTTTTTTTGTGGGGGTTTACCTCAGGAAAAGTTGAACAATATGGCTACGGTATTTTATTTTCGCTGATATTTATTTTTGCCGTTAGGGCGGTTAAAAAGAATAACAGATGGCTTTTTCTGTTTTCGGCATTTTCTATTTCTGTTTTTTGGCTCTCCTTTTTTTTAGATATGAAGCTGATTATGCTAAGTTCTTACATTTTGTCGATTATTTTTTTTAGTATCACCATGGTTTTGCTGGTATTACGACTTGCCGGTGCCAAAGAAATTACTGCTGTTGAATTTTTAGAAGGAATTAATCTTTACCTGTTGATGGGAATAACCGGCTCGCTTTTGTTTTCGATAATATATTTGCATGTGCCCGATGCTTTTAGTTCGGCAAACCCTTTAAAAACACCTTACGATTTAATTTACTTTAGCTTTGTAACTTTAACTTCGTTGGGATATGGCGACATTGTTCCTATTACTCACGGGGCAAAAAGTATGGCTATTTTTCTTAGCTTTTCAGGACAGATTTATATTGCCATGATTGTATCGATGATGGTGGGTAAATATTTGAACTCGAAAAATTAAAACTTAAACTTTTTAAACTTTTCCAACAAAGTTCAAAACTTTGGAAAAGTTTAAAGTTTAAAAAGTTTAAGTTAAGGGTTACCATTATACTTTTCGGCCTTTAAAATAAGAGTGAAAGTAGTACCCTTGCCCTCCTGACTTTCAACATGTATTGATGCTTTATTTTTTTCGATAAACTCTTTCACCAAAAGCAGCCCAAGGCCTGTGCCTTTTTCGTCGCCGGTACCAACTGTTTTGATACTTTTATCGGGGTTAAACAAGTTTTCCAGTATTGACTTCGGCATTCCAATACCCTCGTCGGTTACATAAATAATTACTTTTTTGCGATAGTATTTAGCACTTATTTCGACGGTTGAATTTTTTTTGGAAAACTTTATGGCGTTGGAAACCAAATTCCGGAGTACAATTTCCAACATATTGCGATCAAAAAGAGCCTCAACCGATTGGGGAACATTATTCAGCAAGCTGATGCCTTTTGAAGTGGCATGCTGGTTTTGTGCACTAAAAACCCTGTCAACCAATTTATGAACCCGAATCATTTCCGGAAATGGCACTATTTTATTTTGTTGTGCCCTCGACCAGGCTAAAATATTTTGAACCATCTCAAAAAGTGTATGACTCGAATGAAACATTACATTTGCATATGATTTTAACTCCTCTTTTGAGACCAAATCAATGTTTTCCTTAAGCAGCTCGCTAAAACCAAGCAGTGCATTAAACGGATTTATCAGGTCGTGACCTATAATTGAAAACACTTTGTTTTTTGTTGCATTACTTTGGCGTAATTCCTTTTCAACAATTTCCTTATGTTTAATTTCTCTTTCAAGTTTTTGCTGAGCTTTAATCAAATCCTGAGTGGCTAAATATATTTCGCGTTCCAAAAACTTTTGTCTTCGGCGCAAAACAAATGTACGATGGTAAAAATAGGCGGTTACAATTAAGGCAACGAACAACAAAACAGAAACAATAAACCAAATTTGAATATATACCGGCTTTTTATAATCAAACAAAATAGCTCTGTTATATTTACTCCACTGCCCCTGTGTATTTGATGCATTAATAATTAGTTTATTAATGCCATATTCGGGCAACCCCAGATTAATGTTGTTATCGTTACCAAGAAAAATCCAGTTTCCTTCATTTAATTTATATCGATAACTGATACCATAAGGATTAAGATAATCTAACCCGGCGAAGCTTATATTAACACTGTGGGTTTTAAAGGGAATATCAATTATTTTTGAGTTTAAAACTGAAGCCGGTACAGCTTTATCGTTAATATCAACCTCAGTAATTTGTATAATCGTATTTATAGTGTCCAACCTGAATTTATCGGGATAAAACCAGGTAAGGCCTTTAATACCCCCAAAGCAAAAAAATCCTGTGCTGTCTTTAAAATAGGCATTGGTATTAAATTCATTATCTTGCAAGCCGTATTTGCTGTCGAAATTAACAAACAGCTCCATTTTTGGGTTAAACATCGAAATTCCTTTGTTGGTACTTAGCCATAAATTACCTTTTTTGTCTTCCAGAATTCCGTAAATTGTGTTGTTGGGAAGGCCATCGGAAGTAAAATATCCTTTAAACGAATTTGTGCTATCAATAAACTTATACAAGCCATTGCCGGTTCCAACCCAAATAGTACTATTATGATCTTTAACAATGGTTTTAACAGCATTTACGTAATAGGGTGAAGTTCCGGTATCATTATCAACAAAGCGGCTGATTACTTTACCTGTTTTGGGGTTTAACACCATGATGCCGTCGGTGGCCGAACCTACCCACAATTGGTTATCGTTGCGAAGAAGAAGCGCCAAAAGGTCACCATGAACAAAGTTTTGCACCGTTGCAGGTGAATATATCCTTTCCCGCTTTCGGCTAATATAATTGTATAGCATCAGGTTTCCCTGTACGCTGCCAAGCCAGATTAACGAATCGTCGTAGGGTAAAAATTTATAAAAAGGAACCCTGTTATCAGGAGCATACAGGTTAACGGGATGGATGTGTTCCATACTGTTGTTACCCATGTTAAATCTGATCAAATCAGTTCCCGCTTCCAACCCTAACCATAAATATCCCGAATCATCGGGTAGCTCAGTAATATAATACGGAATAATTTTGTTTGTTATTTGAGTACAATTTTTCGTGCTTAAATTAATTCTGTCGAATCCCGAATATCCCCCTACAAACAGTTTATTTCCGGTTTTATATATGGAACGAACACTGCTGAAATGTAATTTAGGCTTATAAGTATTTGAACTACTTGCCGTAACAAAAAATGAAGACTGAGGGTTATAATAATAGAGACCCATACCATTACTCCCTATCCAAACAATTCCCTGGTCATCTTTATATATTTTAAGGAGCCCGTTAAAACCAAAATTATTGTTGTTGGTTGAAGTGTTATAATATATTTTTTTGTTTGTATGCATATTATACTCAACCAAACCGATATCCATAGTGGTAATCCATAATATACTATCGTTTATTATCTCCAACGAATTTGTTATGTTGTAATTACCACGTAATGTGTCAAGTTTTTGGTTGAGATACAATTGTTTATAACTATGACTTACAACATTAAACAGTAATACTCCCGTCCTATAAGTTGCAATGAGTAAATGATTATTATCAAGCACTTTAATATCCATTACACCAACAGCTTCCTTTCCTTTTAAGTTTTTTTTATGTATCAAAAACATAGGTATTTTTTTTACTGTTTTTGTTAATGTGTCCAACAACATCAGTCCGTTTGAAACTGTTCCTGCCCATAAATTACCCATTTTATCTTTTGCAAAAGATGTTTTTTGAATCCTTTGGAAAGGTGTTGTACCGGAAAGTTTAAAATGTTTTATTTTATGTGTTTGTGTGTTGATAACATCCAATTTTTCGTTTGAAAAACCAACCAAAATTGTGTGAGGCTCAACATACTGGATTCCGGTAACATAGTTTCCAGCTAATGAGGCTGTATCATTTGCTATATGCCTAATAACAACAAAGCTGTCTGTTTCGGGGTAATAGATACTAATACCATTTTGTTTGGTTCCTATCCACAAATGATGATTTGAATCTTCGGTAATTACCGTTATTCCGTTTGCCCCAATACTATTTGAATTTGTATGGCTTTGCTGAAAAATCTTAAAATTTTTCCCGTCAAACCGGTTTAACCCGTCGTTGGTGCCAAACCACATAAACCCACGACTATCTTTAAAAATGGTATTGATGGTATTTTGGCTCAGTCCATCGGCTGAGCTAATGTGTGTAAAGCGTAAATAGCCATCAGCATACAATACTAATGTTGAAAAAAGAAAAAAAAACATTATGAAAAGTTTTTTCGTCATAGGAGTAAATTAATGCTCCTCCAAAGATAAGCAAATTTTTCTTGTTTTTCAACCGTGGTCATAAGTTGAATGCAGCAAAATTTTACTCGTCGGAAATTTCCTCCAGCAATTTACGATAGGTTGAAAAAACTCTGGCACGCGAAACAAAACCGATATATTTTCCATTATCCACAACGGGCAGGTTATAGTTTCGGGAATTTTGAAATTTTTGAGCTACCGATTCCATATTTTCATCCGGCGAAACAATGGGGTCGGGCATAAACATAAGTTCCTCAACAAATACTTTATCGTATAGTTCAGGTTTAAAAATAATGTTTCGTATGTCGTTTACAAACACCAGTCCGTAAAAGGTATTATCATCATCAACCACTGGAATAATATTTCGTTCCGACTGCGAGATAACCTTTACCAAATCGCCGAGAGTGGCATCCTTATGAATGGTTTTAAAATTGGTTTCAATAAGCGACTTAACATTCATCATCATCAGTACCGCTTTATCCTTGTGATGGGTTAACAGTTCGCCGCGTTCAGCCAGCCGTTTGGTGTAAATGGAATGAGGTTCAAAGTACATAATGGTAAGGTACGACACTGTGGCTGTTATGATTAGAGGCGTAAACAGGCTGTATCCACCGGTAAATTCGGCAATAAGAAATATACCGGTAAGCGGCGCATGCATCACTCCGGCCATTACTCCCGACATACCCACAAGGGCTGTGGCATTAACAGGTATATGAACAAAAGGAATCTGGTTAAGAAGCTCGCCAAACACGCCACCGAAAATACCTCCCACAAACAACGAAGGAGCAAAAATACCCCCCACACCACCGGAGCCTGATGTTAAGGCCATGGCAATAACCTTAACAAAAACAATAACTGTTAACAGCATTAATATCACACTTGCCGCATGTGGTTTTCCAAACAGGGATTCGTTAATAACCATGTGCGTTTTTCCGTTGATAAGCTCTCGTAAAAACTCATAACCTTCCCCATACAACGACGGGAAAATAAAAATAAGAACTCCCACCAAAAAGCTTCCTAGCAGCACCCGCTGCCATATTTTTTTTATGGATTTAATTTGTTTTTCAACGTAAAGCGTTGTTTTTGTAAAATAAAGCGACACAAATCCGGTAAGCAGTCCCAGCAAAATATACCATGGAAGATTTTCTATTTGAAAATCATCGGTAAAATTAAACGAAAACAATACGCCCGATCCCATTAAAAAGTAGGCCACCGAGGCTGCCGTTGCTGCCGAAATGAGTAAAGGAATCAGGCTTGTCATGGTTAAATCAAGCATTAAAACCTCAAGCGAAAAAACAACTGCGGCTATGGGAGCTTTAAAAATACCGGCTATGGCACCCGAAGCTCCGGCGCCAATTAAAATAATAACCGTTTTCTGATTTAATCGAAACAGTCGTCCGAAATAGGAGCCTATTGAACTTCCCGTAAGTACGATAGGTGCCTCTAATCCAACCGAACCACCAAATGCTACGGTAAAAGTACTTGCCACCATCGAAGAGTAAATGTTGTGTTTTTCGATTCGTCCGTTTTTTTTCGAAATAGCATGTAAAATGTTACTTACACCATGGCCAATATCGGCTTTAATAACATACCGTGCAAATAAAACAGCGAGGGTAATACCTATAACCGGAAAAAAAAGGTACACATAAAGTCCTTCTCCAAAATCGAAACCATGGGTTATCATAGCATGGGTATAGTGTACTATGTTTTTAAGCATTACTGCCGCCAACCCACTTAACAACCCAATTATCAAGCTTAAAATAAGAACCACCTGCCGCAAATTATTTCCGGCAAAACGATGAACAATTCCAATAAATTTTCTTGTTCGACCCATGGTTGTTATTCCTCCGAAAAATCTTTAAGAAGTTGCCGGTATTTTGAAAAAACATTGGCTCGCGAAACAAAGCCTTCGTATTTGCCATCCTTAAGTACCACCAAATTATACTTGCCTGATTTCTGAAATTTTGAAGCCACCGTTTCCATATCGTCGTTCCAGTTAACCACATTTGACGGCATAAACAGCAAATCACGAACGCTGGTATCGTACAGTTCGGGCTTAAACATAATATGCCTTATCTGATCTAAAAAGATAATCCCGTAAAAATTTTGTTCTTCATCTACCACCGGAAAGATATTTCGGGTTGAGTCGGCAATAATTTTAACGAGATCCCTCAGTGTGGCATCAGGCCGTACAATCGAAAAATTGTGTTCAACCAAACCACTCACATCCATCATGGTTAATACTGCCTGATCCTTGTTATGAGTAATGTGTTCGCCCCTGTTTGCCAGCTGGATAGTGTATATTGATTTGGGTGAGAGCAGGTGTGTAATTCCGTACGAAATGGTTGCCACCAGCATAATGGGTAAAAACAATTCGTAACCGCCTGTAATTTCAGCAATAAGGAAAATGGCTGTTAACGGTGCATGAACCACGCCCGCAAGCAATCCCGCCATGCCAACCAGCGCATAGTTGCTGACAGGAATATTGGTAACACCAAGATGGTTCAGCACCTGTGCAAAAAACAGGCCGGCCATGGCTCCAATAAATAATGTAGGAGCAAAAATACCGCCAACGCCTCCTGCCCTGAATGTAATGGAGGTTGCCACTACTTTTAACACCAGAATTCCAAAAAGCAGTATCAATCCTATGGTAATATTATCACGAAAGCCGTAAAACATACTTTCGTGAAAAACAAAAGACATATTTCCTCTTAAAGCTTCGTTAATATCCTCATAACCTTCACCATACAACGAAGGCAGCAGAAATATTAACAATCCCAGGGCAACGCCGCCAATCAAAAATTTCCAGCCCCAGCCTTTGAGCCTGTCAAATAATTTTCCTGTAAAAACATATGTTTTAATAAAATATACCGAAACGATGGCAGTAAATATACCCAACCCGATGTAATAAATGGTTTCGGCCATGTCGAAATGGTATTTTACTTCAAAGGGATAAAGTACATCCTGGCCAAGAAAAAAGTACGAGGTTAATGCAGCTACAATTGACGATAATAATAACGGAACCAGAGCAGTCATGGTCATGTCAAACAAAATAACTTCAAGAGCAAATACAATGGCAGCGATAGGTGCTTTAAATATAGCTGACATGGCTGCTGCCGAGGCAAATCCTAAAACCGACACCACCTGTTTGTAATTGAGTCCCAACATTTTTGCCAGGTTTGACCCGTATGCTGCACCGGTAACAACCGTAGGCCCTTCCAATCCTACCGACCCCCCGAAACTTACCGTAAGGGCACTGGAGATAATGGAAGAAAACATGTTGTGTTTTTTAATAATTCCACGCTGTTTTGAAATGGCGTACAACACGTTTGGAATACCATCACGAACTTCGTGGCGCAAAATGTATTTAACAAAAATAATGGTTAGTAAAATACCAATGGCAGGATAGATTGCATACTGAATATTAGAATAGTCGATTGAAAAACCGCCGGTTAAAAGTTGACGTAAATAGTAAACAATGTTTTTCATTATTACAGCCACCATGCCGCCTAAAAAACCAATGACAATGCTTAACAGTATCATCAGTTGATTTGGTGCTATTTTACGGCTGAGAATCAGCAGTGTGTCAAAAAATCTTCGCTTTCGTTTCACAGTTGGCAAAAGTAATAATTATTAGTACAAACAAGGCTTTTAACACAAGAAGAGTGCTTAAATATTATGTCGAATAAATGTTTGTAACTTTGGCATTAAAAACTGAGCCGCTTTTTTCGATGGCCGGAATTTGGAATGAATGGACAGATTCAAACAACAATATAATAAACACATTTTCAATTATTACAACTCGTGCCAACAATAAAATGAGTAAAATCCATCACCGCATGCCTGTTATACTTACTCAAGAGAGGGAAAAAGAGTGGTTAACCATCAACGATGAGGTTTTTTTAAAAAGTTTGTTAGTTCCCGTTAGCAACGAGAAATTAGATTTTTACAGGATTTCAAAAAAGATAAATTCTCCAAAAAATAATGATGCAGGAGTCATTGCACCTGAGTTAGAAGGTGAGCAGTTGAAGTTGTTTTGATAAGCTTTTAAATCTGGGATAGCTCGTGCAGTTCATTTTGTTCCAAAAGCAGGTCGATTTCCTTTATTTTTGACGGGTTCAGCTTAAAAACGCCGGATATTTTTTTTATCTCACGCAAGGTTGGAATAACCGAACTCAATTCGTCAGGATTGCCCGATTTGTCAATAATTAACAAATAATCGATATGCCGATAGTCGGAAAGCAATTTTTGTTTGGAATGATGATTGGCAATAAGGTAGGATTTTATTTTTAGCTCATCGCTTTTACAGTAAAACCAGGCATAGCCAACGGGGTTGTTTTTGTTGCCGTGGAAAGGAAAATCATCGTATTTAATAAAGTTAACGTTCAGCGCTTTATTAACATGATGAGCAAGCTGATAGTCGGAAAAAGTTGTAACGATTCCAAGTATTAGAAACGCATTTTCGTAGTCGATATCAAGTGTTAATTTTTTTACCACGGTTAAATTGTTTTTTCTTTTTCAAAAGTAAAACAAAAAGCAATGGCAAAGCGGTTAGTTGGCAGGAATTGGCAAATCCAATTTTTTCCAGGCTTTTTCGGCAGCCAGTTTTTCGGCGCCTTTTTTTGAAAGGTCTCTTCCCGATGATATTTTACTGCCATCAACAACCACTTCAATAATGTATTGTTGGTCGTGTTTTGTTTTAATTTCTTCAACCAGTTTAAATTGCAAGCTGTGTTTTTCCTTTTGTGACCATTCAATCAGTTTGCTTTTATAGTTAATATCGGCATTCATCAGGTTTTCAACGTCAAAATTTAAAAGCACAATTCGGTTGACAATTACTTTTTTCGAAAACTCATAGCCTTTGTCGAGATAAAGTGCCCCGATAAATGCCTCAAAGGCATCGCCGGCAGCCGACTTACTTGTGCCGTTTCCTGAAACGGATGAAAGAATCAGTTTTGATAGCCCCAGCTTATAGGACAGCTTATTAAGCGATGACCGGCTTACGATTTTAGAGCGCATTTCGGTTAAAAAACCTTCCGTTTCGTAGGGAAATCGTTTAAACAAAAACTCGGCAACAACGGCACCAAGAATAGCATCACCAAGATACTCAAGGCGTTCGTTATTAATTTTCAGCCCGTTAATTTTATTTAACGAGGCCGATTTATGACGTAGTGCCAGTTTATACAAAAAAATATTTCCGGGATAAAACCCGAAAATATTTTTTATGGAAATTCGTAATTTTTTTTCTTTGGAAAGATGCGCCTTGATAAAATCGTTCAGAAACAAAACAAGGGGTGTTTACTGTCCAAATTTCTTAAAGATTATGGAAGCGTTGTGTCCGCCAAAACCAAAAGTATTGCTAAGGGCAGCATTTACCGTACGTTTTACGGCTTTGTTTCCAAAAGTAAAGTTCAATTTACTGTCAATCTTAGGGTCAAGATTAAATTGATTGATGGTAGGCGGAACCATATCGTGTTTAACCGCAAGCAAAGCTGCAATGGCTTCCACAGCTCCCGCACCGCCAAGCAGATGGCCGGTCATTGATTTGGTAGAGTTGATATTGATTTTGTAAGCATGTTCGCCAAACAATTTAGTAATGGCTAACGGCTCAACAATATCACCTACCGGCGTAGAGGTACCATGCGTGTTAATGTGGTCAATATCTTCAAGCTTAAGGCCCGAATCTTCAACGGCGGCTTTCATGCAAAGATAGGCGCCATAGCCTTCAGGATGCGGAGCCGTCATGTGGTAAGCATCGCCCGAAAGGCCTGCTCCTGCCACCTCGCCGTAGATTTTAGCGCCTCTTGCAAGGGCATGTTCCAACTCTTCAAATATGAGGCCTGCTCCCCCCTCGCCAATAACAAACCCGTCTCTGTCAACATCAAAAGGCCTTGAAGCCGTTTTTGGGTCATCGTTACGGGTTGAAATAGCGTGCATGGCATTAAAGCCACCCACACCTACCGGTGTAACGGCAGCTTCGGAACCACCAACTACAAAGGCGTTGGCTTTGCCAAGGCGAATGTAATTATAGGCGTCCGATAAAGCGTTGGCCGATGAAGCACAAGCTGATACTGTAGCAAAGTTAGGGCCTCTGAATCCAAATTTTATGGATATCTGCCCTGCTGCAATATCTGCAATCATTTTTGGAATAAAGAAAGGATTGAAGCGTGGTGTTCCGTTTCCGGTGGCAAAATCCGAAATTTCTTTCTGGAAAGTATCAAGCCCGCCAATACCGGCAGCCCAAATAACACCAACTCTGTCGTGGTCAGTTTCGGCAGCATCAATGCCGGAATCTTTAACAGCTTCGGAAGCAGCTACCATGCCCAGTTTGGCATAACGGTCAAATTTCCGCGCTTCCTTACGTTCAAAATAATCCTTTTCATCAAAACCTTTTACCTCGCAGGCAATTTTAGTTTTAAAGTTTGATGCGTCAAAATGAGTGATATGAGTGCATCCGCTTACCCCGTTAAGTAAACTCTCCCAATATTCGGGAGCAGTATTACCTATAGGGGTAATTGCACCGATACCGGTAACAACTACCCTTTTTAATTCCATAAAATACTAATTGATTTTCTACAAATGACTTTCGATGTATGAAATAGCATCGCCTACAGTCTCGATTTTTTCTGCTTCTTCATCAGGAATAGAAAGGTTAAATTCTTTTTCAAATTCCATGATTAATTCAACAGTATCAAGCGAATCAGCGCCTAAATCGTTGGTGAAGCTTGCTTCTTTAGTTACTTCACTCTCTTCTACGCCAAGCTTATCAACGATAATGCTTACAACTTTTGAATGTACGTCTGACATATTGTTTATTTTTAAAGGTTAAAACTGCTGCAAAGTAATGTATTAATGGATTAAAAAACAAAAAAAAATGAAATTTTTGGCTAACCTGCCTGCATTATATAATAAGGAGTAAAAAAAGTAAGATTTATTTATCCGGTGATTTGCTTTTCAAAATCCGGCCATAAAATTAACTTTGCGGGAAATTTATTTTGATTGTCCATGAAAAAAATTGCCCTTTTTGCTTCGGGAAACGGCTCCAACGTGCAGCGTATTGCAACGTTTTTTAAAACAAACCCTGATGTTAAAATTCCGTTGGTGCTTACCAACAACCCGGGAGCCGGTGTATTGCAACGGGCACAAGACCTTGGTTTAAATACACTTGTTTTCTCGAAGGATGATTTTTATCATTCCTCAAAAATTATTGACATTTTAAGCCGCGAGGGGATTGATTTAGTGGTATTGGCAGGATTTTTATGGTTGATTCCCGCTACAATGATAGCCGCTTTTCCCAATAGAATTATAAATATTCATCCTGCCCTGTTGCCTAAGTATGGCGGAAAAGGTATGTATGGACATTATGTGCATGAGGCGGTTATTGCAAACAAGGAAAAAAAATCGGGTATTACCATTCACTATGTTAACGAGAAATATGATGACGGACAAATTATTTTTCAGTCGTCGTTCGATCTGGCTGACAACGAAACCCCCCAATCGCTTGCCCAAAAAATACACTTGCTGGAATATGAGCACTTTCCTGTGGTGATTGAAAAATTATTGAAAAACTAAAGCCAATTTAATGAATCGTTTTGTAACGCTGTTTGTACTTTTATTTATTGCTGACTTTTTATTCTCTCAAACCTATAATGTTGACAGTTACGGGGCAGTTGGAGATGGCATTACCGACGATTATACCCCAATTCAAAATGCTATTTGGGATTTACGGGGTACAGGTGGAACACTCTATTTTACTTCCGGAAAAACATATATTATCTCACAAGGGTTGACCTTTAACACGTTTCCTGATACTCACAATTATCTGGTTACCTCCACCGGAGCTGAAAAAGCAACAATCAAAGTGAAGGACAGTACTATTTTGTATTGGAATCACTGGGGAATAAGATTAAGTGAATCCAAAAATATAACTATCGAGAATTTGACCATAGACGGAAATCGCGATACCCGAAACCCCACCGTTGAAACTTCAGGAACTTCTGTAATGTTTATTGATGGTGCGAGTGACGGTACCAGACTGAACAATCTTAACCTTATCAATTCGCCAATGGACAATGTTTATATTGTAGTACACGAAAACTACGGTGAAACACAAATGACGGATTTCGAAATGCACAATTGCAAAGTGGAAAATGCATTTAGAAACAACATGAGCGTTATTTCAGGTGAAAATTTTAAGATTATCGGTTGCGAATTTAATCATGCCAACGGCACCGACCCTCAATCGGGAATTGACTTTGAACCGGATTACAGTTCGGCAAACGGCTATAAAAACATGACAATTGAAGGCTGTAAATTTAAAGATAATGTCAGGTATGGAATTGAACTCACATATAAAATTGATGGTTCGGGATATTCTACCATAAAAAACAATTTGTTTGAAAATAACGGTATTTTGATAGGTAGCAAAAACAATAAAATCCACCATAACATCTTTGTTAATCAAGATCATCAACACCTGCATTCCGACCAAACAAGAGATGGTATCATATATTTTCATGCCAATCAGCACGGAGAGAATAATGACGTTTTTAATAACTATTTTTAC
>Ga0256831_1001430_pt1 | contig 12605 bp, 8 predicted proteins | sample 132544metaG_FD_189087 | JGI IMG/M metagenome (GOLD analysis project Ga0256831, IMG submission 189087) | Hydrothermal vent microbial communities from Lau Basin, Pacific Ocean - 132-544 | ecosystem: Environmental > Aquatic > Marine > Hydrothermal vents | place: Pacific Ocean: Lau Basin | collected... | reverse complement strand
TTTTTTATTTAAATTACATTAAGAATATACTTGGTGGTGATATAAATTTAATCCTAACAAGTTACACAACTCTTATCTTTATTATATCATTAGCTCATATAATTGCTTACATAAAAAATAAATCACTTCCCTCTTTGTTTTGTTTTATACAAAATAATGCATATACAAATAAAAGTAAATTTAATCATTTTTGTGTGTTTCTAAGTCATACAGTAGAAAAGTTTACCCGATATTTTATACAAAGTCAGCATATGATTTTTAAAGTCACTATGTTTATTATTATGGCTCTATGTTTTATGCTTGGTTCTTGGCTAATTTTAGATAAAGTAATATAACCAGTTAATAAAAAACATCTAAACAACTGAACTATTCAGTATAAAGTTAAAAAAAGTGAAAAACCAAAAAAAGACTTGACAGAAATTATGAGTAATTTTCTAAAGTTTATGTGATTTTGCCATATTCTATAATTATAGCACCAAACGAACAGATTGATCCTTATCGATCTTCAAAGGATGTACGAATACCCTGAGAGGTAAAGTTGTAAAAGGCTTAAATTGATCGATAGATCCAAGTTGAATCACCAGTCTATGATACATCAATAAAGCAAAGGGACAGTTTGATTTGTCGGCAGAAGTTATTAAAAATAGACTGCGTATCTTTGTTGTAGATACAGGGCATGGTATTGCAAATGCAGTAACGGCAAATACGATGCCTCTTGATATTGAAAAGGCTAAGGCCGCAGGGTTTGCAGAGTATCTAGCAAAACCATTGGATATTGAAAAATTCGTAGCAACAATTAATCACTATTTAGTCTAGTTTTTTACTAAGAGTATTCTACTCGATCAGAAAATATAGAATGTGTATTATAACTTTTATTGAGGTTTTTTTGTGTTTGAAAATATGCAAATAAAAACAGTGGGCTTACTGATAGCCCTTATGTTAACGATGGTTGTTCTTGTCATTAGTATAGATGCCTATAAACTTAATAAAGAACTTAATAGTGTCAAAACATCATGGGTAAAATTTAATGCAGAACGCTCAACACGCTATCGAATGTTGCGGGGCTTAAATGCTGTTTTGGGTTATGGTGGTATGATCCATAATTTTAAAAATTTCTTTATACGTAAAGATGCCCTCTATCTAAGAAAAGCAGAGCAATCCATAGCCACAGCTCACTTTATTGTGGCGAATTATAGAACGATTGCCGATGCCGAAGAACAGCTTGCTTTAAATGAAATTGAACTGATGTTGAATGATTATTCAATCTCATTGGCTTTGGTTGAGAAACTTCAGGCAGTAGGAACTAATGCGGATCAAATCTCTCATCAAGTGGCGGTAAATGATAAACAGGCAATTAAAAGTTTATTGTTATTGCAAAATAAGAGTTTAGAAAATAGCTACGAGCAGGGAGAAAATGTATTAAAGGGCAGTAAGCTACAACTACTTAATTGGCTAAGAAGTGGTATGGGCTATAATGGTATGATTCATAATTTTAAAAATTATATTATCCGCCATGATGAGCAGTATTGGCATTCTGCACAACGTGATTTTGCTTATTTATCTCAGGTGTTGGCTGACTATAAAAAGTTGACCCTAAATAACGATGAGTCTCAAGCGATACAGAACTTGCAAGATGTTATTGAACATTATAAAAAAAATATTGTTTTGGCTAGAAAGCTTATTTCTAAAGGAAAAACGGTTGAGCAAATTGATAAAGTCGTGGCCATTAATGATCAAATTGCCTTTGATGCTTTTTCTACAATTGGTCGGGTTATTAACCAACAAAATGAACAGGAATCTAAACTGGTAACGAAGACCTTACAAACTTTAGATCGAGGCGTAGAAGTTCGTACCATGATCATTGTGACCTTATTGGTCTTATCTATTGTGGCAATTATGTGGCTCTTAATCAGCAAAATTATTAACCCAATTTCTTATCTTACCCAGATAATGCAAAAATTAGCAGATAATAAACTGGACACGATAATTGATATAGAAACGGGCAACAATGAAATTGGTATTATGGCAAAAACACTTAAGGTGTTTAAAAGTAATGCTATTATTACCTTAAAAGATGCCCAATTGATAAAAAAAATCATGTCATCAGCCGGTGAAGGCATTTATGGGGTGGATACACATGGCATTATCACCTTTATTAACCCAAAGGCTGCCCAGATGTTGGGCTGGGATGAGAATGAACTATTAGGGCAGGATATTCATAAACTCTGCCACTATAAATATTTAGATGGTTCTGACTATCCTATTGATGATTGCCCGACACGACTGGCGATGGAACGCTGTCAGGAAACAGAAGCTACTGATGAGATTTTTTGGCGCAAAAATGCTGAGAGTTTCCCTGTTGAGATGACCACAACACCGCTTATTGAAGATGATAAAGTGTCTGGTGCGGTGGTATTATTTCAAGATATTAGCGAACGTAAACGTGTTGAGCGAATGAAAACGGAATTTATTTCTACCGTCAGCCATGAGTTACGCACACCGCTTACTTCTATTCGTGGGTCATTAGGGTTAATTATGGGAGGGGCTGTGGGTGAACTTCCCCAAAAAGCCGGTGAACTGCTTAAAATTGCCAGTAATAATACTGAGCGTTTATTGATGCTCATTAATGATATTTTGGATGTTGAAAAAATTGAAGCGGGTTCAATGAATTTTCAATTTGAGAATTTACCACTCATGCCTATGATTGAACAAGTATTGCAAGATAATGCCGCTTATGCCGATCAATACGGGGTAAAGTTTGTATTAAAAACCATTGAAAGTGATGCTACCATCTATGCGGATAAGGGACGTTTTATGCAAGTTATGGCTAATCTTCTTTCCAATGCAGCAAAATTTTCTCGTGAAAATGAAAATGTAGAAATATCGGTTGTCTGTACTCATAATCATTGGGTGCGAATTTCTGTTACCGATCATGGCTTTGGTATCCCAGATGAATTCCAACCTAAATTATTTGACAAATTTACGCAATCAGATTCCTCAGATACTAGGCAAAAAGGTGGCACTGGATTAGGTCTTAGCATTACTAAAGCGATTATTGAAAAACATAATGGTATTCTAGATTTTGTGAGTCGGGAAGGTATTGGCACAACCTTTTTTGTGGATCTCCCCAGTCAAGCCGAAATAAAAACTGATGAGCTAACTAAAGACAGCTTAGCTTCTGATAATCAGGATCATGAAACGATTCTGATTATTGAAGATGATAAAGATGTTGCTACCTTGTTACGCATGATGCTGACTCAAGGTGGATACAATAGTGATATCGCTTATACTATTGGTGAAGCACGAAATTATTTACGCCATAGAACGTATAAGGCCATTACGCTTGATCTTGTTTTATCACATGAAAATGGTATCGAATTTTTAGAAGAATTACGTAACAATACCTCGACCAAAGATATTCCAGTGGTTGTTGTTTCGGCCAAAGCAGATGAAACCAAGCGAGAACTCAATGGGGGTGCCCTTGCTTTAGCGGATTGGCTTAATAAGCCTATTGATGAAAGCCGTTTGCTTGAGGTGATACAGCAGACAACATCAGCAGGCAAAAAGCCAAGAGTGTTACATGTTGAAGATGATGATGATGTACACACCGTGATGGCCTATATGTTAGGCGAGCATTGTGATTTAACACGGACAGCAACCTTATTGGAGTCTAAAAAAATATTGCTCAAGCAAGCCTTTGATCTGGTGCTTCTGGATATCGGCTTACCAGATGGTTCAGGTTTGGATCTATTAGAAATAATAGAGCGGCTCACTGTACCACCTAAAGTGGTTATTTTTTCTGCTAATGATGTCAGTCAACAATATGCGGATAAAGTGAGTGCCGTACTTATGAAAAGTAAAACAGATAATTCCAGATTATTTGATACCATTAATGCCATTATTAATGAAAAATAAAAGTGTCTAGTATGCAAAATTTACCCGCCCAAATTTTAGAATCATCTGCTCAGGATGAAGTGATGGCTGTTTCGGAATTAAAAAACAGCCTGAAAGTCAGTCACCTAGCCGGTCTATTATTTTTTTGTTCTTCCTCTTATCAATTGCAAAAGTTAGCGGTAGCAATCGATGATGCCTTTGACTGTCCTGTTATTGGCTGTACCACCTCAGGAGAGATTGGAAAAAAGTATCGCTCTGGCAGTATTGTTGCATTGGCATTATCGACATCATATTTTGCTCTGCATTCGGTGCTGCTAACAAATATTAGAGACTTTGATCAGGAAAATGCAACTCAAAGTGTTAAAAAAATGGAACAAGATTTAGTTTTTTCTTCATATTATTCGAACGATAAAATGTTTGGCTTTTTATTAAGTGATGGCTTAGCTATGCAGGAAGAGAAAATTATTTCAACGGTTTATCAGGCGCTTGGTGGTATGGATGTTTTTGGTGGCTCCGCGGGAGATGATCTAAAATTTAAGCAAACCTATGTTTTTTTTGAGGGACAGTTTTATTCTAATGCTGCGATTACTGCAGTTGTCGAAGTGACGGTTGATATTGATTTATTTAGTCTTCAGCATTTTGCACCATCAGAGAAAGAGCTCATTACTACGGATGTGGATTATAAGAACCGTTTGGTTTATGAAATAAATGGTGAGCCAGCGGCTATTGCATACGCTAAAATTAATGATCTTAATGTCAATGACTTAAGCAATAAAGATTTTGCTATGTATCCTTTGATGCTTAGTTTAAATGATGAGTGGTATATCCGTTCGATTGCTAATGTCAATGCAGATAATAGTCTCAGCTTTTATTGTGCCATTGATTCCGGCCTGCCATTAACCATTGGTAGTGGTATTTGTATGGTTGAAAACTTGGAAAATCAAGTAGCAAAAATTGTTGCTGAGTTTAAGGAAATTTACTTTACTCTCGGTTGTGATTGTATTTTCAGACAACTTGAAATTGCTGAAAAAAAACAATTTAGAGAGATTGAGTCATTATTATCGCAACTTAATTTTATTGGCTTTAGTACCTATGGTGAACAACTTAATGGTGTGCATATTAATCAGACCCTAGTGGCAATTGTCGTAGGGGAAAAATATGAGCAATGAGTCATTGCAAGTGAAAGAGCTACAAGCTGAGTTAGTGCGCGAGAGAAAAATTTCAGCAGCCTTATTGGCACAGGTAAAAAAGCAACTACAAAAGCATGCCAATATTCATACTGCATTTGAGTTAAGTAGTGAATTGCAAAAAAACTTTGCCGAAACATCCAAGCAATTATTGCATCAAACAAATGCCTTTGAATCACTCTATCAGCATTCAGCCGATGGCATGCTCTTTATTGAAAATAATAAATTTGTTGAATGTAATGATGCTATTATTAAAATGTTGCGCTGTGATTCAAAAGCACAAGTACTTAACTTGCATCCGTCTGATTTATCGCCTAAGTATCAACCTGATGGTGAACTCTCCTTAGAAAAAGCCGATAGAATGATCCAACAAGCTTGGGAAAATGGTCACAATCAATTTCAATGGGTACATAAACGCATTGATGGCGAAGAATTTTGGGCGGATATTATTTTAACCACAATGGTTCTAAATTCGAAATCCTTACTGCATGTATCATGGCGAGATATATCAAAAACTAAGCAATTAGAAGCAGATATTATTCATGAGCGTGATCTAGCTAATCGTGCAAATCAGGCGAAGTCTGAATTTTTATCTAAAATGTCACATGAGTTGCGAACCCCAATGAATGCCATTCTTGGCTTTGCACAAATTCTGGAATTAGACAAGGACAGCTTTAATGAGACCCAACAAGAGAATATTAATGAAATTCTGCATGCGGGTGAGCACTTATTAAAACTCATTAATGAGGTGCTTGATTTATCAAAAATTGAAGCGGGCAAAATGGAAGTCTTTATGGAACACGTTCTGCTTCAAGATGTGATACAACCTTGTCTTAATTTAATTTCTGCTCAGGCTTTAGAGCGTCATATTGAGCTACTTGATACCATTGATTATGACAAAACTTCTCAGAGCTATTGTATTAAAACAGATGTGATGCGACTTAAACAAGTGATGCTTAACTTACTTTCTAATGCGGTTAAATATAATCGTGATAATGGTAAAGTGGTGCTCAGTAGCCAAGTTATAGAGCAGCAAGATAATCTAAGCTACTTGCGAATTTGTGTTATGGATACGGGTAGAGGCTTGAGTCAGAGTGAAATTAAACGCTTGTTTTCTCCCTTTGAACGTATGCATAATGATGATACCATTGAGGGGACAGGCATTGGTCTAACGATTGCAAAAAATTTAATGGAACTTATGGGAGGAACGATTGGAGTCCAGAGTACTTTAGCTAAAGAGAGTACTTTTTGGATAGATATTCCTTTAGCACCCCCCCCTAAGCCTAAAGCCTAAATTACTTGAAAATGCTTAGTTGTATTAGTCCCTACTAAGCATTCCCTTTTTACCGATAGCAAACTGACTGATGCTATTTAACCTGAGTTCTGGATAACTGAATAAGTAACGTATTGATTAGCCTGCATTTGTTACAGAAGTCGCCGTGAATACATCCTTGTAGGCTTCACTTTGGCATCCATGCCAAAGAGACTTCTTGCACAAATACAGGCTAAGCAACACTCTGAAGTTATTTTCAAGATCATCTTATCCAGAGTTCAGGTTATTTACACCTCTAATTTACTGGTACTGGCTGTTAATTCATTGGTTAAGATGTAGAGGTGTTCAACATTAGTGAGTGATGAGCGTGCTCCTTCAGCAGATTGATGAGCCATATCATTTATCTGCTCGACATTTTTCTTAATAGCATCTAAGGCGCTTGATTGCTGTGAAATCGTCTCTGAGACAGAAACACTTTTTTGATCAATGGTTTCTATTGATTGACTAATTTCATCGAGTGATGTGCCTGTCTGACTTGCTTTTTGTACCACAATTTCTGCTTGTTCACTGCTTTGTTTCATAACAGAGACTGCCTGACTGGTGTCTGTTTTTAGTTGGGAAATCATTTTATTAATCTCTTCAGTGGACTCTTGTGTTCTACCTGCTAAGGTGCGAACTTCATCGGCAACAACAGCAAAGCCTCGGCCTTGTTCACCAGCACGAGCGGCCTCAATAGCGGCATTAAGAGCCAATAAATTAGTTTGTTCGGCAATGCCCCTAATCACGTCGACAACACCGTTTATTTTTTCACTATTAGCATCAAGCTGGTGAATCACCTGCATGGATACGCCTATTTGTTCAGATAATGCTTGAATAGAGGCAATGGTATTGTGTAGCAATTGTCTGCCACCCTGTGTTTCTGTATTGGTTGTTGAGGCTGTCTCAGAGGTGTCTGCAAGTGTATCGGAAATGTCTCCTATGGACTGATTGATGTGATCAATTGCTTGGGTGACTTCAACGGTTTTATCTTGTTGATGAGAAATATTATCTGTGCAATTTTTAGTGGTTTCTAATAATAAATTTGTTTCTGAACTCAGCTGTTTACTGGATTGGTTAATATCAGTAATAATATGGCTAAAAGTATTCATCATGTGGTCAAAAGCAATACCTATTTGAGAAATTTCATCATGACCGCTTAGTTTTGTTCTAACTGTCAGATTATTTTCTTTATCGGCTTGTTTAATCACTCGAAGCAGTGAGGATAATGGTTTTAAAATGGAATGACTTAGGGTGATGACCATAATAAGCACTAAGGCTGCGGCAATTAGGATGGCGGTTACCATTGTCTTGCTGGAAAAGCTGATTTGTGAATCTATCTTCTGCCCTTCTTCTTGGGTGAGACTGGCATGGTGTTCGGTGAGAATTTTAAAGGCATTAATTGCTGGGCTATCGTTTATTTTTACTGCTGCATCAATTTCTTGAGATGTTTTACCTGCTGCAATCATATTTTTAACGGTGTCGGTTGCCTGATTATATTTTAGAGCAACGCCTTGTATGCTACTTAAGGCTGTCTTCTCTTGAGAGCTGATACCTTCAAGCGCTTGGTAGTCATTAATTATCGCGTCTAATTTACCTAAGTTGCTTTTAATTCGGTTATAATATTTGTCAGAATGTCTTAAAACATAATTTTTAAAATTATGTATAGCACCACCAAAGCCAAATTGAGACTTAATACTGCTTAATAAGACTTGTCGTTGTGCCACATTGTCGACGTAATTGTTCCAGTTATTTTTAATGGGTTTTGTGGTTACAAAGCTTAGGGATAAGACCGTTATTGATATAATGGTGACAAGGAATATTAAAGCAGCTAATCTTTTTTTAATAGAAAACATATTAGGTGTCCTAAGTGGTTAATTTAACGATACTTTTAGTTAAATAATGAAACTTTATCTTCTCTTTGTAGAACCCGATTTTGGCAAGTATTACGCTTATAGACTGGGCATTATCAATATATTTAACGGCAGTCAATTACTTTTCTTTAGCTCTTTTTAGTGGTTTTAGCATAGTGTATCATTTTATTGTTAACTAGGGTAAACCCTTGGTCTGCCCAGGTGTTTTTAAGGTAAAATAGTGGCTTTTGAGAATGGATGTAATTGTTCAATGAAAAATGTACTCTCTTGGAATGGTATTGATAATTGCTCTTGTTTTTATGGCATGATGATACTCTTATTAATGTGTTTTTCTAGTGTCTGGGCAGGTGTTGAAAAGTCCGAGTATACCTTTGGTGTTGTGCCTCAATTTGACTCAAAGCGTATCCAAGAAATCTGGCAACCTATCTTAGATAAACTACAAGCACAAACAGGTATTAAGCTGTCTCTTCGAGGTTCAACGAATATTCCCCAGTTTGAAGAGGAGTTTTCTCGAGGAGAATTTGATTTTGTGTATATGAATCCCTACCACATTCTTATGGCTAATCAACGACAAGGCTATATACCTTTAGTGAGAGATGTTGGTAGAAGTTTGCATGGTATTGTTGTTGTGCGTAAGGATAGTCCAATTCATAAAGCTAAACAACTGAGTGGCCAAACCATTGCTTTTCCTGCTCCTAATGCGCTAGCTGCGGCATTAATGCCAAGAGCGATACTGGTTAAGTCTAACATTAACTTTACACCTAAATATGTGAATACACATACCTCCGTTTATTTGAATGTGGCTTTAGGTTTGGTTGATGCTGGTGGTGGTGTGCAAAAAACCTTAGCCCAACAAAAGCCTGAAATCAGAGAGGCTTTAAGAGTCTTATTTAAAACACAGAGCGTTGCCCCACATCCTATTTGTGCTCACCCTAAGGTTGCTAGCAAGATCAGAGATCGGATCAGAGATGCCTTTTTAGCTCTTGGGGTCAGTGATTCAGGTAAAAAACTGCTCGCTCACATTCCTATACAACAAGTTGGCAAGGCAACATTAAGTGATTATTTGCCAATACAAAAGTTGGGGCTGGAGAAGTTATTCCAGAGAAATACCCCATGACGTTTAATTTACGGGTTAAATTAATAGGCCCTCTAGCCATTATTTTTGTGATTTTAGTGATCAGTATTCATTTTTACTGGCGGCCATTAATGCTTGAGCATAAAAAAGCAGAAGTGATTAAAGAAGAGCAAGACATGCTACAGCACATTGAGCCTGATTTGCTGCGTAGCTTAATGGTCGGTGACTTGGGTGCGGTCTATTTAACCTTAGATCATTTACAGGAGATTAATAAAAATTACTATGTGATTGAGGCATTTAATGCTAAAGGCTTAAGGATTTATCCTTTTACGCCCCCTGATAAACTGGTCTCATCGTATATTATTAAACAAAAATTACCACTTATGGTGGGGCAAAAATTAATTGCTACGGTTCATGTGCAGGCCGACTGGACACTTCGTTATCAAGAAATTGAAGAAAATTTATTGGCCATTGAAGTACTTATTTTTTGCTTGTTTGGTCTGATATTAACCTTTGTGGTCGTTTTCCAAGATGTTTTTATTCGCCGTCCCTTAGTTGCTATTAAGACGGCATCAGAACGTTTGGCGGAAGGTGACTTTGAGGTTGCATTGCCCTTAAACGCTCAGGATGAAATAGGTGACCTAGCACGAACATTTTTACATATGCGTTCAAAATTATTGCAGACGCAAGATTATTTAGAAACAAAGGTAGTTGAAGCCGAGCATGCTAATAAAGCCAAGTCAGAGTTTTTGTCTCGTATGAGTCATGAACTACGCACACCGATGAATGCTATTTTAGGCTTTGGGCAATTATTGGAGATGGATAGGGATACTCTCTCAGAGACTCAGAATGATAATGTTAAAGAAATCCTTGGTGCGAGTTACCATTTGCTGAATCTTATCAATGAGGTGCTGGATCTGGCTAGAATTGAATCAGGGAAAATGCAATGTCATATAGAAAATGTCCTCCTTAAAGACAGTTTAAATGCTTGTTTAATGTTAATAAAACCACAAGCAGATGAGCGTCAGATAGAAATTATTGATAATATTTCAGATTTGGACTATCAAGTAAAAGCCGATGCCAACCGACTAAAGCAAGTGCTTGTTAACTTATTGTCAAATGCAGTTAAGTATAACTCTGAGCAAGGTAAAATTATTCTAGATGTTGAACTGAAGAAAGAAAAACATGCCAAACAGACAATGACCAACTATTTACGTATTTCTATTTCTGATACAGGCAGTGGTTTAGCAGAAGCAGAGATTAACCAATTGTTCACCCCTTTTGAGCGTTTGAATGCACAACATAATGTCGAAGGAACGGGTATCGGCTTAACGATTACAAAAAGCTTAATTGAATTGATGGGAGGAGAGATTGGGCTTAAAAGTAAACAGGGGAAAGGTACGACCTTTTGGGTGGTTCTTCCCTCTGTTTGAGTTATTTTTCTTTATTTTATCTATTCATCAAATACGGGTGTTTTTAAAGAGGAAAAATTATTTTCTGGAGGAAATGGCGCTAAGATCACTTTAACGGCTTCCTTTAATGCTTTCTGCTTGGACTGAAGACTATCTCCCATAGCAATACTCGTTGGTGCTGAACCTCGCCAGATCAGGCGATTTCCTTCTCTGGAAACAAAATCAATAATAAGCGTGTCTTTGGAAAACTGGTAGTGACTATTGGCAATACCTTGGCCAGTACCGTATTTATCATCCCATGCGAGTCCCAAGTTGTAGTTAAATAACTCATTTAACTCGCCTACGCTAATAGTATGTTCCCCAGTAAAATAATAGTTAACCCAAATCTCAGGTTCTATATTTCTTTCCTTACGCAGTTTTTTGGCAGCCATAGCATTTTCAATGCTCAGTAAAACGCCCGAATTGGAGATAAATTGAAAATCTGAATTATTTTTTAATGTCTTGCTAACAGGATGAAAATTATAGCTCTGTATGCGCTCAAAATTTTGTGCATAATCATGCTTATGGCGGCCACCCACTAAGGCGCTAACAGAGGAACAGCCAGTAAAAAATAGGCTTAATACCAGCATTAGAAAAACAGCCATGACTGGCTGGTACTTTTTATGTTGGCTACTGATTTTATGTGTTTTTTGTGAAAAAGGCTTAAAGCGTATCTTCAAAGTTGTTCTATAATGCATAAGAGATCCTAAAAAAAGAGTAATTGTTGCTCCCCTATATTACTGGTAAATGCCATGAAAAACACCATAAAATCAATCAATCCTGCTAATGAAATGCCACAAAATGAATTTCCAGACTGGTCAATGACTGAAATTACGCCAATTATTGATGCGGTGGATGATGCTTTTCTTCAATGGCAACAATACAGTTTTAGCCAGCGTGCTCAGTGTTTTAATACTATGGCTATGTTACTTCGAGAGCGTAAAAGTAATTATGCGGTCTTAATGGCCAATGAAATGGGTAAACCGGTGAGTCAAGGAGAGGCTGAAGCCGAAAAATGTGCTTGGGTGTGTGAGCATTATGCGCAACACAGTGAACACTATTTACAAGATCGTCCAGTTGATACTGAAAATAGTGAGAGCTTTATTAGCTTTAAGCCCCTAGGTGTTATTTATATGATTATGCCGTGGAATTTTCCTTTTTGGCAGGTGATACGAGGAGCAGCACCCACCATTATGGCGGGGAATACGATGGTATTAAAGCATGCTTCTAATGTGCTAGGTTGTGCTCTTGCCATTGAGCAACTTTTTAAAGATGCAGGTTTTCCTGAGCATGTGTTTCGTAGTTTACTAACAGGATCGCATACTTCTGCTGATATTATTGCCCATCCTAAAATACGAGCAGTGACACTAACGGGTAGTGAGCGGGCAGGTCAGCAAGTGGCTTCTCAAGCGGGACATTGTTTGAAAAAGAGTGTCTTAGAATTAGGGGGCAGTGATCCCTATATTATTCTTGAGGATGCTGATATTAATCTGGCTGTAGCCAGTTGTGGTGCATCGAGGATGCTTAATGGTGGACAGGTGTGTATTGCGGCAAAACGCTTTATTGTGGTGGCATCAAGATTGGCAGAGTTTGAAGAAAAAATACTGCTGCTGATGCAATCGTATCAATTAGGTGACCCCTTGGATCCAAAAACTAACTTTGGTCCAATGGCAAAAGTTAAATTACGTGATGAATTGCACCAGCAAGTGCTAAAAAGTATTGAGCAAGGTGCTGTTTTAAAATTAGGTGGTCATATTCCCAAACAAAAAGGGGCTTGGTATCCGGCAACAGTGCTTACTCAGGTAAAACCAGGAA
>Ga0256831_1001429_pt1 | contig 12606 bp, 10 predicted proteins | sample 132544metaG_FD_189087 | JGI IMG/M metagenome (GOLD analysis project Ga0256831, IMG submission 189087) | Hydrothermal vent microbial communities from Lau Basin, Pacific Ocean - 132-544 | ecosystem: Environmental > Aquatic > Marine > Hydrothermal vents | place: Pacific Ocean: Lau Basin | collected... | reverse complement strand
TCCCCATCGCGCTCGGATGGCCTGCGCTCCTCCTCGCGCTGGCTGCCTGGCTTCCGGGAGGCCGACCGCTCACGAGGGAGGAACGGCGGTTCCGCCTGCTGACGACGCTCACGGCGGTGGCAGCGATGCTGATGACCACGCCCCTTTCGCGCCCTCTCTGGGAAAGCCTGCCGCTCCTGCGCTTCCTCCAGTTCCCCTGGCGTTTCCTGGGCGAGGCCGGTCTGGCCCTGGCCGTGCTCGGCGGGGGCGGCGCGGCCCGCCACCTCGGCAGGGGGAAAGGTGGACGATGGCTGCTGCCGCTCCTCTACCTCACCCTCGCGCTCTACGCCCTGCCCTGGCTCTTCCCCGACTGTCGCCGGGTCGAGGCGACGCTCACACCGGCCACCATCATCCGCAGCGAGGCGCAGACCGGCGGCATCGGGACGACCGCCGCCGCCGACTACCTCCCCCGCTGGGTGCGACGCCTGCCTCCCGCCGAGAGCCTGCTGCCGCGCTACGAGGCCCATCCCGACGGACGCATTCCGCGCGTGGATCGGGCGCACCTCCCCGACGGCGTCGAACTCCTCGGTGCGGAGTGGGGCTTGCTGCACGATACCCTCCACCTGACGGCGACGACCGCCTTCCGCCTGGTGGAGGACCGCTTCTACTTCCCCGGCTGGCAGGCCCTGCTCGACGGCGAGCCGGTGGAGGTCGCGCCCTGGGGCGAGGAGGGGCGGCTCTCGGTCGCGATTCCTGCGGGCGAACATCGTCTCCGCATCCGCTTCGGGGAAACGCCGCTGCGCCACGGGGCCGATCTGCTCTCCCTCGTCTCGCTGGCCCTGCTGCTGGGCCTGCTCGCCACGGGGACGCGGACGGCCTCGCCGGTGAAGGAGCCGCCCGCGCCCTGGCTTCCGTCTGCGCTGCACCGCACGCTGCTCATCGCGGGGATACTGGTCGTCCTCAAGGGAGCGGTTCTCGATCACCACGACACGCCCTTCGCCCCGCACCGCTTCGACGGCCACACCATCAAGGGGGTCGCCGTCCCGCTCGACCTCGATTTCGGCGGGCAGATGCGACTGCTCGGCCTCGATCCGCCGCCGCAGCCGCTCAGTCCCGACCGCGACACGCCGCTGGCGCTCTACTGGGCCGCCAGCCCTCCCGTCGCCGCCGACTACAGCGTCGGTCTCTACCTGCGGGACGAGGCGGGGCACCTCTACGGCCAGGACGACCATCAAAATCCGGCGGGCTTCCCCACCAGCGAACTGGACGAGCAGCACTACATCCGCGACGTCCACCTGCTGCGCCCCTTCGTCGGCACGCCGCCGGGACGCTACCGCCTCGAGGTCGCGCTCTACGATGCCCGCACCGGGCGGGCGCTGACCGTCCGTCAGGCCGACGGGCGGTTCATCGGACCGACGGTCGCCGTGGCCGATGTGGAGGTCGCACGGGCGGAGCGCTTCCCCCGCCCGGACGAACTGCCGCGCGAACGTGCCGCCGATCTGCCGCTGGGCGATGGTCTGCACTATCTGGGCGGCTCGGCCTTGCCGGAACGGCTCGGCGAAGGGCAGCCTTTCACGCTCGTCCTCTACTGGCAGGCGCAGGAGGCCCCCCGGCAGACGAAACGGGCCGTCCTCGTCTGGCTGACGGCGGAGGGAGCGCCCCTCGCCGCGGAGTGGTGGACGCCGGGCGGCCCCGCTCATCCACCGACGACGTGGGTGGCGGGGGAGATCGTGCGCGATGAGCACAGCTTCATCACGCCGATCGTGTCGAGGGCGATCAAGGACGAAGGGGAGGAAGCGGAGGTCGAGCTTCGGTTGATGGTCGATGGCGATGCCGGGCCTCCGGCCCCGATGCAGCCCTTGGGGCGGCTTCTCGTCGAAGCCCCGCCGCGCACGCGGGAACTCCCCCCGCTCGATGTAACCTGCGAGGCCGAATGGCCCTCGCTCGCGCGTCTGCGCGGCTACCGCCTCGATCCGCCGCAGCCGCGTGCCGGTACGCCCTTCACGCTGACGCTCTACTGGGAAGCGGAGGGAAGGGGCGAGCGTCCGTACACCGTCTTCGTCCACCTGCTCCGCGATGGCCGCATCGTCGCGCAGGACGATGCCCCGCCCGTGCGCGGCGATCGCCCGACGACTTCGTGGCTGCGCGGCGAGATCATCGCCGATCCTCACAGGCTCATCGTACCGGCGGACGCAGGGCCGAACTGCTTCGTCCTCAGCGTCGGCTTCTACAACCCCAGGACCTTCGAGCGGCTCCACCTGCGGAACGCGGCGGACGCCTTCGAGTGCCCTGCCCCGCTCCACGTCGCCGCGCCGTAGGGAAAACCCCCGGTCTGCGACCAAGGGGCTTCTTCCACAGCGAGCACTTACGCCCGCTCACCGAACTTCTGAATCTGCTCCTCAACGAAGAGGAGGATGAGGGGCACCTGCTTGCGCACCTCCTTCTCGTCCAGATGTTCGGCCTCGTCCACCAGCGACTCCACCAGGGCCGCCGCCAGTTCAAGGAGGGCCTGATAGTAGCCGTTGATGCTCAACTCCCCCGCCTTCCGCTGCGCCTTGACGGCCTGAAGGCGTTCCTGCAACGCTCCAACCGTCTGTACCATCGTAACCTCCTTGGGGTGGGATATGGACGAGAAGAGCTTAACTATTTCTAAACCTATGTCAAGCAAGAGTTGGGGAAATGTTAGAACAATGAGAAGGGGTCGCCTTGCACGCACGCAACGAAAGCCGGAGTACGCCGGGCCGCGTACTCCGGCTTGCTCTTTTCTCCGACTTCGCTACGTCTCGTCCTCGCCGAACTGGCTCATATAGAGGCGATAGTAGAAGCCCCGCGCTTCCAGGAGGCTGTGATGGGTGCCGCGCTCGATGATCTGCCCCTGCCGGAGGACGATGACCTGGTCGGCGTTGCGAATGGTGCTCAGCCGGTGGGCGATGACGACGCTCGTCCGCTCGGCCATCAAATGCTCCAGCGCCCGCTGGATGAGCCGCTCGGTGCGCGTATCGACGTTGGAGGTGGCCTCATCCAGGATGAGGATGCGCGGGTCGGCGAGGATGGCGCGGGCGATGGCGATGAGCTGCCGCTGCCCCTGGCTGAGGCTCGCGCCGCGCTCGCCCAGCTTCGTCTCGTAGCCCTGCGGCAGGCGGCGGATGAAAGCGTCGGCCCCGGCGATCTTCGCCGCCTCGATGACCTCCTCGTCGCTCGCCTCCAGCCGCCCGTAGCGGATATTCTCCATCACCGTGGTGGAGAAGAGGAAGGTATCCTGGAGCACCATCCCGAACTGTCGGCGCAGGTCGTCTAAGCGGAGACGGCGGATGTCGTGGCCGTCGAGGAAGATGCGCCCCTCGTCCACGTCGTAGAAGCGCATCAGCAGGTTGACGATCGTCGTCTTGCCCGCGCCCGTCGGCCCGACGATGGCCAGCGTCTGCCCCGGCTCGACCTCGAAGGAGATGCCGCGCAGGACGGGCTTCTCCTCCTCGTAGGCGAAGTGGACCTCCTCGAAGCGGATGTGGCCCTGCGCCTGCTCCAGAGGGAGGGCGTCGGGGGCGTCGGCGATCTCGATCGGCTCGTCGAGGAGGTCGAAGATGCGCTCGGCGGCGGCGATGGAGATCTGCACCTGGGTGGAAAGAAGACCGATGGCCCGCACCGGCTGGAAGAAGCGGCGCACGTAGTTCAGGAAGGCGAAGATCACCCCGACCGTCACGAGGTTGCGGCTGTAGAGCACGCCGCCCGCTCCCAGGACCAAGGCCACGCCGATGGTGCCGAAGATGTCCAGCGTCGGCGCGAAGGCGGCCGTAACCGTCTGCGTTTCGACGTTCGCATCGCGGTTGGCCGCGTTGACCCGACGGAAGCGGTCGATGCTCCTCTCTTCGCGCCCGAAAGCCTGCACGACACGGACGCCAGAGATGGAGCTTTCCAGCTCGGTGCTCACGCGCCCCAGTTCGCGCCTGGATTTGCGGGCCGCTTCCCGTGCCCGACGGGTGAAAAAGAGCATGCTGAGGAACATCAGCGGCAGGACGGCCATGCTCACCAGCGCCAGCCGCCAGTTGAGGAGGAGCATGCTCACGAGGACGCCGAGGAGGAAGATGATGTTGCCGATGAACTGCGCCAGGCCGTTGTTCAGCGTGCGGTTGATGGCGTCGGTATCGTTCGTCAGCCGCGACATCAGATCGCCCGTCTCGTTGCGGTCGAAGAAGCGCAGCGAAAGCTGCTGCAGCTTGTGGAAGATGTCCTCGCGCATCTTGTAGAGCACCTTCTGCCCGATCGTCGCGGTGATGAACATCTGGACGGCGCGGCTGAGCCAATCGCCGAAGTAAACGGCCAGCAGGAGCATCATCGTCTGCCCCAGTCCCGACATATCCAGCCGTTCGATGTACCGATCGACGGCGACGCCGATGAGGTACGGCCCCAAGATGCGGGAGAGGGCGTTCAGGGTAACCAGCAGGGCGGCGACGGCCAGCGCAACCTTGTGCGGTTTGAGGTAGGTCAGCGTCTTGCGCAGGGTGCGCCGCGGGTTGCGGGCACGGTCGCTCTCGCGGGCGAGCATCTTCGTGTGGTGCCTCATCATCATCAGGCCACCTCCCCCGCGTCGTAGACGAGACGTTCGCGCCGCACGGCGACATCCTCCTCCAATTCGCCGTAGTAGATTTCGGCGTAGAGCGGGCTGCTTTCCAGCAGTTCCTCGTGGCGGCCCTGGGCGACAATCCGCCCCTTGTCCAGCACCAGGATGAGGTCGGCGTCGAGGACGGTCGAGATGCGCTGCGCGATGATGAAGCTGGTACGTCCCTCCATCAGCACGGCCAGCGCCTTGCGCAGCCGCTGCTCCGTCTGGAAGTCCACGCTGGAGGTCGCATCATCCAGGATGAGGATACGCGGATCGACCAGCAGCGCCCGTGCGATGGCGATCCGCTGCTTCTGCCCGCCGGAGAGCGTTACCCCCCGCTCTCCGACGTGCGTCTCGTACCCTTCGGGGAAGGCTGCGATGAAGTCATGCGCTTGCGCGGCCTTCGCCGCCGCGATGATCTCCTCCATCGTCGCCTCCGGCTTGCCGAAGGCGATGTTCTCGCGGATGGTGCCGGAGAAGAGGAGCGTATCCTGGAGGACGATGCCGATCTGTCGGCGCAGCGAGGCCAAGGTAACGTCGCGCACGTCGTAGCCGTCGATGAGCACCTGGCCGCGCGTGGCATCGTAGAAGCGCGGGATGAGGTTGATGATGGTGGATTTCCCCGATCCCGTCGCGCCGAGGAGCGCGATCTTCTGCCCCGGCTGCGCGACGAAGTCGATCTCCTGCAAGACCCACGGCTGGCTTTCGAAGTAGCGGAACCAGACATCGCGGAACTCCACCCGCCCCTCGATGGGCGGCAGCGGCACGGCGTCGGGCTTTTCCTGAATCTCCAGTGGCGTGTCGAGGATCTCGAAGATGCGCTGCGCACCGGCGGCGGCCTGGGCAATGCTCCCCATCAGGAAGGAGAGCATAAAGATGGGGAAGATGGCCATCAGGATGTAGTTGGTGAAGGCGGAAAGTTCGCCGAGCGTCATCCGACCGGCAATGACGCTCCGTCCTCCCAGCCAAATGACCGCCGCCGTGGAGAGGTTGGCGATGAAGAAGATGAGCGGCATCGCAAAAGCCAGCGTTCGCCGCACCTTGAGCTGTACCTCCATCACCTCGCGGTTGTAGCGGGCGAAGCGCCGGATCTCGTAGGCCTGACGGACAAAGGCCCGCACGACGCGCACCCCGGCGAGGTTCTCCTGCAGCGCCGCGTTGAGCTGCGAGAGCTTCTGCTGCGCGAGGACGAAGAGCGGGCGCGTCTTGCGGAAGAAGAAGAGAAAGAGGAAAATAGCCACCGGCCCCAGTACAAGGAGCACGGCAGCGGTCGGCGCATCGGTACGCACCATCAGGATGACGCTGCCGATGAGCATCAACAGCCCGCCGACGGCCTGCAGGAAGGCCGTCCCCAGGAACTGTTGTGCCAGTTCCACGTCGCTCGTGACGCGCGTGAGCAGTTGACCGGTCTGCGTGCGGTCGTGATAGCTGAAGGAGAGCTTCTGAATCTTCTCGTAGAGCGCATTGCGCAGATCGTAGGCCACGCCCTGGGAGATCTTCGCCGTCAGGTAACCCTGGTAGAAGGTGAAGACGGCGCGCACGAGGGCCACGGCGATGATCGAGCCGGAGAGCAAGAGGACGAGATGCCTGTTGTGCGGCACGATCCCCTTGTCGATCACCCGCTGGCCCAACGCGGGCACAGCCAAATTGCCCGCCGTCGCCAGCATCAAGCAGAGAAAAGCGAGCAGCGCCATCCCCCTGTAAACTTTGAGATAGGACAACAACCGCCCTAATGCTTTCAACGAGACCTCCTCGAGCTATCGGCCCGCTCATAATCGAGCAAGCCGTGGAAGATGATCTCCATCCCCGCTTCCAGCCGCGCCTTCGGCGCATCGTCATCGGGGCGCAAACAGCTCTCGAACGCCAAACGGAAGAAGTGCGTTACGATGAGTTCAGCCCCGTCCGCCACCGAGACATCGGGGCGAACCTCGCCGCTTGCCCGCCCCTCCTCCAGGATGCGGACGACGGCAACCATCAGGGGGCGCTTCCGTCGCTCGGAGCGCGGTTTGAAGCGACGCGGGAGCATCGTATGCACCAGCAGATGAGGGAGCATCCGGCAATAGGGGCGAAGGCTTGCACGCACGCCGTCGAGCATCGCGTAGATGCGCCGCTCGGTCGGCATCGTCGGGGGCGGATACCGTTGCACCGCTTCCTCGATGCGGGCGTGGAGAATGGCCACCAGGACACCCTGCTTGTTCTGGAAGTAGTTGAAAAAGGTGCCCTTGGCGACATCGGCAGCCGCCGCGATCGCCTCGACCGTCGTCGCCTCGAAGCCCTGCTCACGGAACAGAGCGTCGGCGGCCTCGATGAGGCGGCGGCGAGTCATCGCCTTGCGGCGTTCGCGCCTCGATGTGGCGTTAATCGTGTCACTCCTTTCTCGCAAAACACGACCTCGGTCAAAGTTGACCCAGGTCAATGATAGCCGAAGAAGGAAACGTGTCAATTGCGTTGCCTATGGTACAATATCAACAAACAGCATGCCCACCGACGTAAAGGAGGCGCGATGATCGAATGGCTGAAGAAGAGCAGCGACTATCTGGCCCGCAACAAGGGACTGCCGGTCGTAATCGGCGCAGGGTTGGTCGTGCTGAACTTCCTGCTCCAGCTTCTGCCCCCGTGGCCCGTCATCGCCTGGCTGGCCGATGTGAACCTCTTCCTGCACCTGGGCATCATCGTCGGCCTGCTGGGTATCCTCATCGGCGATGCGCTCTGAGGTGAAGCGATGAGCGACAATCGGTCCCCTCGACCCAATCGTCCGCCCCAGAGTCCCATCGCGCTCCTGGGCTGGATGCGGGGCCTGTGGCACCGCCTCATCCTCGCCTGGCGGCTGATGCGCGATCCCCGCATCCCGATGGCCACCAAGATCGTCCCCTGGACGACGCTGGCCTACCTCATCTCTCCCATCGACCTCATCTCGGATGCCATCCCCGGCCTGGGGCAACTGGACGATCTGACCATTTTCCTGTTCGGCCTCCAGCTCTTCATCGACCTCTGCCCGCCGGAGATCGTCGCCGAGCATTTGGCGGCCATCGAGGGGCGCATCCGGCCCGCCTCGTCCCGGCCGCCGGTCCAAGGCCCCGTGATCGATGTCGAGGTCATAGAACCAGAGGATTCGCCCCTCGAGGAAAAGGACAGATCGAGATGAGTGAGCAGCCCTTGGGAGAAGTCTTTGGCTTCCCTGTGTACAACAATTCTGATGAGGCGAGACGCTATCGGCGTTACCGGTTATGCCCTTACAACAATAGAGTTCCTTCGTGTACCAAAGATCGTGCCAACGATCCGCTGGGGGTATGCTCGATTCAGTACAAAGGTGAGCTAATCATTACCTGCCCGATTCGCTTCCGCGAGCACTGGCTGATAGCCGAAGATGCGGCTGCGTTCTTCTTCCCCCCCGAACAACCCTGGACATCCTTGACCGAAGTACGGCTCAACGATGCAGAGGGGAAAAGTGCCGGGAATATCGATATGGTCTTAGTCGCCTATGACGATCAAGGACACGTCATTGATTTCGGCGCATTAGAGGTGCAAGCTGTTTACATCTCAGGTAACGTACGACATCCTTTCGAAGCCTACATGCAGGCTGATGAACAGGGCTTCGATAGTTCCCAAGTGCGTAATCGCCCACGTCCCGACTATTTGTCTTCCTCAAGGAAGCGCTTAGCTCCCCAGCTTATTTACAAGGGTGGCATACTCCATAGTTGGGGGAAAAAGATGGCGGTAGCCCTGCAAACCGCTTTCTATGCAACACTTCCGCCTATGCCTGAAGTATCTCCGAACGAGGCTAACCTTGCGTGGATCCTCTATGATCTGGAAGAGAATCAGGCCGAGCAACGCTATCACCTGCGACATCGCCGTACAGTCTATACCCATTTCCGCCCTGCTCTCGATCGCTTGCTTACAGCTCGACCGGGGCCTATGCAACAGTTCGTAAAACGCCTCCAGGGCAAGTTAGACGCTCTCTTGGCCGAGCAAAACCCGCCAGATGCCGCACCTTTAGATATGACGGAGATCCTGAAATGAGGCAGCTCAGCTTTCTGACCCCATCTCCACGCATAAACAAAGCTGTCAATGTGTCCAGCGTCCCCCAGCGCAGTCCTTTTCGCTATCCGGGCGGGAAAACCTGGCTGGTTCCCACCATCCGGCTATGGATGAGTCAGTACGACTCTCCGCCGAAAGAGTTTATCGAGCCATTCGCCGGAGGGGCCATTATCGGATTGACCGTGGCCATGGAAGGATGGGCGCGCCACGTTGTCCTGGTTGAGCTGGATGACGGTGTCGCTGCCGTATGGGAGACCATCCTGGGCGGCGGGGCTACCTGGCTGGCAGAGCAGATCGTGGCTTTTGATCCCACGCCGGAGAATGTTGATGCCCTCCTTCAGCAAAAAGCCGGTAGCCGTGAACAGTTAGCCTTCCAGACCATTGTCCGTAACCGGGTTAGCCATGGCGGCATTATGGCTCCCGGCGCCGGGCGCATTAAACACGGTGAAAATGGTCGAGGCTTGCGCTCACGTTGGTACCCGCAAACGCTGAAGAAGCGCATTCTTCAAATTGCATCGTACAAAGACAAGATTACTTTCATCCACGGCGACGGCCTTGCCGTGATGGAACAGTACCTTGCGCAGCCAAACACTGTCTTCTTCCTCGATCCACCTTACACAGTTGCAGGCAAAAAAGCAGGACGGAGGCTTTACACGCACCATCACATTGATCACGAGCATCTCTTCGAATTAGCCGCCCGGACTGATGATTTCCTGATGACCTACGATCATTGTCCGGCCGTCATCGCCATGGCACGAAAACATCACTTCGAATTCCAAGCGATTCCGATGCAAACGACCCATCACAGGCAGATTTACGAGCTTCTCATCGCGAAAGATTTGGGATGGCTTCGATAACACACCTGCGCGCATTGAGGCAGAGGAATGCCCCACTCGAAAGCTAAGGCATCGTCCGAAGTCGATGAGCCGCTTGCGCCCTATCTTCCCCAAACGGCGCTGGGGCTTATGGCTCCTGTCGCACCGCCGCTCAAATGGGCAGGGGGCAAGGGACAACTCCTGCCTCAAATGCAGCGCTATTTCCCTCCCCGAATCCATCACTACCATGAGCCTTTCCTGGGAGGCGGTGCTGTTTTCTTCCACTTGGCTCCCCAACACGGGGTCCAGGCTTTCCTCTCCGACCGCAACGAGGAGTTGATCAACTTCTACCGCGTCCTCCGCGATCAAACGGAGCCCCTGTTGGAACGCTTGCGCACCCTGGAGGCCGAATATCTCCAAAGCACGCCGGACGAACAGAAACAGATGTACTACCGTTGGCGCAATGCCGATCGCCAACCCGACTTTCACCGATGGTCATCCCTCGATCGAGCCGTCCGTTTCTATTTCCTCAACAAGACGGCCTTCAACGGCCTCTACCGCACCAACCGCCGAGGCGAGTTCAACGTTCCGTGGGGGCACTACCCGCGTCCTTCGCTCTATCGCCCGGAGCTGCTGCGCAATGCCGCCGAGGTCCTGCAGCGCTTCGCCTATTGGCTGGAAGCGGCACCTTTCGAGGTCGTTCTGGAACAGGTGAAGCCGGGGGATTTCGTCTATCTGGACCCCCCCTACGCCCCTCTTTCCCCCACGGCCAACTTCACCGCTTACACCAAAGAGGACTTCGGGCCACACGACCAGCGCCGCCTGGCCCAACTCTGCCGTGAACTGGATCGGCGCGGTGTGATGTTCCTCCTCTCCAACAGCGATCTCCCCTGGGTGCGGGAACTCTACGCAGGCTTCGAGATGGTAACCGTCCAGGCCCGCCGCAACATCAACCGTAACGGGAAGGGGCGCGGCCCGATTGCGGAACTGCTGGTGCGGAACTATGGAGGGCACGATGAATCGCTCACAAGACCAACAGTGGAAAACGATCTTCCGGCAAGAGAAGATTAGCGACGCTCTGCAGCGGCAAGGGTGGTACCTGATCTCAGCCAAAACCATCAGAGAGAACTACGGCTGGCGACCGCGCCTGCTCACCAAGTTCGATAACCACGAGAGCCTTCCGTCCGTCCTCAAAGAACACGATGCCGCCATCCTTTCGCTCACCAACGGCCATTACGTCATCGTCCGCGTCGGCGATCGCGGCAAGCCCTTCTTCCCCACCCTTCCGCCGATTTGGGAACCACCACGCCACATCCCTTTGGACGATCTTCCCCAGCGTTACCACACCTTCCAATGGAACACAGCATTCACCAGTGAAAGCATGGCCATCGATGCCGCCTTCGTCAGCCATATCCTGCACGATTTCATCGGTGAGACGGAACTGACACTAACCATCCGTGGACGCCGACGCTTTTCCCTCGATGGAAGGCTCCCCCTCCGATTACTCATCGATCACACGATCAGGGAGTTCCCCGAACTCCACTTCGGCACGCCGCAGATGGAAATAGATGCAGGCTACGAAACTCCGAACGGCATCTATCTCATCGAAAGCAAGCTGCACTTGACCGGTAACTTCAACCCTCGTCAAATCTTCTTCCCCCACATCTACTGGCAACGGCAACTCCAGGCCCGGGGGAGCTACAAGACCGTCCATTCCCTCTATCTGCTCTACACCGATTTCTTCTACTACCTCTACGAGCTGGAGCTTCGAGACGAGGCCCTCAATGCCCTGCACGTTACACGGCAGCAGCGATACTTCCTCGGTGAGCCACCCTTCACCTTTCAGTGGCTCCGCGCATTGCTCGAACGAAACAGCCCCATTCCGCAACCCGCCATTCCTTTCCCGCAGGCCGATCTCCTGCCGCGTATCTACGACCTCTTGAAGACCCTGAACCGCCTGGGCACGAGGACCATCCCGCAGATCGCCGAGCAGCAACACTTCACCGAGCGGCAAGCCCACTACTACGCCGCCGCCGCGAGATGGCTGGGATGGACGGAGATCGAAAGAGGACAGATTACCCTCACAAAAGAGGGCAAAGGCGTGGCGCGAGAGGCTCCCGCCTCCCGTGCGGAGAAAACACTCACGGTGCTAAGCCGCCGTCCCGTTTTCCATCAGGCCCTCCTCTTCTGGTGCGAGCAACGCACGCTTCCCGCTCAGCCACAGATCGAGCACTGGATCGCGCAGGCCAGCACAGAAGGCACGATCAAAGCCGTCTCCGGCAACACGATTCATCGCCGTGCTCAAACTGCGCTGCACTGGTTGCAAATGCTGGCTCCACTGGTAAAGTCCTGACGACAGGCACACAACCACCCTGACAGGAGGTCAACCTTGAAGCCACTCGTCGAATGTGTTCCGAACTTCAGCGAAGGTCGCCGCCCGGAGATCATCGCCGCCATCGTCGAGGCTATGCGCAGCGTCCCCGATGTCCACATCCTCGACGTCGAGTCGGATGCCGACCACAACCGCTCGGTCGTCACGCTCGTCGGGCCGCCCGCGCCGGTGGAGGAGGCCGCCTTCCGTGGCATCGCCAAAGCTGCCGAACTGATCGATATGGAGCAGCACCACGGCGAGCATCCCCGCGTCGGCGCGACCGATGTCGTCCCCTTCGTCCCCATCGAGGGCGTGACGATGGAGGAGTGCATCGCCCTGGCGCACGATCTGGGCCGGCGCGTCGGCGAGGAACTGGGCATCCCCGTCTATTTCTACGAAGCCGCTGCACTCCGCCCGGAGCGCGTCAATCTGGAGGATGTGCGCCGAGGCGAGTACGAGGCGCTGAAAGCCGAGATCGGCACCGACCCCGCCCGCGAGCCGGACGCAGGCCCGGCGAAGATCGGCAAAGCCGGGGCGGTCATCATCGGCGCACGCCCCTACCTCATCGCCTTCAACGCCTACCTGAGCACGGACGACGTCCGCATCGCCCGCCGCATCGCCCGCGCCGTTCGACATTCCAGCGGCGGTTATCGCTACCTCAAGGCGATGGGCATCCTCGTCGCCGGACAAGCCCAGGTCTCGATGAACTTCACCAACTTCCGCAAGACCCCCCTCCACCGCGTGCTGGAGACGATCCGCAGCGAGGCGGCCCGCTACGGCGTAAGCGTTACGCACACCGAACT
>Ga0256831_1001428_pt1 | contig 12608 bp, 9 predicted proteins | sample 132544metaG_FD_189087 | JGI IMG/M metagenome (GOLD analysis project Ga0256831, IMG submission 189087) | Hydrothermal vent microbial communities from Lau Basin, Pacific Ocean - 132-544 | ecosystem: Environmental > Aquatic > Marine > Hydrothermal vents | place: Pacific Ocean: Lau Basin | collected... | reverse complement strand
TGATGACAACAAATAATGTTTCGGACTTTTCCACAAACGCAACGCTGATATAATTAATCACAGCAGGCAAAAAGATCGCCAAGGTGATTAAGCCATGTTTGAGTAGAGCTGAATCACCCCAAGCTGTGCCTTTAAAAAAGGTTTGAGCGTAAGAGGAAAAGGCAACGGCATACAGTGAGATAGTCACCAAATAACTAAGCCAAAGCATTAAGTTAGCAGTACCTGAGAGCAAGTTATTTCCAAATGCCTTGTCAATAAAATACACCGTACCGCCACGATTTTGGTAAGCCACCGATAATTTTGCATAAGAATAAGCTGTCAATAAAGCAACAATACCCGCAAAAAAGAAAGCAACCGCCGTCGCCCCATGTGCTAGCGATACTGCTTCACCTAAGACCGCAAATATACCACCACCGACCATGCCGCCAATACCGATTGAAATTGCACCATATAGTCCGATGGTTCGTTTATTTTTATTCATTTGAGTCCTAGTTTTATTGTTTTTTAATCAGATTTTGAGGCTTTAAAATTTAAACCCATTACTTCCTGCTTTTTTTAGGGGGGGGGCAAACTGGGAGGAAATCTGAAATCCTCTGGGATTTAGTAAAATATTGACTGCTAACACTTTGATTAAAACTATATTAAAAATAGTCTTTTTATAAATCCTCGCAGCTTGAATCACACTTGCTTTTTAGTAGCATCAATTTTTTGCTTGTTTTGTTCCTTTCATAGTTCGGATTCAAGTGGGCAGGGCATCATTGAATCATTGCAGGAGCACAGCCCAAGCTACGTAACTGAGGTAATAATGTAGAAGATCGGAGAATAAGCAAACTTAACTACTTGGTACCAGCAATTCTCAATTTAAACCAAAGCATCAGTAATTCAGTTTTCACAAGGCAGGGGTCGGTGTCTAAGTCATATCGTTACTCACATCTTTGATTAGTATCCCACTCTTCCTCGTTCCCATCGCTCCAGCGTGGGAATGCATATCGAGTATTTTACGAAGTACAAATTTCAAAGCTTATATATAGTACAGGTGATTTGGATATTTTATCCAAATACTTTGGTGGCTGAAAGGGATGGATAGGGAGATTACACAATTATGGTAAAATATGACAAAGGTTTATCTATTATTATTTTATTGGTTAAAAAAACATCCAATTGTGTAACATCAGCTGATGACTAAAAAGCTGAAGTTTTCATTCCTTGCGAGCACAAAAAAGCCCTGACTAGCAGGGCTTTTTCTAAGTACGTTTAAAACTACATCAATTACGCTGTAGCTTCTTCTACGATACTAACAAATTTACGATTCTTAGGTCCTTTTACTTCAAAAAGAACTTTGCCAGCCGCTTTAGCAAATAAAGTGTGATCTTTGCCAATACCTACATTAGTTCCTGCGTGGAACTGTGTGCCACGTTGGCGAACTAGAATATTGCCTGCTAAAACTGTTTGACCGCCGTAACGCTTAACGCCTAAACGTTTTGATACTGAATCGCGTCCGTTACGAGTACTACCTGCCGCTTTTTTATGAGCCATGAGTTAGATCCTCTAAAATATATGGTTTTAATTAAGCAGAAATCTTTTTAATTTCAACTTGAGTAACATACTGGCGATGTCCAGTACGTTTTTGATAGTGCTTGCGACGGCGGAATTTAATAATTTCAACCTTTTTAGCACGCTCTTGCGCGCGAACTAACGCTGTAATTTTTCCACCTTCAATATAAGGCGCTCCAACTTGAACATCATCACCGCCGCCAATCATAAGGACATTGTCAAAATCAACACTTGCTCCTTCTTCGGCATCCAGTTTTTCTATTCTAATGACGTCGCCTTCTGCAACGCGGTATTGTTTTCCACCAGTGGTGAAGATAGCATACATATTTTAAACTCCTAATGCGCCAGTGGCTAGGAATCCTAAAAATACCGTAGCCTCTAAATGTGATAAAGCTCTATGCGAAAGGCGCGCGATTCTACCTATTTTTTTTGGACTAAGCAAGTCTCGTGATTTATTTAATCCACTATCTGTACACGAAGAGTGTCCAAAACATCCTTAAATGCGTATTTAATCAGCAGGTGGTAATTGTCTTATAAATATTAAGCTCTTGACAGTCTGCAAGCAACTACCTAGCATTCGTCGCACTTTGAGAATCAAGAGCAATTTGCTCTTTGTTAACCCAAAACAACAACCAATCTGCTAAAGTCAACCACTATGATCTTAACCGATTGATGGAATTATAATTTATGACCCATGTAGTGAACACTATGGATTCAGTAGGTAAAATGGATTTTAAAATCATTCAGAAACTCATTTCTGAGGATATGCAAAATGTTAATAACCTGATTCAGAAGCGCCTACACTCTGAGATTGTCTTGGTTAATCAATTAAGTCACTATATTATCGCAAGTGGTGGCAAGCGTTTGCGTCCGATGTTATCACTATTAGCTGCACGGGCGTGTGGTTATGAGGGCGAAAAGCATATCAATATTGCCGCTATTGTTGAGTTTATCCATACTGCCACCTTACTGCATGATGATGTGGTTGATGAGTCGGATATGCGTAGAGGAAAAGATACTGCGAATAATATTTGGGGCAATCAAGCGGCTGTTTTAGTTGGAGACTTTCTTTATTCGCGCTCATTTGAAATGATGGTGGATGTGGGTGAAATGCGAGTAATGGAAGTTCTTGCGTCAACGACAAATGTTATTGCTGAGGGTGAGGTGTTGCAGCTACTTAATTGTAATGACCCTGACACAGACGAGGCACGTTATCTTGACGTTATTTACTCAAAAACCGCAAAACTATTTGAAGCGGCTTGTCAGTTAGGGGCGATTCTGGCTGGATTGTCTGAGGAGGATGAAAAAGCTGTTGCACAATATGGCATCCATTTAGGTACGGCTTTTCAGCTTGTTGATGATATTTTAGATTACAGCGCATCTGCTAGTGAAATGGGTAAAAATGTTGGTGATGATCTAGCCGAGGGTAAACCAACCTTGCCTTTGATTGTTGCTTTAGAGCGCAGTAGTGGTGATGATGCGAGCTTAATTCGCAAGGCAATTGAGGAGGGTGGTTTAGATCAAATTGATGAAATCATGGCGGTCATTAAGAAAACGAGCGCACTAGACTATTCAGCTAATATTGCTAAAAACGAAGTACTAAAGGCAACTGCTTGTTTACAGTGCTTACCTAAAACACCTTATAAGGATGCCTTGGAGTCATTAGCTTGGTTTTCTGTTAGCCGTACGCATTAAGTTTTTAGTATTGGAATGCGCTATAATATTACGCAACTTAATTGAAGCGCACTGTTGTGGTGCGATCAACTCAAAGATGATAATCTTATTTGATGCGGTAGTGTGTAAAATTAAAAAAAAGTATTATCTTTCTGATTAAAACATCAAAGCAAAGAAAAAACCTTGTATATGCAACTAACAGAATGAAATTTAATCAAAATTTCGCGGTTATTAGGTTGTCAGAAAAGATCGGCTTATACACTCACTATTGCCATTTTTTTATGGATGATATATATACTGGCATGTTTTTTGCTGTTTTAGAATAATGAGCTAAGGAAGAAGTTCAAAGCAACAAATCTACCCCATCTTACTTGCTTTTTTGTTCCTGCTTGAATCATCTCAATTGTTGCGTAGTCCTGTGCTATGCGCCTTTTAAGATAATCCAATCAGAAGCAAAATTTCTGCGCAAGTAGGGGGGTAGATTTATTTTTTTAAAACTTCCTTACCTTATTCTCCCAAACAATTTAATAGTTATTTTTCAATACCAAAGGAAAGAAAAAATGAGTGGAAATGAGTCTCGCCTACAAGCGATTTATCAAATCACAAACCGTGAAGATACCCCAACTGAAATGCCTAAGAAGTTAAAAAAAATCTGGGCAGCGGATGTATTTAACCTTGCTAAAATGGAAGAGCTACTTTCCAAAAAAGCATTCAAAGGCATGAAAAAAACAATAGCAACAGGCGAGGCACTTGACCCTGCGGTTGCTGATGTGGTCGCAGCTGCAATGAAAGATTGGGCAATGGCTAAAGGTGCTAAGTTCTTCTCGCATATTTTCTATCCAATGACGAATGCTACCGCTGAAAAACATGATGGTTTTATCGTAACCAATCCAGAAGGTCAGGCAATTACTGAATTTACGGGTGGTTTATTGATAAAAGGCGAGCCAGATGGATCATCATTTCCAAATGGCAGTATTCGTGTAACCAATGCGGCGCGCGGTCATACCGCATGGGATCCAACTAGCCCTGCTTATATTATGCAGTCGGCAAATGGTCCTACCTTAATGATACCTAGTGTGTTCTTGTCTTGGACAGGCGAGTCACTGGATAAGAAAATTCCTTTATTACGCTCAAATTCCGCGATGAATGATGCAGCACAAAAAGTGCTTAAGCTAATGGGTGAAACAGAGATTACAACGCTAAATTCGAGTTGTGGTGCGGAACAGGAATACTTCCTTGTTGATGCTAACTTTGCTGCTGCACGTCCTGATTTGTTATTGGCTGGGCGCACTTTATTTGGCGCACCTGCGGCAAAAGGGCAGGAATTTGATGATCATTACTTCGGTGCGATTCCTCCTCGCGTGCAAGTCTTTATGCAAGACTTTGAAAACACTTTATACAAATTAGGTATTCCTGCAAAAACACACCACAATGAAGTTGCTCCTGGGCAGTTTGAAATTGCGCCTTATTATGAAGCAGCGAATGTAGCCGCTGATCATCAGCAATTGCTAATGACCGTTATTAAAAATACAGCAAAAAAACATGGCTTTATCTGCTTAATGCATGAAAAACCTTTTGCTGGTATTAATGGTTCGGGTAAGCACGTCAACTGGTCTGTAGGTAACTCAACACAAGGTAATTTGCTAGATCCTGGTGAGACACCGCATGATAACCTTAATTTCTTATTATTCTGTGGCGCGGTTATTCGCGGTGTACATAAATACGGCCCATTACTCCGTGCCGTTATTGCGTCTGCGGGTAATGATCATCGCTTAGGTGCTAATGAAGCGCCTCCTGCTATTTTATCGGTGTATCTTGGTGATCAATTAGAGAAAATTTTCCACGATATTCAAGATGGCAAACTAAACGCCTCTGAAGGTGGTGGCATTATGGATCTTGGTCTTTCGCAGATTCTTAATTTTGCCAAAGATCCTGGTGATCGTAACCGTACTTCTCCGTTTGCCTTTACAGGTAACCGTTTTGAGTTCCGCGCAGTAGGTTCTGAGCAATCTGTTGCAGGTCCATTAATTGCAATGAACACTATGCTTGCCGATTCATTGGAGTGGATTGCAACAGAGCTTGAAGTAGCCTTAGAAAATGGCACTCAAGAAGAAGCGGTTATTGCTGTATTGCAGAAGCTAATGCAAGAGCACGGTAACGCAGTATTCGGTGGTGATGGATACTCAGAAGAATGGCATAAAGAAGCCGTTGAAGAGCGTGGATTAAAGAATATTCCAACGACAGCGGATGCACTTCCTGCATTCAATGAAGACTATATTAAAGACCTCTTCTCAAGCACAGGCGTATTAAGTAACACAGAATTAGCGAGTCGTTATGAAGTCTATTCTGAGCAATATATTCTTTCAATTGAGTTAGAAGCAAAGCTAGTGATTGATATGGCTAAAACATCGATCTACCCAGCGGCTACACGCTATCTTGGTGATTTATCGTCTTCCATTATGGTGGCTAAAGATGCAGGTGTTGATTTAAGTACGGCAACGGTAGAGAAAGTTGGCGAATTAATATCTGCCATGATGGACTCTGTTGATGCGCTAAGCGGTGCTTTAGCACAACATGATTTTGACTCTACTGATGCGCATATGCAACATTGTGCTAGCACTATTCTTGGATTCATGAATGATGTGCGTACCGCTGCTGATGGACTAGAGATTGAAGTTCCTGATGATATGTGGCCACTTCCTAAGTATCAGGAAATGCTGTTTATTAAATAATTTTAGATCATTATAATGGCTGTCGGTAGAGATATTGATAGCCCAGAAAGTAAGAAGGTCGCTCAATGAGCGACCTTTTTTATGCCGTATTATTTTTAACGGTGACTTTTAATGACCGTTGTTATGACATCATTTTTTTCTCTATGAACAATTTTTACAGGCATATAATCCAGTTTTTTAGCCAACCAAAACATTGTTGAACGTTTGTTTCCCGCCCGTACTACTTTAACTTTAGTTGTCATAAAGTCACCCGCAGGGGTGGTTAATCTCTCCTGTCCTTGACGCGCAAAAATATACTGCTTAAGTTCGCCACGCTCCATGACATTATATGTCAATCTTGGTTTATTACTTATCATATCATTTGCTAATGCCAACTCCAGTGAGGCTCTATCCACAGTGCCTGTCGGTAGTTTTAAATTGAATTTTTTATCTTTATAAGCACCTTGCGCCATATTTCTAATAAAGCGTGTGTTTTCTACTCGTGAGCTGTTTCGTGTTGATTGTAAAAAATAGTATTTTAATGGCTTTATATGGTTGCCATTAAAGGATCCATCTACCTTTTCTATAATTTTTGCTTTGGTAATTAATGCAGCAAAACCCTTAGCTTGAGTATTTTTATAATAGTGAAACTGATTGCCTGAATAACTTAAGGATAAGTTCATGTCGCCCAGATTCATAGACCCTTTATAGACACTATAATTTGCATCTAGCGCTTTAGGCATTGCATAAACCGATGATCCTAAAAGCAATGCTACGGTTCCAACGGTTAAAGCGAATTTTTTAAATACATTCATTTGTTAATTCTCCCTAGAGATATTGATTGGCATTATTTTTGCGGATTCAAGATGTATAATATTGACACATTGATGTACTAGTGACCTAAAGATATGTTAGGAAGTTCACTATTAAAAGATTGAAGGAGGTGGGCTCTTTTTTCTACCATGATGAATATATTACTAAATAGCCCTTGAATTATGCGCCTCAGTTGCAATAATCGGAGTAAATACTGGTTTATTTATTAGCTAGACAAACATACAAGGAGAAAACAGCAGTGAGTATAGTGCATTTAAGTGATAGTTCTTTTGAAGAAGATGTTATTAACAATAGTCTACCCGTTTTAGTTGATTATTGGGCAGAGTGGTGTGGTCCTTGTAAGGCAATTGGTCCTATTTTAGAAGATATTTCTAGTGAGTATGGCGATAAAGTGGTTATTGCTAAGCTTAATATTGATGATAACAAAGAAGTACCTGCTAAATATGGCATTCGTGGCATTCCAACCTTAATGCTATTTAAAAACGGTGAAGTTGAAGCAACAAAAGTTGGTATGCTAAATAAAACACAACTTAGCGCTTTTATCGATCAAAATATTTAATACGAGATATCGCGTATTTTTAAAAACATTAATTAAATTAGCAAGTTATAAATAGAAGTGAAACGCTCTAATCTTGCTAACTAGTTGAAATTAAAATATTTTTTAAAATAGAGAACGGCGGTATCAAAATAATAGGTACTATCCCCTCCTAACAGGCAATGTAGTTTGCTTGTTAGCTACCTATAAAAATACTATAGTCTGGTTCTTCATCTGCTGGACTAATGCAAAACAGCATGCTATCGTTAGGTCAAATCACAGACCTAAACCGTTCAAGATGAACGCATTCAACTCGTCATTTCTGGCGATGAATTATCTAAATACACCATAGTATAAAAATCCTCTCTTTGGATTATGTCTATTGTATACAAAACTATAGCGCCCTACTCAATGAACCTTACTGAATTAAAGAATAAAAAACCCTCTGAAATATTAGAAATTGCTAAAACCTCTGGCGTAAAAGGAATGTCTCGTGCCCGTAAACAAGACGTCATCTTTGCCATCCTCAAAGCGTTAGCAAAAAAAGGGGAAGATATATACGGTGATGGCACATTAGAAATCCTTCAGGATGGTTTTGGATTTTTACGTTCTGCAGATAGTAACTATGTTGCAGGAGCCGATGATATTTATGTCTCCCCTAGTCAAATACGACGCTTTGGTTTGCGCACAGGCGATACTATCGCAGGAAAAATACGCACACCACGGGACAACGAACGCTATTTTGCCTTATTGAAAGTTGACTCTATTAATATGGAAGCGCCTGAGAATGCGCGTAATAAAATTCTATTTGAAAACCTAACACCATTACACCCTGATGAGCGTATGCGTTTAGAGCGTGGCAATGGTAGTACCGAAGATATTACGGCACGTATTATTGATATTGTTGCGCCCATAGGCAAAGGACAACGTGGTTTAATTATCGCCCCTCCAAAGGCGGGTAAAACGATGATGTTGCAAAATATTGCGCAAAGCATCGCAACTAATCATCCAGATTCTTATCTGATCGTTTTATTAATTGATGAGCGTCCAGAAGAAGTTACCGAAATGTCACGCATGGTACAAGGCGAAGTCGTCTCCTCAACCTTTGATGAGCCTGCAACCCGCCACGTACAAGTTGCCGAAATGGTGATAGAAAAAGCCAAACGCTTAGTTGAACATAAACAAGACGTTATTATCCTACTTGATTCTATTACCCGTTTAGCACGTGCTTACAATATGGTCGTACCCTCCTCAGGCAAGGTGCTAACAGGTGGTGTTGATGCCAATGCATTGCATCGTCCAAAACGTTTCTTTGGTGCAGCACGTAATATTGAAGAAGGAGGTAGTTTAACCATTCTAGCAACCGCATTGATTGATACAGGCTCTAAAATGGATGAAGTGATCTACGAAGAGTTCAAAGGAACAGGTAACTCTGAGGTTCACCTAGATCGTCGTATTGCTGAAAAACGTGTTTTCCCTGCCATTAATATTAATCGTTCAGGTACGCGTCGTGAAGACTTATTAGTTGATGATGAAGAACTTCAAGCCTTGTGGGTATTACGTAAATTCTTGCATCCTATGGATGAAGTGGAAGCAATGGAGTTCTTATTTGAACGTTTCCAAGCGACTAAAACCAATGATGATTTTTTCAATTCAATGAAAGGTTAAGAGACTGATAAGCAAGAAGAACCATTCTGCACTATCGTCATCACAAGGAAGTGGCAATAAGTATTAGAAAAAAGGTCTTTCTCACCGCAACCTTTTTTCTAATACTCGGCACCTCCTTACGCATTCTTATATCCCAATAAATTCAATCTTTAAAATGAATTTTTTCTCACGTTAATCTACGCCTTAACTAGCTATTGTCACATTAGTCTTTATGATCTCCCACTTAGCAATCCCAGCTTAAATTGGTAACTTCCCAAAGTTAAAATTTGTCTATTGGTTGCTTCCAGCATTTAAGGGTAGAATCAACCACTAAAATTTTAATGGAGAAAACCAATGCCTGAATACCGCTCTCGTACCACAACTCATGGACGCAATATGGCTGGCGCACGCGCATTATGGCGTGCAACTGGAATGAAAGATGGGGATTTTGATAAGCCCATTATTGCTATTGCCAACTCCTTCACCCAATTTGTGCCAGGTCATGTGCATTTAAAAGACATGGGGCAATTAGTAGCGCGTGAGATTGAAAAAGCAGGGGGTATTGCTAAAGAGTTCAATACAATAGCCGTTGATGATGGGATCGCTATGGGGCATAGCGGCATGTTATACAGCCTGCCATCCCGTGAAATTATCTCTGACTCTGTAGAATATATGGTGAATGCACATTGTGCTGATGCACTAGTATGCATCTCCAACTGTGACAAAATCACCCCTGGCATGTTAAATGCTGCATTACGCCTCAATATCCCTGTGATTTTTGTTTCAGGTGGACCAATGGAGTCAGGTAAAAGCGTTATTGGTGGTCAGGTCGTGCATTTGGATTTAGTTGACGCGATGGTTTCTGCCGCTGATGATAGCGTATCAGATGAAAATGTTACTACTATGGAGCGATCTGCTTGCCCTACCTGTGGTTCTTGCTCTGGTATGTTTACTGCTAATTCTATGAATTGCCTCACTGAAGCACTAGGGTTAGCACTGCCAGGAAATGGCTCTTTACTGGCAACGCATGCCGATCGTGAAGAATTATTCTTACGCGCAGGGCGTGAAATTGTTGCACTCACAAAACGCTATTATGAACAAGATGACGAATCCGCATTGCCACGCAATATCGCCACCTTTGAAGCCTTTGAAAATGCTATGTGTCTTGATATTACTATGGGTGGGTCAACTAATACGGTCTTACATTTATTAGCTGCAGCACACGAGGCTGAGGTTGATTTTACTATGGATGATATGGATCGCCTGTCACGCATTATTCCTAACCTAAGCAAAGTCGCTCCTGCAACCCAGTTATTCCATATGGAAGATGTACATCGTGCAGGCGGTATTATGCGCCTATTAGGTGAACTTGAGCGAGGAGGATTAATTAATACCGAGTGTAAAACCGTACATTCTGCAACGATGGGTGAAGCAATTGAAAAGTGGGATATTCGCCGCACTCAAGATGAAGCCGTTCACACCTACTTTAAAGCGGGGCCAGGTAATGTCCCCACACAGACCGCCTTTAGCCAGAATAAACGCTGGGAAACACTGGATATGGATGTAGAAAAAGGCTGTATCCGTGATCTTGAGCACGCCTATTCAACAGAAGGCGGGCTGGCCGTTCTGTATGGGAATATTGCCGTGGAGGGTTGTATTGTAAAAACCGCAGGAGTGGATGAAGACAACTATACCTTTACAGGTAGGGCGCGTATTTTTGAATCACAAGATGATGCCGTCAGGGCTATTTTAGCCGATGAAATCGTTGCAGGCGATGTGGTAATTATTCGCTACGAAGGGCCGCGTGGTGGTCCAGGAATGCAGGAAATGCTCTACCCAACCAGTTATTTAAAATCCAAAGGACTTGGTAAAGACTGTGCTCTTATTACCGATGGACGTTTTTCAGGTGGAACCTCAGGATTATCCATCGGGCATGCCTCACCTGAAGCCGCAGAAGGTGGGGCAATTGGCTTAGTAGAGGAGGGCGACACCATTGATATTGATATTCCACAACGCAAAATGGAATTACGTGTGAGTGATGAAGAACTAGCGCAACGTCGTAAGGCGATGGAAGCGAAAGGGGCAGATGCGTGGAAGCCTGTTAATCGCGATCGTCAAGTATCGCAAGCATTACGTGCTTATGCAGCACTGGCGACTTCTGCTTCACGTGGTGCGGTTAGGGATGTGTCGCAGTTGGAAAAGTAACTAGAAAAAGCTAAAGCTTTCATTCCTTAGGAGTTGAAAGTTTTAGCTTTTCAGCCCGATATACCAGCAATATAATCACTGAATTCCCATTGTTAGGTATACACAGTGACATCCTACGATATTTAGGAAGTTCCAAGCAATGATTTTACCCATCTTACTTGTCCTTTTGCTCCTGCTTGAATCATCTCAATCGTTGCGTAGAGCAACTATGCGCCTCTTGAGATGCTCCAATCAGGAACAAAAAATCAGCGCAATAGAGGTAAATTCATTACTTGGAACTTCCTTATTACTTTAAGATGCTATAGTTTTTCACATAAATAATTGCACCCTTCGACTCCGCTCAGGGTACAGCTCCCTGAGCGGAGTCGAAGGGTGCAAAAATTTAATAAATGAATGTCTATAGGGTTGTTTAATGCTCAATAACTCTATCCCCAATCTGTATATTCCCCATTGAGTTATGAATCACATTCTGTCCAAAATTAACCTTATTCCCCTGTTTTCGATAGCGCATTAAAGTTTGTAAAGGCTCTGCACCCTTACGTTCTCCTGTTGCAGGGTCAACGGTGGTTAAGATGCAACGAGAGCAAGGTTTAACACCGCGCATGGTAGTATTGCCTATTGAAAATTTAGCCAAGTCATCTTCTGCAAATGCTTCGCAACCTTCTATTACAATATTAGGACGAAAACGTTTCATACTAACAGGTTGGTCTAAGCGTTGATTGAGATCATCAAGTGATGCAGTTGAGATGAGCAAAATAGGAAAACCATCAGCAAAACCTGTGTGGTCGCCTTGTTTTGAAAATTCTAGGTCACACTGTCTGATCTCGTCATCGGGGATATAAACTAAGTGGCAAGGTGTCTTAAGTGCTGTAGACAACCATTTATCTGCTTGCTCATCAACGCGCTGTGCGATGACGTTATCTTTCCAGATAGTCACTTGCATCGTTTGTTGCGCCTTTGCTGTTGCAACCAGTAGGTCAGATTGATTAGGGTGGGTGAGAACCAGTTGCTGATCAATAAATTTTGGCTGAATGAGTGCCATCTTGGGGAATTTACGCTGGCTTAAAAAGTCTCCCTCAGGGGAAACTAGCATCCAGCGTCTATCATACCTTAGACCCATTGCATCAAGTGCTGAGCTGTTAATGGCAATCCCTGCTAACGATTTAACAGGGTAGATGTAAAGTGCGCTAACGGTTATTGTCATCGGAATTAGTCGCGGTAAACAATAAAACTTTTTCTTATATTGTGATTGCGTGGAAAGCGGCGTTTTACTTTATCTTTAATCGCTTTTGCTTCTGCGCGATGTTCATAAGGCCCTAAGCGCACTTGATACATCGTGCTACCACGGACTTGTGATGAAACAACAAAGGAGGAATAGCCTGCATCAGCAAATTTTTGCATCACATCCTTGGCATCATCAAGATAATGACTTGCGGTAATTTGTACAC
>Ga0256831_1001427_pt1 | contig 12610 bp, 15 predicted proteins | sample 132544metaG_FD_189087 | JGI IMG/M metagenome (GOLD analysis project Ga0256831, IMG submission 189087) | Hydrothermal vent microbial communities from Lau Basin, Pacific Ocean - 132-544 | ecosystem: Environmental > Aquatic > Marine > Hydrothermal vents | place: Pacific Ocean: Lau Basin | collected... | reverse complement strand
ACACACGAAGAGCCAGCCATGGAGAAGATAGAAGAGCTGCTCGATGAGTTGGCCAACGTAGGGATATTCACCAAAGAGTTCAATACGATTCACGAACTCTTTTTGTTTATCCAAAAAGAGGCGGATAGGTTGGGGATCAAAGAGCATGTGGATAGACTATTGATTCGCACCCAAAAGCAAGCCGGGTACACTGCCCAAAATATCGGACATTTTGGATTGGGATTTGAAAAGTACACCCATTTCACCTCTCCAATTAGGCGCTACTCAGATCTGACGCTGCACCGATTGCTCAAAGCGATCCAACGAGAGGATAAAAAACAGCTCGATTACATCCTTAAAAACATTGAACCGCTGACCGTGCGTATCAGTGAACTAGAGCGGGAGGCGGCCAAAGTGGAGTGGGACTTTATGGATCGAAAATTCGCCAGATGGGCCAAAAAGCATATCGGCGGGCGTTTTGAGGCGGTCGTAACCGATCCAGAATCTACGCCCATTGCTCAACTAGATGATACAATCAAAGGGGCTCGTATCTTTTTGCCACAAGCAGAGGTAGAACTTTTTGACAGAGTAGTGGTGGAAATCAGCGACGCAAATCTGGCCACCACAAAAATTTATGCCAAAGTGGTAGAAAAGCTGAATGTACAAAGGGCAGTTTGACCGCCTCCAAAAGGATTTTAAATCCTACCTCTTTTGGGGTGAAGAGCCCTATTTTATAGAAAAGTACGCCACCACTATCGCTAATCGCCTCTGTCCAAAAGAGCAGCGACTCACACTTTATTACGAGGAGTACGATTTTAGGCTCGCCAAAGAGTATCTTGGCCAATCCTCCCTTTTTGGCGATACCAATTTGCTTCTTGTACGCCACGAAAAGGCTCTACCCAAAACGGAGCTCGCCACTCTTTTGGAGCTGTGTCAAAAAAATCCCAACAGCTACTTTATCTATATGCTTCCAAATAATCAGGGCAAAAAGATAGCCTCGTTTTTTAACTCAAAAAAAGAGGCTGTGGAGGTGCGTTTTTTTAAAGCTACCTTATCAGAAGCTAAAGCTGAGCTTACGGCATACGCTAAAGAGTTAAAACTCCCAATCAATCCCTTTGCCATTGAGCATCTACTGGCCTTGCTCGAAGGGGATATGCTGCTGGCTAAAAAGGAACTAGAAAAGCTTGCCATCCTCCAAGAACCTATTACCCCCAAAGAGATCGACAGACTCGTCTATCCGCTTGCTCCTTTAAATCTGGAGCGCCTCTATATCGCCATTATCAAAAAAGAGCCTTTGAGCGAGCTTTTTCAAAAGATCCTCGAAGAGGAGCAAAACGAGATGAAGATCTTGCTGGGATTTCAAAACTTTTTGCGCCAGCTCTTTTTATTCTCCTCTTATATCCGACTGCACGGTCAAGTGGACTCCAAAGAGATTTTGGGTTATAAGCTTCCTCCACAAATTGAGGCGGAGCGTACAAGAATGGCCATCAAGATCAAAGCTTATCCTCAGATTTTTTTGGAACTACAAGAGTGTGAATATCATCTCAAGACCGCCCAATCAATAGATAAGGAGGCGCTCCTTTTTTCTTGCTTAATGAAAATCCAAGGATATTTTTGATAGAATTGGGCTGCTTTTTATAGTCGGTAAAAAGCCTTGCCGGAAAAATCCGGATATATAGCCATAAGGAGAGAGAATGCGACACTACGAGACACTTTTCGTGCTCAAACCAACGCTCACCGAAGAGGAGAGCAAGGCAAAGTTTGAGTTTATCAAAGATGTGATCCAAAACAACGGCGGCGAGATCGTAGCCACAGAGGATATCGGCGTAAGAAAACTGGCCTATCCTATCGACAAATTCGAGCGTGGACACTACTATATCATCTACTTCAAAGCACCCGCCCAAGCCGTACGGGAATTGGAGCGAATCTATCGCATTACCGAAGATGTGATCCGATTCCTCACCATCAAATATGAAACCAAAAAAGATATTCAAGCTTGGGAAAAAATGGTAGAAAGAGCCAAGAAACTAAGCGGCCAATCAGAAGCCTCACAAGCTAAAGCCCAAGAGTCCTAAGCCTAATCATGTATAACAAAGTAATCATGGTGGGTAATCTCACCCGAGATATCGAGCTCAAATATACAAGCTCTGGGATGGCCATAGGCAAAACGGCTATAGCCACCAACAGGCGTTTTAAAACCCAAAGTGGCGAGCAAAAAGAGGAGGTCTGCTTTATAGACATCACCCTTTTTGGGCGAGCGGCCGAAGTGGCCAACCAATATCTCAAAAAGGGCAGCAGGGTCCTTATTGAGGGGAGACTCGTTTTTGAGCAGTGGACAGACCAAACAGGCAACAAACGCTCCAAACACTCTATTGCCGTGGATAATATGCAAATGCTAGGTGGTCGAGAAGAATCCCCAGCAGGTAGCTATTCTAGACCGGCTCCACAACCCCAACCCACACCTGAGCAGACTGCTCCAACCAAAAAGCCGGATATTCCGGAAATAGATATAGATGATGATGAAATTCCATTTTAGAAAGGACTAAGAATGGCTGAAAGAAGAAGATTTAAAAAAAGAACATGTAGATACTGCGAAAAGAAAATCACTTTTATCGACTATAAAGATATCGAACTAATCAAACATAGCCTCAGCGAGCGGTATAAAATCATGCCAAGACGACTTACGGGCAATTGTAAAAAACATCAAGAGATGGTAGAAGAGGCCATCAAGCGAGCCAGACATGCCGCATTGGTACCATATATCGTAGATAGGAAACGAGTGGTTCCCAACCCTTTTGAAGAACTCAAACCTCTTTATAAATGAGGCGGCAAAAGGGCTTTTGCCCTTTTATACCTCTTGTATACATCTCCAATAGACACTTTTTTGCGATAAAATCTTATCCCCTTTAAATTGGGCTAAATCACATACAAAATCTTCAAAAAAGCGATCAATTTTTTGTTTGGTATAGCTGAGCATTTTTACATAAAGAGTGGTCGATTGATAATAACTTGGAAAATCGACTACAAAAGGATTGAGCAACCTGTAAAGATCGCTATGTTCAAAATCGATCATAGAGTAGCTACTGTAGGTGGCTATGCATTTACCCTCAAAATCTTTCCATATCTTGCTAAAATCTTGAAAGAGTTGTGTAGGCAATTTATCCACATTTTTAAAAATTATAAGATCAAAAACCTTAAATTGATCAAGATAAAGATCCTCGTCTTTTAATTTATCACACGAAACTACGCAAAAAGGGGCTTTGCGAAATTCAAAATCGCTCAAATTTATGATTTTTTCCAAAACATCGTGAGCAAAAAATTCATCCTCATAACGCAAAGCCAGCCTCGTACCCTTTTTATCAAAAATATCAAAGGATTTAGAGAGGTACTCCACATACATTCCCGTACCTAAGATAGAGGAAAGGGTATATTGCGAGGAAGGTATCTCTTTTGGCCTCAGCGTACTCGAAACGCCTATTTTAAAAAGCTGCTCGTTGGTTCCTTGGATAAGTGTATCCATAAAGGCTTTGCTTTGGCTCATACTCATTCCTAAGCGCTGCAATCGTCCAAAAAGCAGATATCCACTATAGGTATCATTGGTAAATACAAAGCGAAGAGCCAACATACTCAAATAACAAAGATACCCAAATTTGAGTTTACGCTCTGAAAGTTCAATATTTGTAGAGGGGGAATATTGGGGATAGAGCATCTGATAACCCAAGATAAATCCATCAAAAAGATATGTAAACACCCCTAAAGTCTTTACAAAATACTCTTGAGTAATATCAATGAAATCACATCCTAGCTTCAAACGCTCCAAAAAACGCATCTCCAATCCAAAAAGCTCTTTAGGAGAACGGTACCATTTACCTACCTCCGGCGCCTCTTTAGTAATAATCGCTGCGGGTATCATGAGCATATTAAGTAGTGATTGACCCTCGTTTTTAATGTCTTTAAATCCAAAAAGGGGCGCTATCTTTTTGAAAAATCCAGTCAAAAATATATGGTAAGCCTCAAAATCTTGAAACTGGGGTAAAGAGTTATTTGAAAGAGTAACCTCATGATTGATAAAATCATATACCTCTTGCTTCACCTCCGAAAATCCCAAACGTGTAATAGCACAGCCTACATCCTCCACCTTTGTAGAGGCTCTTGTTTTCTCAATGGAGTTTGCCTTTTTGAGTAGTTTCTCTTTCAAAACCGGAAGCGCCTCGATATAGGCTTTGAATTTCTCAATACTAGTATTAGGATCATCCAACTCCAGCATCAAATGAACCAAAGCCTTGTTGGTCTCTATCTCTTGATCGTGTACGATGTTTTCTAGATTCAAACAAGAAGATATCTGTGGCTCTTCTTCGATAATCCTTTTGAGATAAGGACGCAAAATCTCTTGCTGAAGCTCTGGGGAGAGCTTAAAAGCCACCTTTGTAGTAGCGATTCGTTCCACTTCGGCCTCATAAGTATTTTGCAATATCTGCAAATCGATAAAATCGCCTACGCTCAAATTACCAGACTTTACGCCTATCGCTATAGAATTTTTTGCACCATCCACTCCATCTCCCAATGAGGTAGGAAGATTTTCAATCCAATATCGATCTACGACTCTCCTATTGAGGCGTACGATCTCATTTTGAGGTTGCGAAGAGTTTGGAGTTTGCTTTTTCTTTCCAAATCCAAATAGTCCCATCTTACTCCTTTTGAAATGTCAATAAGGCTTTGTCCACCTCATCGCCATACAGCGATACAAAGTCAATATCCACAAGATTGAGTCCTAAAGTTTTTAAAAACTCTATCTCGTGATAGTACTGAGTAATTGTATCCTTTTTTTTAACAAAACAGCTATTTTGTCTAAAAAAAGCAGTGATATCCGTTACTAATCTTCCCTCATTGTACTCCGCCTCTACAGCAATAAAAAGATGATCTTTATCTATAATCATAGCTCCGGGGGCTATCTCTTCAAAACCATACAGCGTGTTGATGTCGCACAAAAAATAGCCTCCACTTTGTACAGCCTCTTTGACGCATCCAAAAAATCTTTTGAGCTCTTCTTGATCCATATAATTGATCACGTCAAAAACAGCGGTGATCGCCTCATACTTTTTTTGCACCGCACAAACATCTTGATAGTATGCTCTTAGTCCCTTGCTTCGCGTCCGCTCTACCATCTGTTGGCTTAGATCTATCCCCTCGCACTCCAAGCCAAGCTTTTTTGCTCTTTGCATAAAAACGCCACTCCCACACCCCACATCCAAAAAGCTTTGCACGCCCAAAAGACGCAATTTTTCCAAAAAGATATCGTATAATCGCTCTTTTTGCTCATCAAAGCCCAAAAGCGGCTCGATCTGACCATAGAGCTCAAGCCCCATACAGCGCCTTTTTGATTTTTTCCCTAAGATCTAAAATCGGCTCTTTTTTATCATAAAAGCTATTTTTATTAGCGATTAAAAAGGCACTGCTTTGCATAATCGAAAGTGCTGGCTTTAAGCCATTTTGACGCATAGTCTCTCCCGTTTCAACGATATCGACAATCATATCGGCAAGCCCCACCAAAGGAGCCAGCTCTATAGAGCCATACAATTTGATAATCTCTACCGGAATCGCCTTTTTGCTAAAAAAATCTCTGGTAATATTCTCCATCTTGGTAGCCACTTTGTAACTTGGCTTGGTAAAATCTAGCTCCTCTTGCACCCGAATACCGATACTCACCTCACAACGCCCAAACCCAAGATCAAGCAGTCGTACCAAATCGAGTCCTCTCTCTTCTAATACATCCAATCCCACTACGCCCATATCAGCCGCTTGATGATAGACATAAGTGGGGACATCTTGGTTACGTACCTGTAAAAAACGAAACTCATCCACCTCCAAAATGAGTTTACGCTCCTCAAAACGAAATGTCTTATTAAAAATTTGCTCAAAGAGTTTTAAAGAGTCTTCTCCTATACGCCCTTTAGGCAACGCAATCGTTAGCATACATTTTTCCTCCGTATAATTTTCTCCATCGCTTCAAAGATCAACAGAGGTTTGTACAACGCTTGGGGTAAATAAGAAGCAAGCACTTGAGCGTCTCCACCAGTTAAAAAGAGATCTTTTTTTTCACCCAACTTATTAATAGCACAAACCAAAGGAGAAAGCATACCATACCCAATAGCCTCTTTGGTAGAGAGTGGTAGCGACTCTTTTGGCCAAACGGGCTCTTTATCAAGGGTCGGCGAGATGGATGCATAGGCTTTTTTGAGCACTTCGAATCCCGGGTAGATAAAACCGCCTTTATGCCTTTTTTTCTCCATTACATCTATCGTTACCGCACTTCCCGCATCTATTATCACTCCATCTTCAATAAAGCTACACAAGGCTTTTCTATCCGCTCCCAATCCCTCATAAGCACTATCTAACTCGATAAAGGGTTCTAAATCTATCCAACTATCAAAATTTTGGAGTATTTGTGCAGCCTTTTTATTAACATTAAGATAGTAGACTCGATTTTCTTTCCAAGCCTCAAGCTCCTCCAAAGAGAGTCGACGCAGGGTTTGGCCGTCAAAAAGTTTGGCACAGCTATTACCAATATCACACAAGAGCATGAATTCTCCAACCCATCTTCTCTAACTCTTCTTTCGCTTTGGAACAAATAGGCCCTTGGATCAACAAGAAGCGCCGCTTAAAACCGTGGTCTAGTTTTGCTTCGATCTTTTTGGACATTTTTTCTAACTCTTGAACCTCTTTTTGCAACAATCGACTCTTTTTAGCCATTTGCACCACTAAAACAAAGGAGTTTTGGGTATCTAATCCCCTAAAAAGCTCCACACGCTTTTTGATTTCAAAAGTTTTAGGCTCAAGAGGCTCCAAAGAGCGAAATAACAGACCTCTTTGTTTGAAAAATTCCACCAGCTCTTTCATCGAACTTTATTGAGTTTGAAATATTTGTCATCATAATAGAGCGTATCATGAGCTGTAAAAATATAGTTATCAATCTCTTCAGGAAGCTCAAAGACATTGGCTACACGCAAGTCTTTGTCTACGGCTATGATATAGCCACTCTTTTCAATGATATAGATAAACTCTCCATAGATAGCTCCGGTAAAATGGGCGAAATTAAACTTTCGCTCTTTTAAAGGATTGAGCTCAGGATCGGTTAGGATAATGCGTCCATCTTTAGTAAGCAAATAGACTCTGTTTTTGACATAGAGCACATCGCTAAGCTCCACATCCAACGAATTGGTAAACTGCGGGGTAACGGAGATTATTTTGTTAGGAGTAGCGGCGATAAGTTTCTCGTCAATTACGTCCAAAAAGATCACATTATTAAAATATCTGTGCGTTCCTACTATAAGAGTGCGAAGTTCTCTCCCCGTACGGCTATCTACGACAACAATTTTGCCATCTAAAGTCGGGAATAGTACCAATTTCCCCAAAAAGTATGGGTTTGCTATCTTCGTATCCACGGCAATATCTGGTGTTTGATCAGAAGAGTAGATCTTCTCTCCCGTAGTGGTATCTAGCAGCAGCAATGAGTTGTTGTCAAACACCAAAGCCAACATACCATCTTTGAAATTGGCCGCTACGGGGGCTTTCATCTTGAAATCTTTTTGAAAAACTTCTTTTTTAGTTGTAGCGTCGATGACCTTCATCTTATGACATCTATCGGCTACTAGATAATACTTCCCCGCTCGCTTGATAAAAAGATACCCTTTAGGCAATTTGTAAGGCTCCAAACCTTGCTCGCTTATAAATTGGCCGTTTTGCAACGTAGCCCCTTCTCGCAGCACGTCTATAATGGGAGCGGGCAGTTTGCCGTCAAAATCCACAGCCCCGGCCACCTCTTGGGGCATAAAGTACTTTTTGGTGCTACAACCGCTCAAAAATAACAACAAAAAAACTATCCCAAAGACTACTTTTCTCATCTGCTTACCTTTGTGCCAAAGTGTTTTAACAACAAACTATACGGATAAGCCGACGACTCTTTTGGCACGCCGGAGAGCTCCTCTTTGGCCCGAGTAATTTTTTTGCCTTTCATCCAAAGATAGCCATCATCCAACAAAGCCATCTCCCGCAGCAAAGCCCCCTCTTGCATACCATAACGCTCCAACGCCTTTGTATCCTGTTGCAAAACAGCAAGATGGTACTTGGCGAGATCTGAGAGTATCGGATCTTGAGCGGAGGCAAGTTTTTCAAAAAGCCTTGCGTCTTTGGTACGCATCGCTTTTTGGTAAAGATAAAGATCATATAATTTTGGATTAAGCGAACGCAAATTCTCTAAAGCCTCCTTGTCATTAGGATTGACTAAAAGTTTTTGAAAAAGCTGATTAGAAACTCTTAAATCCCTATCCTTTTTCCACTCATAGCCCATATAACCTACTACGAAAAGCGCACAAGCAATCAAAGCACTCAAAAGAGCCTTTTTATACTTTTTATAAAATTTTTCTAATTTTATGACCGATTCGAGAAACTTCTCCTCATTACTGAGCTCTTGTTTGATATACTCGATATTTTCTTTAGTGCCCAAACCCTCTCCTTCATCATTATAATAGTGCGCTAATCTTATCAAACAAAACTTTATTTTATGGTAAAATAGCGAAAAAACAAAAAGGCACAGCGATGCAAAAGATCGATTCGGCCCTACTCGAACGCCTACAAAATCTCAGTATGCTTAGCATATCCGAAGAAGAAAAAGAGCATACTCTCCAAGAACTCAATAAATTTTTGGAATTTGTGGATATTCTTGATAAACTCGATCTAGATTCCTTAGAAGCTACCTTTAGTCCCATTGATATAAGCGCTCCTTTACGAAAAGATGAACCACACCTCGATCCAACCATTCCGCAAAAAATTTTGCGACACGCTCCCAAAGCTATGGACAACTTTTTTATTGTACCAAAGATCATTGAGTAATATCGAGCAAGAAGGCAAAAAATGCAACTAGATATGACTTCCCTTTTTAAGACCGTCGTAGCCCACAACGCCTCAGACTTGCACTTGGTGATGAACAGCGAGCCGCAAGTACGCATCGACGGGCGACTCGTACCTTTAAACCTGCCAAAACTCACAGGTCAAGAGGTCCAAGAGATCTGCTACTCCTTGCTCACCGAAAAGCAAAAAAAAGAGTTTGAAGAAAATCTTGAACTCGACTTTGCCTTTAACGTTCCAAATATAGGACGCTTTCGAGCCAATTACTACCGCACGCTCGACAATGTAGCAGCCGCTTTTAGGATCATCCCCAGCCAAATCCCCTCCATTGATGATTTGGGGCTACCAGAAATATTTAAAACCATAATCCAAAGGGAAAAAGGACTCATTCTCGTTACCGGGCCTACCGGAAGCGGAAAATCGACCACTTTGGCCGCTATGCTCAACGAAATTAATGAAAAAGAGCATAAACATATCATTACCGTCGAAGATCCCGTAGAATTTATCCATCAAAACAAAAAATCCCTCTTTTCTCACCGGGAGTTAGGCCTTGATACCAAAAGCTACGCCAACGCTTTAAAATACGCCTTACGCGAAGACCCCGACGTAATACTTATAGGCGAGATGCGGGATCAAGAGACCATACAAGCCGCTCTTACCGCCGCCGAGACGGGCCATCTGGTCTTTGGCACCTTGCATACCAACTCGGCCCCAGGCACCATCAACCGTATCATCGACGTATTTCCCGGCGACTCTCAGCCTCAAATACGAGCCCAACTCTCCACCAGTCTCGTAGCCGTCATATCCCAAGCCCTCGTACCAAAAATCGGCGGGGGACGGATTGCGGTACACGAGATTTTGATCAACAACCCGGCGGTAGCCAACCTCATCAGAGAGAACAAGATCCACCAAATCTACTCCCAAATGCAGCTCAACCAGCAACAAACGGGGATGCAGACCCAAACTAAAGTCCTCCAAAAATTACTGCTTAGCCGCATCATAGACAAATCCACGGCTCTTAAGTACTCCAATAAACCAGATGAGCTTATGACTTTTATTAGGCACTTATAGGATACGTAATGGGACATATCGATCATATAACTACTTTTGACCTCGTTATAGCACTGATTATCTTCTTTTTGGGCCTTAAAGGTCTGCTGGACGGATTTATTAAGGAGTTTTTTGGACTAGCGGGCATTATTGGAGGTATCTACTACGGCTCTCGATACGCCCAGACCATAGGCCAGTGGATCAGCCACACCGTCTATCCCATACACAACGAAGCGGCTATGATCTTTATCGGTTTTTTGGCCGGACTTTTTGGTATCTGGTTTATAATGGTCTACTTGGGCAAACTTATCACAAGACTTGTCCATGCCAGCGGTATGGGATTTTTCAATAAGCTCCTTGGAGCACTCTTTGGCTGGGCAAAAATCTTTTTGATCTTTTCTGTTATCATTTACGCTCTTTCGAGTATGGAGCTTACCAAGCGTGTGCTGCAAAAGTACACGAAAGACTCTATCCTCTACCCCCTCTTGGTCAAAACGGGCGCCTATATTATCAAACTCAAACCTGAAGACCTCGTTGCGCCCAAGGTGACGCAGCAAAGCGCCAAAGCCGGTCAAGAGGTCTCTAAAGAGGTGGAGCAAAGCGTCATCCAAAGCGCTCAAGAAAATCTCGTTAAGCAAATAACAAAGGAGAAACAAAATTGATATTTGACAACCAATACGAACAGCAACGTATCCAAAAAGCACAAGAGCTCAAAGAGATGGGTGTTAACCCCTATGGCCACGGCTTTTGTAAAGAGATAAAAAACAGTGAATTTTTAAAAAAATATGCATATGTCAAAGAGCTTGAAACCAAAAAGGATGAGAAAGCATGCGTTAAACTCAACGGACGCATCAAATTTTTACGCCTCATGGGCAAGGCGGCATTTGCCAAGATTGAGGATGAGAGCGGCGTGGTGCAGATCTATTTTAACAAAGATTCCTTGGGAGATGAGTGGTTCAAAAAGGTCAAGAAACTTATAGAAGTAGGCGATATTGTAGAAGCTATAGGCTATCCATTCGTCACCCGAACCGGAGAGTTGACCCTGCACGCCAACGAACTTCATCTCGTTACAAAAGCAATCGTACCGCTACCAGAAAAGTACCACGGCTTGCAGGACAAGGAGCTGCGATATCGCCAGAGGTATCTTGATCTCATCATGAATCCCGATGTCAAAAAAGTCTTTATCCTTCGCAGCCGCATCATTAGCCTCATTCGAGAATTCTTTGAAAGCCATGGCTTTTTAGAGGTAGAGACGCCAATGATGCACCCAATCCCAGGCGGCGCCAACGCTAGACCTTTTATCACCCACCACAACGCTTTGGGCGTAGATAGATATTTGCGTATCGCTCCAGAACTCTATCTCAAACGCCTTATCGTAGGAGGCTTCGAGGCGGTATTTGAGATCAACAGAAACTTTCGTAACGAGGGGATGGACGCCACCCATAATCCCGAATTTACGATGATAGAGTTTTATTGGGCCTACCATACCTATGAAGATTTGATGAAACTCACCGAAGAGCTCTTTGAGTACCTTTTTGAGAAGCTAAACCTCCCAAAAGAGCTTCCTTATGGCGAGCACATTATCGACTTTTCCACACCCTTTAGCAAAATTAAGTACAAAGATGCTATCGAAGAGATAGGAGGGGTACCTAGCGACGTGATCGAAGACAAGCCCAAGATCATAGCCTATCTCAAAGAGCATGGACTAGAACCAAAAGATGCGGACAAGATGACGCTAGGGGCACTCCAAGCGGAGCTCTTTGACAACTTCGTAGAAGAAAAGCTGATCAACCCCACTTTCATCACCCACTTTCCTATCGAGATCAGCCCGCTGGCTCGCAGAAGCGACGAAAATCCCGAGATAGCCGAGCGTTTCGAGCTCTTCATCGCCGGCAAAGAGATCGCCAACGGCTTTAATGAGCTCAACGACCCACTGGATCAATATGAGCGCTTCAAAGCCCAGGTAGCCGCCAAAGAGGTGGATGATGAAGCGATGCATATGGACGAGGATTTCGTGCGAGCCTTGGGATATGGAATGCCGCCAACAGCTGGTGAAGGTATCGGGATTGACAGACTCGTGATGCTGCTGACCAACCAGCACTCCATCCGCGATGTGATCTTGTTCCCTGCCATGCGACCACAAACAAAAGAAGAAAAAGGAGAAGAGTGATGGACTTTTTGAAAAACCAAGACCCGGCGGTTTACGATATTTTGGAAAAGGAGCTACAGCGCCAGACCGACCACCTGGAGATGATCGCCAGCGAAAACTTCACCTCCCCCGCCGTCATTGAAGCAATGGGAAGTATCTTCACCAACAAATATGCAGAAGGGTATCCCGGCAAACGCTACTATGGCGGATGCGAATATGCCGACGCCATCGAGGAGCTGGCCATCGAGCGGGCCAAAAAGCTCTTTGGCTGCGAATATGTCAACGTCCAGCCCCATTCAGGCAGTCAAGCTAACCAAGGGGTCTATCTGGCTTTGCTCAAGCCCTACGACAAGATCTTGGGGATGGATCTCAGCCACGGAGGACACCTCACCCATGGCGCAAAAGTCAACGCTAGCGGCAAGATCTACCAAAGCTTTTTTTATGGCGTCAACGACGAGGGATGGATCGATTATGACCGAGTCCTTGATATCGCCAAGATCGTCAAGCCAAAGCTGATCGTTTGTGGAG
>Ga0256831_1001426_pt1 | contig 12612 bp, 12 predicted proteins | sample 132544metaG_FD_189087 | JGI IMG/M metagenome (GOLD analysis project Ga0256831, IMG submission 189087) | Hydrothermal vent microbial communities from Lau Basin, Pacific Ocean - 132-544 | ecosystem: Environmental > Aquatic > Marine > Hydrothermal vents | place: Pacific Ocean: Lau Basin | collected... | reverse complement strand
TTTGTTGGTCTCTCCGCTCATCGCAGAGACGACAACGACCAGATCTTTTCCCTCTTCTCTCGCTTTGGCGACACGGTTGGCGACATTGGCTATACGGTCAAGATCTCCGACACTCGTTCCGCCATATTTTTGTACCACTAACATCTATATCAAACCCTCTTTTATAAAATAGTCAATTACCTGTTTGTAAACTTTACGTTTAAAATAGGTCACCCGCTTAAACAGTTCGTCATACTCTACAAAGGTATACGATTCAAACTCAGGCAGTGTGTGTGCATGCAGATCGATCTTGGCATGCTCCTTGAGGCGTACCAAAAAATACTTCTGCGTCTGTCCGTCAAACGGATAGCATTTGCCTCTTGCAACTGCTGGAAAATCGTAGCTGATCCACTCCGGGTACTCCCCGAGAAGCTCCACCTCATCCGACCCGATCTCTTCAAGGAGTTCGCGATGAAGTGCCTCTACGGGGCTCTCTCCCTCATCTATCCCGCCCTGGGGAAACTGCCAGGCATTTTTGATATCACTGCGCTGCGCGATAAAAAACTCACATTTGTCCGGATACTTTGAAGAGAGTATAACGGCTGCCACATTGGGGCGATAACGCTTCTTTGTGTGCATCCCTAAACTCACTCTTGTTAAATTCTGATATGATTTTATCAAAAATAGGGTTACAGCCATTTGAAAAGCTGACCGAAACTGTATAGAGGAGATGCATTGCTCGCATATATCCACATCCCCTACTGTGACTCCAAATGCCACTACTGCAGTTTCAACTCCTATGTAGACAAGTTTGATACCCGTGCTGCCTATATGGAGGCGCTTGCCCTGCAGCTTGCCCATGAACTCGAACGTTTCGAAGCAACACCGGGCAGTATAGAGACACTCTTTATCGGCGGAGGTACGCCCTCTACGGTCGATCCTATGCTTTATGAGCCGATCTTTGAGCTGCTCTCCCCCTACCTTCAGAAGGATGCAGAGATCACCACCGAAGCCAACCCAAACTCGGCATCAAAAAGCTGGCTCTCAGGCATGCGGGAACTTGGGGTCAACCGTGTCAGTTTCGGTGTGCAGAGTTTCGATGCAGCCAAACTCAAAGCACTGAACCGCGCGCACTCTCCCGCGCAGGCGATAGAAGCAGTCCGGACAGCCCATGCTCTGGGTTTTGCACACCTCTCTCTGGATCTGATATACAACTACCAAGGTGACAGTGAAAACCTGCTTGCAGCCGATATCGCACAGGCATTTGCGCTGCCTGTCGACCACATCTCCGCCTATGAACTCACCATCGAAGCGGGTACCCATTTTGCCAAGAGACCAACAGTTCGTCAGGAGAATGATGATCTAGCTTTCTTTGTGGCTGAGCAGATCCGACAGAGAGGCTTTGCACACTATGAGATCTCCAATTTTGGAAGCTACCAAAGCCGCCACAACAAAGGCTACTGGGAACTGAAAAACTACATCGGAGCAGGCGCGGGAGCTGTAGGCTTCTTCAAAAACAGACGCTTCTACCCCCAAGAGGATATCGAAGCATATATCGCCGACCCTTTGCATATACGCGAAGAGCTGCTCAATGAGGATGCCTTGCGCACTGAACGGCTCTTTCTGGGACTGCGTAGCAATGTAGGCGTGCCCAAAACGATCCTCACCGATACCATGCGCCAGAGAGCAGCTTTGCTCTGCAGTGAACAGAAGCTCAATGAAGATACCGACCGCTACTACAACCCAAATTTCTTCCTCAGTGACGAATTGGCACTCTTTATCTTAAGATAAATACTATTATAATTCGCGAGAATGCTATAATTGGGGAGAACATAATGAAATCATTTTTGAGATATCTTTTTATTCCTACTGCTTTACTATTAATGCTTCAGGGTAATATACTTGATGAGATGAGCATCTCATGTCAAGATGGTAATGCAGACGCTTGTCTTCATGCTGGTAAGATATTTTCCGCTAAGATTCCAAATACAAAACTTGTCGAACCAAAAACAAATAAAATATATATAGAGAAAATAGCTTACTTTTACAAAAATGCGTGCAAACTAGGTAACGCTGAGGGATGCAGGTACTACGCGATGCATTATGCATTAGATCCTTTAAGGGATCCCAAAAAAGATTCAGAATTTTATTTCGAAAAAGCATGCAACATGGGTGACTTCACCTCTTGTACCTTGTTAAGAATGATGCCTAAAAAGGACAAAAAGTGAAATTGATTCATAGGCATATACTATCTTTATTTTTTGTTTTTTCTTTTTGTATCGCTCCAGCGAGTGCCATTGTAAAAATCATGCCGCTTGGCAATTCTATTACTTGGGACTGGTATTACGGTGATAGTAGACCGGATGCATATAGATCAGGGTACAGAAGTCACCTGTGGTACAAGCTCAAGAATGCTGGGTTTGATGTGGACTTCGTGGGAACTCGGCATAACGGGGGCTCAGTATCGCCTCCTTATGATGGCGACAATGAAGGATATACAGGCTGGACAACATACCAAATCGCCAATCGTGTCTATACCCTTCTTAATATAAATACTCCAGACATTATTCTGCTACATATAGGCACAAATGATTCTGCCTATTATTCCCCAGCTGACGGAGTTGCGGGAGTTGAGCAAATCCTGGATGAAGTGGATCGATTCGAGAATAACAAACATAAAAATATAAAAGTAATACTTGCGAAAATAGTCAATCTGCGCAAAAATCTATCTTGGGTGAATTCATTCAATCAGCTACTTGGCACTATGGTACGACAGCGCAAAAGTAACGGTGATGATGTCGTGCTTGTAGACATGCAAAATACTGTAGGGTGGAATCTTGTTGATGGAATACATCCCACCACTCAAGGGTATAAACTGATGGCCACAGAATGGTTTTCGGTACTAAAGCCTGTTTTATCGCAAGCCAACTATGCGTACCTTATAGCAGCCTATAATATGCTTTTAAATGAATAAATATGAGTTCAAAACCTACAGAGTGTTATCAGAATACATCAAAGAAGTGTACGTTATTTAGATTGGCTTCCTGATATTTTCTCTAATGCATATATTAGAATAAAGTGATAAAATACAAACAATAAAAAATCGAAGGTCATCTATGTTTGGTATAGGATTTACCGAGTTACTTCTTATTGCGATCATCGCCATACTCTTTTTGGGGCCTGATAAACTTCCTGAGACGATGATACAGATTGCAAAGTTCATCAAAGGTGTCAAAAAAACCGTAGGTGAAGCCAAGGCCTCTCTTGAGGAGGAGATGAAGATCGCCGATCTCAAAGAGGAAGCACTCAACTACAAAAGACAGCTCGATGAGGCAGCCAGTGAGCTACAGAACTTCAAAAACATAGAGCTCGATGATCTCAACGAAATCGTCTATGATGAGCCTGCCAAACCTTCATCTGTAGCAAAAGACCCCTATGCCCAGGCACCCAGAGAGATACCGGAACCCTTCGAAGAACAACCTGTCGTAGAACCCAAGCGTGAAACCGTTACCTTCACAAAAAAAGCACAGCATTCTGAAACAGAAGATCAGGAAGAGATTCTCCAAGCAAAGCATAAAAGCAATTCTAAAAAAACAGAAAAAGCTCCCCCTAAAAAGTCCAAAACAAATAAAAATAACACGAAAGGGAACAACTGATGTTTGACGAGCTCCGTCCCCATCTGGTCGAACTGCGCAAAAGGCTTGGACTCTCTGTCCTTTCCGTATTTATCGCGTTTATCATTGCATTTACCTTTCATAATGCCATCTTGACATGGATCACCCAACCTTTGAACGATGCACTGACAAAGGTGGGTCGTATTATCGAGTCACAAAACAAATCAAGCTGGACGATGAAGTCTGAGGAGAGCAACAGCAGTAACATCTCCACCGTATCTACATCCAAGGAGCCATCTGCTATTGCTGCCAAACTTGAGAAACATCTGCAGGATGCATCCAAAGTTGCAGACCCCAAACTCGCCACACTCCTCTCGGATGCAGCACTCACAGCCCAAGAGCTCAGCAGTACGCTCAAAGGGATCGAAGAGAATGCAACTCGGAAACAGAGACATAAAAGTTTCGCTGGTCAGATCACGACCCATCAGGTCGGCGGTGCCTTCTTTGTGGCGCTCAAAGTCTCCTTTTTTGCGGCACTGCTGGGTGCGCTTCCCTTTATCCTCTATCAGATATGGCTCTTTATCGCGCCGGGACTCTACAGCAATGAAAAGAAGATGATCCTGCCGTTTGTGCTAGGAGGTACCATAATGTTCTTCATTGGGGTACTCTTTGCCTACTATATTGTCACGCCGTTTGGTTTCCAGTTCCTTATTACCTTTGGCTCATTCCTCTATACGCCACTGATAAACATCGAGGATTATGTCGGATTCTTTACCAAGATCATGTTGGGGTTTGGTCTGGCATTTGAACTGCCGGTCTTTGCCTATTTCCTTGCGCTGCTTGGACTGATCACGGATCGTACCCTCATAGACTTTTTTAAATATGCTATCGTGATCATCTTTCTCGTTGCAGCACTGCTGACACCACCAGACATCATGACACAGCTGCTTATGGCTGCACCACTTGTGATCCTCTACGGTATCTCTATCCTCATCGTACGCATGGTCAATCCTGCTCCACCCGAAGAACAAGAAGATGAAGACAAGGAAGAGAAAGAAGAAACATCCGACACACACGTACCCTCTACAGAGGAACACTCCTGATCCATGGATAATACACTTCTTACCCAAAGCTACGACTATACACTCCCGGAAGGATATATCGCTGCCACACCCGTACACCCTCGAGATCATGCCAAACTGCTGGTCTATGACAGGGCTGCCGATACTGTCACCCATACGACATTCAAACACCTCCTTGACTTTCTCCCCCCTGCATGTGATGTAGTCATCAATGACACCAAGGTGATCAAGGCAAGGATATTTGGTACCAAAGGCAGCGGCGGAAAGATAGAGCTGCTGCTGAACAAACCACTTGATGCCCATCGCTATCTGGTACTGATACGGGGAAGGGTCAAGGTCGGTACTGAGATCCACTTCGATGAGGCACTCAGTGCTACAGTGACAAAACTGCTTGATGACGGGAGCAGAGAGGTCGTTTTCACCCACCATGGCGAAGAGGTACGCTTTGAAACGCTTGTACAGATCCTAGAGCGTATAGGTCATATTCCCCTTCCTCCCTATATACAGCGTGAAGACAATGAATCCGATGAGAAAGATTACCAGACACTCTTTGCCCAAAATGCCGGAGCGGTTGCTGCGCCTACTGCCTCACTGCACTTCACACCGGAACTTTTCGAGAAACTTCAGTCAAAACACCGGACACACACACTCACACTGCATGTGGGAGCCGGTACCTTTAAACCGGTCGAAGTGGATCATATACTCGAACACCCCATGCACTCCGAGTACTTCCATATCCCATCCCAAGCCGCAGAAGTACTGCAAAGCGGCAAGCCAATCGTTGCTATCGGTACAACTGTAACACGAACGGTAGAGTACTTTGCGCGCACAGGCAAATGCGAGGGGGAGTGCGACCTCTTTCTGAATCCTCACAACCCACCCATACGAGTAAATCATCTACTTACAAATTTCCACTTGCCAAAAAGTACACTGATTATGTTGGTAAGTAGCTTTATTGGAAGAGAAAAAACGTTAGAATTGTATGAAGAAGCGATCGCAAAAAACTATCGTTTTTTTTCCTACGGCGATGCGATGTTGATACTATAACACAAGGAAAGATTTTCTATGAAATACTTGCTCTTACCGGTGCTGCTCACTATCATTTTTTTATTGGGCGGCTGTAGCCAGAAACGTCCATCACACCACCCCAAAAACCCCAAATACGAGATCATCAAACCCAAAGTAAAATACAGCGCGAGCAGAAAAAATCTTGCCAAAATGGTCAAACAGCTCCAAGGAAGCCCCTATGTCTGGGCAGAAGAGGGTCCTAACCGTTTTGACTGTTCAGGTTTTACCTATTATATGTACGGCTCTATGGGTGTAGAGATTCCCCGTGTAGCGAGAGAACAGGCGAAAGTAGGTAAACGTATCGATGTCAGAGATCTTGAGTACGGCGACCTGATCTTTTTTGCCACCAATCGCCACAACCGCAGGAAGATCACCCATGTCGGTATGTATCTTGGAAATGGATGGTTCACCCATGCCAGCACAGTCAAGCATGAAGTGATCTACTCCAACCTTTATACTTCGCCTTACTATAAAAAGCGTCTACGCATCTGCCGCCGCTACCTGCCTGACGAGCCTCGCACTACTGTAGCATCCAACGATATCAAGGCACCGGTATGGCAACAAGCCAAGGCAGCACCCGCAGCAGTGCCTACACCACTACCTGCTCCTGCAGCGCAGTCTACCAAGGCGCCGCTACAGGAACGCAAAGAGGGAATCGGCAACAAGGCTATCGTGATCAAAGCACCTATCAAGGAGATCGAACAGCCTAGGACACCAAGAGGCACTTACTATGTGCAAGTCGGCTCTTTTTCAGGACATCCCAAAAGCGGTCTGCTCTATATGATCACAAGCAAAGGGCTCACCTATAAACTGATCAAATTTCCAATGGGGGACAAGACAGTCTCCAAACTATTAATAGGTCCCTATCTGACACATGCTCAGGCAAAAAAGGTGCTTGCGAGGGTACGCAAAGAGATACAGCCCAATGCCTTCATCGCCCAGATACGCTAAAGACGCATGATAAAAGCCTCTGCCAATATACCCTGCCCCTGTGGCAGCGGTCTCAAATACAAAAACTGTTGCCGACGCTACCATCAGGGGGCACTCGCTCCTGATGCACTATCTCTCATGAAAAGCCGCTATAGTGCCTATGCCACAGGCAATGCCGACTATATCATCAAAACCACCCATCCCGACAACAGCGACTGCAGTGAAGAGAAGCAAGGCTGGAGAGCCTCTATTCTTGCCTTTTGCAAAGAAACAGCCTTTGAAGGGCTGAAGATTATTGACTATAACAAGGAGTGTAAAAACAAAGAAGCCTTTGTCACATTCGAAGCCTATCTTTCCAGCGGCATACTCAAGGAGAAGAGCCGTTTTCTCAAGACTGAGGAGAGATGGCTTTATGTAGATGGTGTAGTTGTTTTTGATGAGATGCTATAGCTTGATAACTCCTCTAATAAACTACCTATATCTCCCCCATGTCTTATGGGTATCACAAATAAACGCTTTCTCTTAACCCTCTAATGGTCAAGGTTGGGGTTGGTACGGTTTTTCAGTATGCTGATTATTGATAACTCCTGATCCATCATTGATGATCAATTCAGACATATTAATATCTACACTATCATTGCTGCGGCTGGTCTCATTTGTATCTTCTGAAGCTATTGCAACCACAACGACCAGTGTTATCACACTAAAGAGTAACATAAAATTTCTCATATTTTAGTTTCCTTTTTTTATATTTTTCATATTGATGTAGCTACCTTGAATTGGTATGCCGCCTGTGTAAAGTGAATCTGTGACGAGGTCTGAACTACCATTTCTCGGGTTATTAAATACACGAGACATATCTATCTTGTAAAATGTTCCCCCATCAACATAGAAATTATAATAATTATCTCCACTTTTATCTACATAACAGGAGTGCGAAATAGCAGTATCTGTAATATGTTCACGGGCAAATGGAATTTTGATCCAATAGTAACCAATTGGTCTTTCCGAATTGATGTATCGGATGGAACGCGTCATCGCTTCGCCTCCAAAAATACTGCTAAACCCATGATTGCTGGTAATCGCCACATTGTTTTTCTCAGAGAAACAGGTGTGTCCTGGCGCGGTCCTGATACCGATATCAATATTGTTGGCGATCTTCCATCGATTGACATCAACAACACTTAAAGCCCCTCCGGCCATGTTGATATACAGATGCTTATTGTTAGGTGCAAAATCTGCATTGTGTCCCCCAGGAATACCCGGGTAGAAGCAATCAACCGGGAAGTCATTGTAAGGATCTTGATCAGGATTGCGTGTAATGCCTTCTTGGCGGAACAATTCATTATAACGATCTTCACGTGTTTGACTCGGACCTGTTAGTGCCTCAGTGAAAGTACCACGGTAAATACTAATACAAGCGTTCAAAATACGTTCAGCCTTTTCTTTTGGCAGTACCTCTGGACGCTGCAGATCCATACGTCTGACTAACCTTAGTCCACCGGTAGTGAGCTTTAAGTGTATAAGCGCATGGGCAATGCCGCCGCTAAAGTCATCAGGATCGGCATGTTTTCCCTCTTCTACAGCATAAAAATCCGCCTGCTGGTCAGCAGGCAGGTGATTTCTGTCACGTGGTACGATTTGGTGAACACTTGTCCTTGTAGCTACTCTGTTCATCAAAGTTGCACGCAGCTGTGTACCTACCTGGTTGATTCTGTAAACAGAGATTTGACGATTGCTTCGATCTACTATGGCCGCGATATCTTCAGTGAGCCAATAGGGATGGCCTGATACCTGATCACCGCCATGGTCGACAACCATGCATTGATACTTCAAAGCACCCTCTGGTGTATTTGCATCTGAATGACTCAGCAGGCGTGTGCCGTCCGTAAGTGTACAGTCAGTCTCCTCGCCGATAGTACCAACCACTTCATCTGTTTCTGTATTGATGAATGATCCCATGGGACGATTGGTAGCCGCCATCAAAACCACATTATATTTTTTGTTATAGGCATCTGCAGAGCGTGGTTTATGTGTCAGGGTGATCTGCTTGGTTATTTGCATAGAGATGGAGTCGTTAGTGTCTCTTTGAAGCTCAATTACATTCACAAAATTCGATCCCTTTGGTACTCCGTATATCTTACTATTGAAGGCATTGTCTGCGTGATGCACATGTATTCCGGGGGCGTCGATTGAGTTTGCCAAGCGCATATTTTCTATATCTATTTGCAACACTCTGCCGCCAGTACCCTCCCCTGTTGTAGTGTCATTAAAGTCATTGTGCTCATCCGCATAAAATGCAAAGACTTTATCTGGCACTGAATCCTCCTGAACCATAACCGTCCTTACAACTTCATCTGCTGCATTCCCCGCAGCATCAGAAACACTGTAGGTAACTGTATAGGTACCGGGACTGGAGGTATCGACAGTACTGTTCACTTCGATATTGGCTGTGATATTGCCATCCACATTGTCAAAGGCAACAGCTCCCGGATCACTGTAGACATCACCCTGGGTTAGAGTGACAGTGGTGTCCCCAAGGAGCGTAATGATGGGTTTTTGGGTGTCTGGTGCCTCCTGAACCACAACCGTTCTTACCGCTTCATCAGCTGCATTGCCTGCAGCATCGGAAACACTGTAAGTAACTGTATAGGTACCGGCAGTAGAGGTATCAACAGTACTATTCACTTCGATATTGGCTGTGATATTGCCATCTACATTGTCATAGGCAACAGCTCCGGGATCACTGTAGACATCACCCTGGGTTAGGGTGACAGTGGTGTCCCCAAGGAGCGTAATGATGGGTTTTTGGGTGTCTGGTGGAGGGGCATTGACCTTCCTGATTCTCACAGTTACCCCAGGATAGGTAACACTGTAGTCGCTGGTCAGCTTTGCTGTGATCGAGGCGCCATCTACTATAAAGGTTTGATTGATGGAGCCGCTCAATTTCCGCAAAAGGTTTCCGTTATTGTCATATATATAGAAAAAGTCATATCCCTGCTCAGTCTGACCCTTCACCGTGACACGCAAACGTGAAGCATTGGGGATAGAGAGTTTGCGCTCGATTTCTGCATTGTTATCGTACTTTCCGGTTCGCCATACAGTATCTGCATATACAGTTGTTCCGAAAAGTAATATCATAATAAACAAAAAAATATTTTTCTTTCCCATAGTCTTTTCCTCTTGGTATGTTTAGATAATAAATTTGCTTGGAGTTGGAAATCAGGATAGTGGAAAATAGACAAAAGATAACCAACTTACAGCAATTATTCATAATCTCTGCAACTCGGCTATCTCTTGTAGAGCCGAAGCTCAAAAAGACCCGTAGTTTTCTGTCTTCATATTACTATGAGTTTAGCTTTTCGATCTCCCTAATAATAATGTATGGTCACTGAAGTGTTACTTAAGTGTTACTTTCTAATCGTATTATGACGGGGTACCCATACAATGGGACTGTTTGCATTTATACTTATATTGTGCTACACTTTCAAAAAAATACACTCCAGGTCATTCGGAAATTTACAAGGATAGCATGTGAAGATCGCAAAAGGCTTCAAGGGGAAGTACTTTTCACTGTCAGCCATTGCCCTCACAAGTGCCGCTGCCTCGCTGCATGCGCATGCAGTATGCTTTGCACAGTACCTTGAGCACTTGGGCGCCAGAGAGAGTGAGACTGAGTCTCCTCCGCCTCTGGATGCGCTCCTGCTCACAGAATGTCCTCTGGATTACAGACGCAATCCTGTTGCCAAAAAAGCCTGCCACTGCTCGATCGTTTTTCTGCAGCGTACTCTCCAGCTTTTTCACCAACTCAGACTCTTTGTCAAAAAACTCTGTCCATGCCGAAAGACCAAATCAGGTCTCGCACCTCCTACCACACTCCTTTTAATTAGCTGTTAAATAACCATTCTCAATTCGCGTGTAACACTATTGCCTATCGTTCAATATCGCGTAGTCTATGTATAGTGTTGCCTACCTAATTGTCATATCTAAAGGAGAAAATGATGAAAACATTTGTTACAGGATTCCCGCGTATCGGGGAGCAGCGAGAGCTCAAATTTGCACTGGAAAAATACTGGAGAGGTGAAGTGCCTTTCTCTGAAGTTGAAGAGATCGCCCAAACACTCAAAAAAAGACACTGGCGGTATCAAAAAGATGCCAATATCGATACGATCAGCACCAATGACTTCTCTTTGTATGATACAACTCTTGATACCATGATCGCCCTGGGACTTGAACCCCAAAGCCATCAGGATATCGATGACGATACCGCACGCTATTTCGCGATCGCCAGGGGAGACAAAGACCACAGAGCACTCGAGATGACCAAGTGGTTCAACACCAACTACCACTACATCGTACCTGTACTTGACGAAACCACCGACGAGCCGGTAAATATCGACAAGATCAAAGCCGAATACCAAGCGGCAAAAGCGGAGGGTATCACGCCTAAGATCAATCTGATAGGCCCACTCACCTTCATCGCCAATGCCAAAAACAGCCAAGGCGAGGATGCCCCATTTGACGCCTATGAAAAGGTCATGAAAAAGTATGAAGCCCTCCTTGGCAAAGTCGCAGAGCTTGATGACAAGGTCATCATCCAGTTCGATGAGCCTGTCTTGGTCACTGACAAAGCAGCAGAGCTTGCGATGCTCACCAAAGATGCCTATACCAGACTCTCAAATGCTGCTAAAAATGCTGAGATCTATGTCATCACCTACTTCGATCATGCGACTGAGGCGGTCAAGGCGCTCTGCACCACACCAATTGCAGGTATCGGACTTGACTTTGTCTATGGTGAGGAGAACAAAGAGGTGGTCAAACATATCGCAGATGCAGGCAAAAAGCTCGTTGCCGGTGTGATAGACGGACGTAATGTCTGGATCAGCGACATCGATGCAAAAGTCACACTTCTCGAAGAGATCGCCAAGGATATCGACAAAGAGGACATCATCGTATCCACTTCATGTTCACTACTGCACGTCCCTTTTACGCTAAAATATGAGGAGAAGCTTGATAGCGAAGTCAAGTCATGGCTGGCATACGCTGTCGAGAAACTGGGTGAGCTCAATCTTACTGCCAAATGTTTCTTTGGTGAGACGTTGAACACAGAGGAGGAAGGGCTACTCGAGGCAAACAGACAAGCCAACCAAAGCAGAAAAAATTCCCAGAAAATACACAACCCTGACGTACAGGCACGTATGGAAACGATTGCATCCCTGCAGAAAAAGCGTGTCCCCTTTGAAGAGCGTATCGTCAAGCAGCATGCCAAGTTTAACTATCCGCCACTGGCAACCACAACGATCGGTTCCTTCCCCCAGACTGCCGAAGTGCGCCAGACCAGACGTGCGTTCAAAAACGGTGAGATCGATGAAGCAACCTATATCGAAAAAATGAAAGCCTTTACCAAGGAGTGTGTAGCATGGCAGGATGAGATAGGGCTTGAGGTGCTGGTACACGGCGAGTTCGAGCGTAACGATATGGTCGAATATTTCGGTGAACAGCTTGACGGTGTGGCATTTAGCCAGAACGGATGGGTACAGAGCTACGGAAGCCGCTGTGTCAAGCCGCCGCTGATCTATGGGGATGTCAGCCGCCCCTCCCCGATGACACTCTTCTGGAGTACCTATGCACAGAGTCTGACAGACAAACCGATGAAGGGGATGCTCACAGGCGCTGTAACGATCCTCAACTGGTCTTTTGTCCGTGATGATCAACCACGCTCCCAAACCTGCTACCAGATCTCACTTGCGATCCGTGATGAGATCGATGATCTGCAAAATGCCGGTATCGAGATGATCCAGGTCGACGAGGCTGCCTTCAAAGAGGGGTATCCACTGCGCAAGGAGAAGCGTCCTGCCTATGAGGATTTCGCGCTCAAAAGCTTCTGGGTCAGTACCAATGTCGCCAAGGAGACCACACAGATCCACACCCATATGTGC
>Ga0256831_1001425_pt1 | contig 12624 bp, 11 predicted proteins | sample 132544metaG_FD_189087 | JGI IMG/M metagenome (GOLD analysis project Ga0256831, IMG submission 189087) | Hydrothermal vent microbial communities from Lau Basin, Pacific Ocean - 132-544 | ecosystem: Environmental > Aquatic > Marine > Hydrothermal vents | place: Pacific Ocean: Lau Basin | collected... | reverse complement strand
GTGTTGGAGCTTGATGGACGTTATGCCTATCATAAAACAAAAGTGATAGAGATGATAAATAAACGAAAAGAGTATCCAGATAGCCGCATCAAAGAGTTGGCAACATTGACACAAAAGACCCACGAGGAAGTAAAACAGGATCTGTTTGGGACGTATTTGTATGATGCAGATGATCTGCACAAACACCCGTTGTCAAAGTTGACAAGGGATATTGCAAAAGAGTTGGAGTTGGTATGATATGCAAATTTAGAAGGTGTTGTGAGGGCGACCGAAGGAAGTGCCTGTGGTGCACAACACCCTACGCCCATATGCAATTTGAATTTATATAATGGATTACCTTGGTAGGGTGTTGTCCCATGACAACACCGTTAACATATATACAAAACAAAAACAATTCGGAGGAAAAATGCAAGAACCAAACAGACCTCTATGCGGCATCGATGAGGCGGGGCGGGGGCCTTTGGCTGGACCGTTGGTGATGGCGGGGGTGATCCTCAAAAAGCGTTTGCACGGGTTGACAGATTCGAAGCTGTTGACTGAGGAGAAGCGTGAGAAGCTCTATGCCAAGATCATCGCCCATTCGCACTATTGTATCGTGCGATTTTCACCAGAAGAGATAGATGGAGACGGTTTGTCATACTGTATGCGGCGCGGGCTGCTGATCATCAAGGAGAAGCTGCCGGATGCGAGATATCTCTTTGACGGCAATGCAACGTTTGGGGTGGACGGGATAGAGACGATGGTCAAAGCTGATAGCAAGGTCAAAGAGGTGAGTGCAGCAAGTATCCTTGCCAAAGTGGCACGGGACAGAGAGATGGTCGAGATGGCGGCTTCCTATCCGCAGTATGGGTTTGAACGTCATAAGGGGTATGGTACCAAAGTGCATATCGAGGCACTCCTCAAGTACGGACGCTGTGCGATACACCGGCGGAGTTTTCGTGTCGGTGTGATCGACGAGCCGACACTCTTTTGACTATTTGATGGCTTTGCCGTTGAGTGTCAGCTTGCCGTTGTGAAGCTGGAGAAGATACTGCTTTTTGTCGCCCATGTCTTTGGGAGGGAAGAGCATCAGTACCATCATCGACTGAGGCTGCTGTGCGATCATAGCAAAAAGGTCGTTGGAGAGGGCTATATCCATCTCGGCATCGATCTTGTCAAGTACAGCGAGCGGAGATCGGCGCGCAGCGGCAGGGTCAAAGCCTTTGTCGATCTTGAATTTTGCATGCATTGTCAAGCCCTGCAGGGTTTGGTTCTCCTTGCGGATACGGGCGATGGAGAAGTTGGGTATCTCAAATACTACTCCTTTTGAGAGCAGCTGTTTGAGCGCTTTGTCTGCATCATCCCTGCTGCTTGCAGATCTGTTTTGCAGTATCTTGAGTGCATTGATATCAAGGTGATCTGCCTTCATTTCAAGTATGATCTCCTCAAGCGTGAGTGCACTCTTTTTTGTGGTGAGTGTAGCTGTTTTGATCGCTGTTTTGACTTCAGTATCAAGCAGGTTGTTCTGGTTGTGTGATATCGTGTCAACATGTGTGCCGTTCATCTCGTATGCAAATTTGTCTTTTTGTCCGATCGTTATATTGTTTATCGTGTAGTTCAGGGTATCATCATAGGGAGTATCGCCTGTGATGATGTAGTCTGCATGGATATCTTTTATATTGGTATGAAGTCCCTGTTTGTCCTCAATGCCAACGAATTTAAGATCTTCATGCAACGCCTTGAGTTTTCCCTGTTTCATGTCGCCATTAAAATCAAATCCCTTCATAGTGATATGCGATACATTTTGGTTCTGGATTGTCTCATTGATATCTTTCATGGAGCCATCGAAGTGAGAACCTGTTTTGCTAAGCGCTACGTGCAGTAAAATCGCTTTGCGCTTGAGCATCTCCTGCAGATGCGCAATGACCTTTTTTCTCTCTGGATCCGCTTTCTCTTGGAGAAGCTTTTTGGGGAGTGTAAGTGGATAGATATCTGCAGCGACAGCGTGGGAAGTGTCGGGCAGGTAGCGCAGGTCGACTGCGACTTTGAGCCCTTGCAGCATTGTTGCAGTCTCAGGGGTGATGTGTATACCCTGTGCCTGAAACAAGGCAGTGATCTTTTGGGGGTCCTCAAAAACAAGTACGATATGCTCCTGATCCTTCGCTTTTTTGGCAGTTTCGACCTTGAAGCCTTGCTGTGCCATGACGGAAAGCTGTCGGTGCACCTGTGTCTGCATCTCTTCGATCAGTTTGCCCTTGCCTACGGTAAAGTAGAAGAGCCCAGCGGCTGCCAGCAGCCCAAGCAGGGCGATACCCCATTTCTTATTCATCTGTATTTCCTTTGTAGAGTGTGGTGAGGTGTTCTATTTTGCTGCCCATACCCAGCAGTGCCATATCGGCAAGCACCAGTGCCATCATTGCTTCGGTCACTACTGCCCCGCGTATCGCGACGCATGGGTCGTGTCTTCCTTTGAGCGAAAGGGTGACAGGATTGCCCTCTTTGTCGATGGTCTGCTGCGGCTGGAAGATCGAAGGGGTTGGTTTGAAGTGGGTCTTGACGATGATCCGATCTCCGTTGCTGATACCGCCGAGGATACCGCCGGCATGGTTGCTTGCAAAGCCTTCGGGGGTAATGGGGTCATTGTTTTGGCTGCCTTTGAGGTGTGTGGAAGCGATTCCGTCCCCGATCTCGACTGCTTTTGCTGCGTTGATGCCCATCATTGCTTCAGCGAGGATCGCATCGAGCTTGTAGTAGAGCGGTTCACCAAGACCTGAGGGTACACCGGTAGCCTCTGTCAGTACCACACCGCCTACGGAGTCGTGCTGCTCTTTTGCCTGCAAAACAGCGGCTTCCTGTGCTGCTTCGGCGTTGGGGTCGAGTGCACAGAGTTTGGAGTTTCTGGCATGTTCGAAGTTGATAGTCTCCGCTTTGATCCCGTCCACCTCACATAGACCGCTGCGTATCTCAATACCGAGTGTTTTAAGCATCAGCTTGGCGATGGCGCCGCCGGCAACACGTGCCGCAGTCTCTCTTGCCGAGCTTCTGCCCCCTCCGCGGTAGTCACGCAGCCCATATTTCTGAAAGTAGGTGAAGTCTGCATGCCCGGGACGGAAGAGATCTTTGACATTGTCGTAGTCTTTGGATTTTTGGTTGGTGTTGTAGATCACCATGGCGATTGGGGTACCGGTACTGAGTCCCTCAAAGACTCCGGATAGTATCTCCACCTTATCAGGCTCTTTGCGCCCGGTCTCCAGTTTGCTTTTTCCGGGTTTGCGGCGGTCGAGTTCGGACTGGATGAACGCCTCGTCGATCTTGAGTCCGGCGGGCACACCGTCAAGGACGCAGCCGATCGCTTTGCCGTGGGATTCGCCGAAGGTGGTCAGGGTCAGCTTTTTGCCAAATGTATTCATGATGATCCCTTCAGTTTTGTCAGGGCGATCTGGGCTGCTTTTTGCTGCGCCTCTTTTTTGCTCTTGCCCCGTGCGGTAGAGATGGTCTCTCCGTCAAGTGTGACCGCGATCTCAAACTCTTTTTTGTGATCAGGACCGCTCGATCCGATCATCTCATAGGTCGGCGTGACACCATGGGTTGCCTGTGTCAACTCCTGTAAAGCGGTTTTGTAATCTTTGGAGAGGGTGTCAAGGTCGATCTTGGGATGGCACTTCTCCAAAAGCCTCACTGCGATCTCTCTACTCTTTTCAAGACCTGCTTCAAGATAGATCGCTCCCATGACCGCCTCAAAGGCATTTGAAAGCAGAGAGGACTTCTCTCTGCCCTGATTGTTCTCCTCTGCGAGCGAGAGGTAGATATATTTGCCTAGCTCAAGCTCTTTTGCCAGTTTTGTAAAGCCGCTTTCGTTGACAAGCGAGGCGCGTATCTTGGAGAGGATGCCCTCATTGGAATTTGGAAATTTATTAAAGAGATACTCTCCTACGATGAGGTCAAGCACCGCATCGCCAAGAAACTCAAGCCGCTCATTATTGTAAGGCTTCTTGTAACTTTTGTGTGTCAAAGCCTCAATAATCAATTGCTTGTCTTTAAAGGAATAGTCAAGTTTTTCCTCAAGTTGACTGTAATCGTTCATCGTACTAACTCCTGTGTGTTTATTTTAGCGCAGGGATGCTTTGATCTGCTCTGCTTCCTGTCGTGCTAGTTCGTCGCAGCGTTCATTCTCGGTATGTCCGTTATGACCGCGCACCCATGTTGCATGGACACGGTGGGGCTTGGAGACTTCGAGGTACTCTTTCCAGAGGTCGACGTTTTTGACTTTGGCAAAGTTTTTACGTACCCAGCCCTCAAGCCACTCATTGATCGCTTTGACCACATAAGAGCTGTCTGAGATCACTTCGACATCACAGGGCTCTTTGAGCATTTTGAGTCCTTCGATGACACCGCGAAGCTCCATACGGTTATTGGTAGTCTCCGGCTCTGAACCGCTGTACTCTTTGCGATGACCGTTGTACTCGAGTATCCCGCCGTAGCCGCCCGGTCCAGGGTTGCCCAGACTGGAGCCGTCAGAGTAGAGAGTGATCTGTTTTCGGGCTTGATTTTGCAATGCTTTCCTCAACTTTTACCGAGTTTATTGCCATGCAGTTCGGGCAACGTCTGAAACTGACAGGGAAGCTCTGTTTACACTTGTCACAAAGGTAACTAAAGTGCAGATCCCCCTGATCAAAACCGCTTTTGCGCGCCACTGCAAGCATATCCAGAGAGAAGATGCCGCTTTGGGTCGCTTGCTCTTCGAGATAGCCTTTGGCATAGTAGAGTGTGCACAGGGTCTGATCCGCCGAGATTATATCCAAATCGAGTTGTGAATTGGGTAAGAACCATAGGATGTCGATGATCTCTGAGGTACGTGAAGGATCGATGCTCTCCCAGGCACTTTTGGTATCGAGCTGCAGCAGTGCGGCGATGATCTCCCTATAGAGCGCAGGCTCTTTCTGAAGCAGCGTTTTGAGTGCTTCTATCTTTTGGGCTACAGGTATCTTTTTGTCCTGTTTGAGTCTGGCAAAACGGAGGAAATTTTCCAGAGGTGCCGTCTCTTCACCAAGCAGCTGCAGTGGCTGGATGATCTCTTTGGCTTTGTCATAGAGATGCATATTCTCATAAACGATCCCAAGCTCTTGAAGGACTTTGGGGTTTCTTGGAGTACGGCGAAGGATCTCGGTATAGAGTGTACGGGCACGCTCCAAAAAGCCCGCATGCAGATAGGTGCGCGCCAGATGTTCCATCAGTTCGAGTTCACCGTTTTTGCTATCAACATGTTTGATCAGATATAGGTAGATGGAGATTGCCTTGTGGTACTCTCCGGAGTTCTCAAACGCTTTGGCAAGCAGAGAGAGCGGCTTGAGCATGTGGGGTTCGTATGGCATATCCTCTGTCTCCAGAGCACACTCTGCCGAGTCGAACTTCTCCAGAAACTTTAGGAGTTTTCCCTCCTCTTTCTGCTGACGGTAGAGCCCCCATCCGTAGGAGACCAGCGCGATGATCAGCGCGATGACAACGATAAGGAGGATACTGAAAAGCGGATCATCATAGGCGGGCAGGATATTTTCCAAGCTGATCCTTTCTTTAAAATTTGGAGGCTACTATCTTTTGGATAGATAGATTATAGCAAATTAGATATAATTCCCTTATGATTGATAACGCATGCTATTTTTTCTTCAAAAGTGAAGGCAAAGCCTCCACTTTTTTCATCTCACTAAAGTCTCGCCTTTGGCGAGTATGGAGCCGTTATGATCGATAACGCCTCCATAGAATCCCTCAAAAACAGTATTGATATCGTCGATGTGATCGGCAACTATGTCGAGCTCAAAAAAGCGGGAGCGAACTACAAAGCCAACTGTCCTTTCCACGGGGAGAAGACCCCCTCGTTCGTGGTCAGCCCCTCCAAGCAGATCTATCACTGTTTCGGGTGCGGTGTGGGTGGAGACAGTATCAAGTTTGTGATGGAGCTGGAGAAGCTCTCCTATCCTGAAGCGATCGAAAAGCTGGCATCGATGTACAACTTTTCGCTCAACTATACCAAAGGCAGCAGCGACTACTCTGACGCGAAGCGTGTACTCGAGACGATCCAGACATGGTATACCAAGAACCTCGAGCAGCATGATGTTGCCAAAAAGTATCTGCAGCAGCGTGGTATCTCACAGAGCTCCATTGAGCGTTTCGGTATCGGCTATGTGCCTGAGGGCAACTCTGTCATACAGTTCCTCAACTCCGCACTGCTGCCGCTGCCCAAAGCGGTAGAAGCGGGTGTGATCGCACAGGCGGAGGGCGGCAGGTACTATGCTAGGCTGGTGGAGCGTATCACCTTTCCGATCTATTCTCCTGGCGGTGCGGCAGTGGGCTTTGGGGGACGTACCATCACCGATCACCCGGCAAAATATATCAACTCTCCGCAAACCAAGCTCTTTAACAAATCGCGCCTGCTCTATGGGTACCATCTTGCCAAAGAGAGTATCTACAAGAACAAGAAGCTGATCGTCTGCGAGGGGTATCTCGATGTGGTGATGTTCCATCAGGCGGGATTTACCGAGGCGGTCGCGACACTGGGTACGGCACTCACAGCCGAGCACCTGCCGCTGCTGCGCAAGGGTGATCCCCAAGTGATCCTTGCCTATGACGGTGACAAGGCAGGGGTGGCAGCAGCACTCAAAGCGGCACAGATGCTCAGCCATTCTGGCTTTGACGGTGGGGTGGTACTCTTCCCCGACGGGCAGGATCCCGCAGACCTGATCTCCAAAGGTGAGAGCCTAAAGGTCGCAGAGCTGCTGCGCTCATCCAAGCCACTGATCCCTTTCGTGCTGGAGCAGATCATCTCTGCCTACGACCTGCATGACCCGCGTGCCAAAGAGGCGGCATTTGGGGCGCTTAAGCAGTTTCTCTCTGGGCTTAGTCAGATCATCAAGGATGCCTATATCCCTATGGCGGCGACACTGCTGGGGGTCTCGCCCGCACTTTTTGGTTCCCAGACCCAGCCCAGTCGTGCACGGGAGAGTTTCACGCAGCAGCATGAGGATCCGGAGCAACTGAGAATACTCAAAACACTTTACGAAAAACCTGAACTGATCGATATGGTTCTGGATGTGACAGATATGAAGCTATTTGCGCGTTATGAGGCACTTTTCTCTTTATTGTTACAGGGGGAAACCGAACATCCGCAGCTCATGAGACTGTCGATTGATGAAAGTATCGGCATAATGGATGAGGAGGAGTTGCGTCAATCTCTTTTGATGCAGTTGGAAAAATATTATGCAGACCGATTAAAGCAAATCATGAAAGACCCCTCATGTAGTTATGAAAAAAAAGCATATTACAGGAATAAAATCCACAAAGATGTCATCCCTCGGTTACGCAGAGGAGAATTTGTAAGCTTTGAAAGCAATCTGTAAACTTTTTGTTCCTCTCCTATTGTCTGTTAATCCAGAAATTATATAATACGGATTAAATAAAAAAATAAAGGATAATAGTATGGCAACAGCAAGTGCAAGACACATACTGGTCAATGACGAGGTGCTCTGCAAAGAGCTCAAAGAGAAGATCAACAGCGGTGAGATCAGTTTCGAAGAGGCTGCACGCCAGCACTCTACCTGCCCCTCGGGAGCAAGAGGCGGCGAGCTTGGTACATTCGGTCAGGGACAGATGGTGCCGGAGTTTGACCAAGTGGTTTTCAACGATGAGGTCGGTGTGGTACATGGACCTGTCAAGACACAGTTTGGCTACCACCTTCTGGAAGTGACAGAGCGTAAGGATTAATTACTCCCCCAACGAATAAACTGAAATTTTGAGAGAGCGAGACGAGGTGATATGTACGTGAGAAAATCTGCAGGAATACCCGTAGGTAATTCAAAGATTTTTTTGCGTGCAGACCGTCTCGTATCGCTCTCCCCAAAGGGTGCAGCACTTTCGCCCATACTCGGCGTTAGATTTTTTCGAATTCGCTACGGCGAGTCCTTCAAAAATCTGCCTTGATTATGAACGAAATTGCAGCATCAAAAATTCAGATTATTCATTGGGGAGTAATAAGCCCACTAAGGTGGGATTTATCCCCCCTCGTGTACAATTCTTCCGCTACAACTTTGATGTGGGCCCTTAGCTCAGCTGGGAGAGCGCTTCGCTGGCAGCGAAGAGGTCGTCGGTTCGATCCCGATAGGGTCCACCATCTTTTTATTGATTTTCTTTATCCCCATATTTTATATTTGGTTCCGCCACTTTCATAACAGATCCATAGACATTGTTTTGAGGCTCGCCGTTGACCTGCTTGAGTCCTTTCGCGACCATCTCATAAATCAGGTTCGCAAAACGTTTCAGTTTGAGGTCTTCCCCCAGCAGCTGTGTTGCAAGGTTCTGGTGGATATCGAGGCTGTCGATGACCGCTGTACTGATCGCTTCGGAGAAACCGCCCATCATAGCCTGCTCTTTGGTGTTGTTTGATACCTGATGGATGACCTTTTTATTTTCCATCACCTTGTCGCTGATAGTACGGGCGTAGTTGAGCATGTCCTCTTCACTCAACTCCCCTTCAAACAGGGCACTGATCTCACGGACGATGCGGGAAAGCAGCTCTTTGTCAGGATCGTGCGGTCTTGCTTCTCCGGGATTGACAGGCGGTAGAGGGTGCGCCTCTTCATCCAGGCGGATACTGTCCTCTTTTTGTTTGTGCAGCTTGTAGTGTGTTAGCTCCACGGCAGAGAGGTCGATGGGATCTTTCTCGTCGATGGTTCTGAGGTTGGGGAGGAGACCCTTTGCATAGACATAGAGTGAGAGCAGTTCTTCATCCTGGTAGTCAACGATCTGTGAGAGAAGCTCATACATCCGTACAAAGGTGGTTAGGTCTTTCTTGAAGATCTCCAGTGCCTTTTTGGCTTTGGACGCTTCTTCCCGCTCAAGAGTGAGATTGTGTACGCTCTTTTCATCTCCGTTTTGCTCCGCTTTGTCTATCTTCTCTTCAAGATCATGTATCTTTTCGATAGCTTCTTTATAGCGCACCTTGTATCGATCTGCTGCCGGCTTAATTGCTGCACTCATCTGCGCCTGTGTACCTTTTGGGTCAAAGAATGTCTGTGCGTATGCTTCAACCTCGCTTGCTGTGAATATTTCAGATGCCTCAAGTTTGGTTTGCAGGTCATAAAGAATGTTCGGGTCGGTGACATCCTCGAGCACGGTGGTTTTGTAGTAGGGCGCGAACGCTTCTCTGATATCTTCCGTTTCGTTGACAAAGTCGAGAATGAATGTCTGCTCCTTGCCCGGATAGATACGGTTGAGCCTTGAGAGCGTCTGCACACAGTCCACACCGCCGAGCTTCTTGTCCACATACATCGCACAGAGCTTGGGCTGGTCAAATCCTGTCTGGAACTTGTTGGCGACGATCATCACCTGGTACTCGTTGGTATCAAACGCCTTGCGCATATCTCTGCCACGGAGGTTAGGGTTCATAGTCGCTTCGGTGTACTCTTTTTCTGCACCTTCAGTATCATCGACCACCTTGCCTGAAAAGGCAACCATTGCCTGCATACTGTCGTAGCCGTGCTCCTTGATGTAGGCATCAAACGCAAGCATGTACCGCACTGCCGATTGACGGCTTGAGGTCACTACCATCGCCTTTGCCTGGTTGTCGAGCATATGTGCGACATGGGTGCGGAAGTGCTCTATGATGATCTCCACTTTCTGTGCAATATTGTACGGGTGAATACTGAGCCACTTTGCGATCTTCGCTTTTGCCCGTTTGCTCTCGACCTCCTGATCCTTTTTCGGATTGGCGTGTTCGAGCTTGTAGAAGAGTTTGTAGGTGGTGTAGCCACGCAGTACATCGAGGATGAACCCCTCTTCGATCGCCTGTTTCATCGTGTAGGTGTGAAACGGTTGCGGCAGGTTGGTCTCTGATGGCGGCAGTGACGGATCAGGCAGCGTACCAAAGAGCTGCAGCGTCTTCTCTTTGGGTGTTGCGGTAAAGGCGTAAAAGTTGAGATTGCGCCTGCTCCCCTCCGCTTCAAGGGCAGCGGTCATCATCTCTTCGGCACTGATCTCGGCATCTTCGTCCACCTGTTCGACTCCCAGCACCTCTTTGAGCTTCTTGGCGGTTGCACCGCTTTGTGAAGAGTGGGCTTCATCGGCAATGATGGCATATTTACGCTCCTTGAGGCTTGCACGGTGGCGGATAGCGTCAAGTACGAACGGGAAGGTCTGTATGGTTGTGATGATGATCTTCGCACCCTTCTCAAGCGCCTCGGCAAGCTGTACCGACTTGCTCTCGTTGGAACCCTCTCTGCTGATACCGACCACCACGCCCTCTTTGTGTTCAAATGAGCCTATGGTCTCCTGCAGCTGGTTGTCCAGCACCGTTCTGTCGGTGATGACAATGACAGAGTCAAACACCGCTTCTTCATTGTTGCCGTGCAGTGAGGCAAGCTGATGTGCCAGCCATGCGATAGAGTTTGATTTGCCCGAACCGGCGCTGTGCTGAATGAGATAGTGCTCACCCGCACCTTTTTCTTTGCTGTCGGCAAGCAGTTTGCGTACGGCATCGAGCTGATGATAACGGGGGAATATAAGGGTTTCACTTTTGTACTTTTTCCCCTGATGATCCTCTTTCTCTTTGACTTCAAGGTGCAAGTAGCGTTCGATGATGTTCATCAGGGAGTCAATTTGGAGGATCTCTTTGTAGAGGTAGTCGGTGGCGTAACCATCCGGGTTAGGCGGGTTGCCCGCACTGCCGTCGGGTTTGCCTTTGTTGAAAGGCAGGAAGCGTGTTTTGCTCCCTTCAAGCTTTGTCGTCATATAGACTTCATCGGTGCTGACGGCGAAGTGTACCAGTGCCCGCTTGTTGAAGCCCAGCAGCACCTCGCCTTTGGGGTTGCGGTCGTAGCGGTACTGGTTGATGGCATCCTGCACATTTTGTGTAAAGTCGGTTTTCAGTTCCGCTGTTGCGATGGGAATGCCGTTAAGAAAGAAGACAAGGTCGATGCTGTTGGTGTTTTTGGCAGAGTAGTAGACCTGACGCACCACACGCAGGATGTTGGCATCGTAGCGTGCCTGCGTATCAGGGTTGGGCAGTTCTGGCTTGAACTGGCAGAGTTTGAATTTCGCGCCGATGTACTTGACCTCTTTGCGCAGGGTATGTAGGGCACCGTGCTTGTCCATATTTTTGGCGATATGTTTGCAAAGCACTTCATCTGTGCGTGCGCCCTCTCTGCGCTGCATCTTCTCATACGCTTCAGGCTGAGTACGCTTGATGTAGGTAAGCAGGTCTTCGGGGTAGAGCCCCAGTGCGACATCATATCCCTTGGAACTCCCTTCTACCCAGCCGTTGTCGGTTAGATGTGTGACGATCTCGGTCTCAAATCTCTCTTCTTTATGTTTACTCATTTTGTTTCACTCTCTTTTACATTCCAGCGTCCGCTCTTCAAACTGCCTACCCGTTCGACCCTGCCTTCTTCCTTGAGCTTGGCAATGTCCCGTTTAATGGTCTTGTCACTGACATCGCAGGCATGCGCAAGCTGCTCTATGGTGATGGTACTGTTTCCCTGCATCAATCTTATGATCTTCTCTTGTCTGTTTATTGGGACATTTTTAGGGACACTTTTGGGGACATCTCTCTCTACTGCCAACTCCTCTTCACAGCTGCGCAGGATTGCTTGAAGCATAAATGCCACAAACGGTGTACTCTCTCCCTCACTCCCTGCTGCCTCCAAAGCGTCATAGTAACCCTGCTGGCTCTCCTTGATGACACTTTCTATGGGAACAGCGGAAAAGATGGGCTTCCAGTCATAGAGTATCAAGCTCTGCCAGAGCCTGCCTATACGTCCGTTACCGTCTTCGAACGGGTGGATGAACTCGAACTCGTAGTGAAAGACGGAGCTTTTGATAAGCGGGTGAATGTCGGTACTCGAGAGCCAGTCGAAGAGATCGCCCATCAGCTGTGGTACTCTGTCATACGGCGGAGCGACATGCACGACTCCCTCTTCGCCTCCTACGCCGACATTGCTCGTTCTGAAACTTCCGGCTTTTGTCAATATTTCACCCATCAGCATCTTGTGTGCCGACAACAGGTCGTCAAGCTTTTTGTAATCGAAGTTGTCAAGGTTGTCATACACCTTGATAGCCCCGTTAACCTCTGCGATCTCACGCACACTTCCCATCACCCGCTTGCCCTCGAGGATAGCCGTGACCTTCTCGATACCGAGTGTGTTGCCCTCTATTGCGAGTGTGCCTGTAATGGTCTTGATCTTGTTGGCTTTACGCAGCTTCGGTGTTATGGCGGTAGGAGCGAGAAGTTCAAGCTTACCTATGGCTTCACTGATCTGGCTGACGAGGTCGAGGATGGTCGGGGTTATGGTAAATGGTGGTGTATAGCTCATTTTAGTTCCTGCCTCACATCGATCTTCCCTGTCACCGCTGCGCTGATGAGTGCCGTGCGGCGCTCTTTGAGTAGTTTGATAGCTTGGTTGGCTTTTTGTGTTAAAACCTCAAACTTTTCCAGTGACTCTTTTATATATTCTGATATTTTTACCTGTTCATCAAGTGGGGGGAATGGTGCTACAAACTCATTAAACGCTTCTGTTGGTAAGCGCCATCTTCCGAGATGTGACGACCCTTGTCCAAATGGATAAAATAATTTATTTAAATAGCCCATCTGTAGTATATACA
>Ga0256831_1001424_pt1 | contig 12625 bp, 9 predicted proteins | sample 132544metaG_FD_189087 | JGI IMG/M metagenome (GOLD analysis project Ga0256831, IMG submission 189087) | Hydrothermal vent microbial communities from Lau Basin, Pacific Ocean - 132-544 | ecosystem: Environmental > Aquatic > Marine > Hydrothermal vents | place: Pacific Ocean: Lau Basin | collected... | reverse complement strand
TCCCCATAAAAGTTTTCTAAATTGGTTGTTGCAATATCTTCAGCTCAAAATTTATCATCCGCTATCCTATAATGTCAAGCTTTCTCTTTGGGGCATAAGCCCTTTTTGTTGCAAACTTGCAAACAGTGTTAAGTCCAGTAGATTCCGTGAGTCTTAGATTCTTATTTTATCAATCCCAATACTTTAAAGACAAACTCAATCGTTCCCTTATTCAGCAAAACCATAAAGGCTAATAGAACGTAGAACAGTATCCTCATTTCCCGCCGGACAAACTCTATTTTTGTATCAAGGAGTTCTATTTTTTTATTAAGTGTTTCTAACTTTTCCTCAATGATGCCTACATCTTCTTTCGTAGCAAGTTCCTGTCTTAAGTTCATCACGAAGTTCCGCTTTTAAAATTGGCTTTTGGTCTTGGGCTTCTTTTCTAACGGCTTGAAGTGCTTTTTCAACTAACTCAATAGCCTGTTTAGCTTCCTCTTTCCCTAATTTTTTTTCAAATAATTCGTAAAGTTTTAATAGTTCAGAAGCCATACTTTCCTCCCTTGCAATCCTATATATATAAGTCTATATTTCCCACTGCAAAGGTTGCCCACGTGGCTCAGGAGGTTAGAGCGCACCCTTGGTAAGGGTGAGGTCGGCGGTTCAACTCCGCCCGTGGGCACCATTATCAGCCTTCCTCCCCTTGAATTTTTCCCCTCCTATGCTAAATTTCCTGCCTAAAGTTTTCCTGTGTAACTTTATTCTTTTACGAATAAAGCTTTTCTGGAGGAAATAACCATGGCGAAGCAGAAGTTTGAAAGGACGAAGCCCCACAAGAACGTGGGAACGATCGGCCACGTAGACCACGGAAAGACGACCCTCACAGCAGCAATCACCCACTGCCTTGCCCTTCAGGGAAAGGCACAGGAAGTATCCTACGACCAGATCGACAAAGCACCTGAAGAGAGGGAAAGGGGAATCACAATCGCAACAGCCCACGTAGAGTACGAGTCTGACAAGTACCACTACGCCCACGTAGACTGCCCTGGCCACGCAGACTACATCAAGAACATGATCACCGGTGCAGCTCAGATGGACGGAGCTATTCTCGTAGTATCTGCAGCAGATGGCCCGATGCCCCAGACGAGAGAGCACGTCCTCCTTGCAAGACAGGTTAACGTACCGGCGATAGTAGTATTCCTCAACAAAGTAGACATGGTAGACGACGAAGAACTTCTTGAGCTTGTAGAACTTGAAGTAAGGGAGCTTCTCTCTGAGTACGGCTACCCTGGAGACGAAGTACCAGTAATCAGAGGATCAGCTCTTAAAGCCCTAGAGTGCACCTCCCCCGACTGTGAGTGGTGCCAGCCGATATACGAACTCGTAAAAGCCCTTGACGAGTACATACCTGAGCCAGTAAGGGAAGTAGACAAGCCATTCCTGATGCCGATAGAAGACGTCTTCTCAATTTCCGGACGTGGAACAGTGGTAACAGGAAGGGTAGAAAGAGGAAAACTCACAGTAGGAGAAGAAGTAGAGATAGTAGGACTGAGGGAAGAGCCGATAAAGACAGTAGCGACAGGAATAGAGATGTTCAGAAAAGTACTTGATGAGGCCCTTCCTGGAGACAACATCGGAGTACTTCTCCGTGGAGTAGGAAAAGACGAAGTAGAGAGGGGAATGGTATTAGCCAAACCTGGCTCCATTAAGCCCCACAAGAAGTTCAAAGCGGAAGTTTACATTCTCTCCAAAGAAGAAGGAGGAAGGCATACTCCGTTCTTCAACGGCTACCAGCCCCAGTTCTACTTCAGGACTACAGACGTAACAGGAAAGGTAAAGCTGCCGGAAGGCGTAGAGATGGTAATGCCTGGAGACAACGTAACGTTTGAAGTAGAGCTTTTAAAGCCGGTAGCTATAGAGGAAGGACTCAGGTTTGCCATTCGTGAAGGTGGAAGGACGGTAGGTGCCGGCGTTGTTACTGAAATTCTTGACTAATTTTTGGGGGAGCTCCCCCCTTTAAATTCTTCCGTTAAGGAGTTGTAAGATGGCGAAGAAGGGACCCCGTGAGATAATACAGCTTGCCTGTACAGAGTGTAAGCGTAGGAACTACTCAACAACAAAGAACAAAAGAAACACTCCCGACAGACTTGAGCTCAGAAAGTACTGCCCTTGGTGTAACAAACACACCTTGCACAGAGAAGTAAAGTAGGTTATATTTTCTGGTGCAGGTAGGCCAGTAGCCCAATTGGTAGGGCTCCGGACTCCAAATCCGGCGGTTGGGGGTTCGAGTCCCTCCTGGCCTGCCATTTTATTATTTTTCTCTTTTTATTAAAATCCCTCCTACAAAATTAAAGTAAGAGGTTTTACTATGTCTTTTCTTCAATTTTTAAAAGAAGTAAAAGAAGAACTGGAGAGGGTTACTTGGCCTTCAAAAGAAGAAGTAGTGGAAGCCACTATTGGAATAATTGCTTTTTGTGCTTTTATTGCGACCTACTTTTGGATCTTGGACACGATGTTTTCCAAGGGACTTGAACTGATAATTGCCAGATGAGGAGAGGAAAATGGCGGATAAAAAGTGGTACTCCCTTCACGTCCAGTCGGGGTTTGAACACAGAGTTAAAGCCAACATCTTAAAGGCTCTAAAGGAGGCAGGGAAGGAAGATAAAGTTGAAGAAATCTTTATCCCTGCCGTTGAAAAAGTTGTCTTTAAGGCAATGGGGAAAGAGAAAGGGGAGCTCCCCCTCCACAGCGAAGAACCTCGAATCTTTGAAGTGGAAGGAGAAGAGGGAAAGAAAGTCGTTTTCAGAGTTGAAAACGGTAAGGTCTTCGTTGAATCCTGCGAGTGCGAGAAGAAAAAGTGCGTTCCCGATAAGCCGATAGAAAAGATCGGTCAGAAGATAAAGTGCCCTGAGAACAGGGTAGAGGCAAAGATAGAGCTCCGAGACAGACTCTACCCCGGCTACATCTTCATAAAGGCCGATTTAGACAGTGACCTCCAGAGTTTAATAAAAAGAGTTCCCAGGGTTTTAGGTTTTGTTAGCGCAGGTGGAAAGCCTGTAGTTGTTAGCGAGTCTGAAATTATTGCCATGAAGGAAAGGCTTAAGAGAGGGGTTCCAAAGGTCAGAAAGCTCAAGTTTGAGATCGGAGATAAAGTCAAAATAAACGAGGGACCGTTTATCGGGTTTGAAGGAACAGTCTCAGAGATTGACCCTGAGCACGAAAAGCTTATAGTTTTGGTGAACATTTTTGACAGGCAGACTCCAGTTGAACTGGAGTTTGACCAAGTAGAGAAAATAAGCTGATAGGCGGAGGATACAATGGCTAAGAAAGTAGTAGCTGAGGTAAAACTTCAGCTGCCGGCCGGAGAGGCAAGCCCTGCACCACCTGTAGGTCCGGCACTCGGTCAGCACGGTGTAAACATTATGGAGTTTGTTAAGGCCTTCAACGCTGCAACTGCAGACAAAAAAGGCCTCATCATTCCCGTAATCATCACCATCTACGCAGACAGGTCCTTTGACTTTGTTCTCAAAACACCTCCTGCTTCCGTTCTTATTAAAAAGGCTGCAGGTATCGAAAAGGGAGCCCACCAGCCTAAGAAGGAGTGGGTAGGTCAGATTACAAAAGAGCAGCTCAGACAGATTGCCGAGCAGAAGATGCAAGACCTCAACTGCTACGACATCGAAGCTGCAATGAGAACTATTGCAGGAACAGCTGAGAACATGGGAGTGAAAATCGTAGACTAACCTAAACACTACCACCGGTAAAGGTGGGAGGCACAAAAGCCGAAGGAGGTAGAGATGCCAAAACACGGAAAGAAGTACATGAACGCCCTTGCTCTTGTTGACAGGAGTAAGCAGTACCCCCTCAAAGAGGCCATCTCTTTAGTTAAAAAGATGGCAGACGTAACAAAAAGAAACTTTGACCAGACAGTTGAGATGGCCGTTCGCCTCGGAGTTGACCCTAAGTACCAGGACCAGATGGTTAGAGGAAGCGTTGTTCTTCCCCACGGCCTTGGAAAAGAGAGAGTTGTTGCCGTAATTGCTCAGGGTGAGAAGCTCAACGAAGCCAAAGAGGCAGGAGCCGACTACGTAGGTGGAGACGATCTTATCCAGAAGATCCAGCAGGGTTGGCTTGACTTTGACGTTCTCATTGCCACTCCCGACATGATGGGTAAAGTTGGTAGGCTCGGTAGGATTTTAGGTCCCAGAGGTCTCATGCCAAACCCCAAAACCGGAACGGTAACCTTTGACGTTGCAAAGGCCGTTAAAGAGGCCAAGAGCGGTAAAGTTGACTTTAAAGTTGAAAAGGCCGGTATTGTTCACGCTCCCATAGGAAAGGTCTCCTTTGACGAGGAAAAGCTCTACGAGAACGCCGTTGCCCTTATGAAGGCCATACTTGCTGCTAAACCTTCTGGCGCTAAGGGACAGTACGTTAAGAGCGTGGCTGTTGCCGCTACTATGGATCCCGGCGTTAAGGTTGACGTTTTTGACGCAATTAACGCAGCTCAGTCTGTAGAGTAGGTGTTGACAACTGAGATTTTCTGAATAGAATTACCGCTGCCAGCGGAAAGACCGGTTGAAGAGGGTAGGTGCATAGCTTAAATGCCCGGAAAGGGCAGCCTACTGAGACCGGCGAGGAAGTTTTACCCCGCCAAACTATGCCCTCCCTCTTCACCCCGCCAAACACAAGCAGGAGGTAACTCCGTTGAAGACGAGAAGAGAAAAAGAAAAGATAGCCCAGGAGCTAAAAGAGAAGTTTGAAAAAGCTCCGTTGATTATCCTTACGAACTTCCAGGGAATGACCGTTGCTGAAACCAACGCCCTCAGGAGGAAGCTCAGAGAGGCTGGAGCAGAGTATAAGGTAGTTAAAAACACTTTTATGCGTTACGCATACCCTGGAACTCCTGCAGAGCAAATTAAAGATGCCTTTGTAGGACCTACAGGAATCGTTTTTGCCTTCGAAGACATAGTTGCTGCAGCTAAAGCTTTAAAAGACTACATGGCTGGAGAGGATTCTAAGCTCAAGTTTAAAGCTGCTATTGTAGAGGGTAAAGTAGCCGACTTTAACATGATTAAGCAGCTGGCGGAGCTCCCCAGCAGAGAGGAACTCCTCGGACAGCTTGCCTTTACCCTCAAGTACCCTGTCAACGCTGTTGCTTGGTCTCTTGAGAACCTCTTTACAAAGCTCGTTACAGTTCTTGAGAACGTTAAGGCTGAAAAAGAAGGAGCTGCTTAAAAACTGAAAACTTTTGGAATACTTACAAGGAGGAGCAAAATGGCTGAAATCACAAAGGAGCAGATCATTGAAGCTATCAAGAACATGACAGTTCTTGAGCTTGTAGACCTCATTAACGCTATTAAGGAAGAGTTCGGCGTATCCGACATGCCTGTTGTTGCAGCTGCAGGTCCTGTTGCTGCAGGTGGAGCTGCTGGAGCAGCTGCCGAGGAGAAGACAGAGTTTGACGTTATCCTCAAGTCTCCAGGTGCTAAGAAGATCAACGTAATCAAGGTTGTAAGGGAGATTACAGGACTCGGACTTAAAGAGGCCAAGGCTCTCGTTGACAACGCTCCAAGCCCTGTTAAGGAAGGTGTTTCCAAAGAAGAGGCTGAGGAGATCAAGAAGAAGCTTGAGGAAGCTGGAGCTGAAGTAGAGATCAAGTAACCTGTTGAAACAGACCTCGGTTAAGACTATAATTTATCAGCTGGGAGACTGCCTGCAGGGGTAGTCTCCCTTCTGTCATTTAAACCCAAAACTCTTGAGGAAGAGGAGACTATGGGAAAAGTCCAGAAAGCAACCCCCTCTGTAAAGAAAGAAAAAATAACAAGGCTTCCAAGGAAAAGCTTTGCAAAAAGGGAAGAAAAGTATCCCGTTCCAGATCTTCTTCAGTTTCCTTTTGAATCTTACGAAAGGTTCCTGCAGCTCAACAAAGCTCCTCACGAAAGGGAAAATGTGGGTCTTGAATCTGCGTTCAGACAGGCTTTTCCCATCATTGATGAGGCTACGGGCGTTGAAATTCACTACAAAGGATACGAGATAGGAGACTGGTACTGTAAGTGTGGAAAGTTCCACGGCCTTGGCGGTAAAGGAGTTGTCTGCCCCAAGTGCGGAATGGAAGTTGTTTTCCGCCCCAAGTACACGCCAGACGAGTGTAAGGAAAGAGGAATAGACTACAGCGCTCCTTTAAGGGTTCTCTTTGAGCTCCACGTATGGCAGAAAGACCCGAAGACGGGAGAGAAGATAGCTCCGATTATCAAAGAAAATAAGATGTACTTCGGTGAAATTCCCCTTATGACCGATAGGGCGACCTTTATCATAAACGGAACTGAGAAAGTTGTTGTAAGCCAGCTCCACCGTTCTCCCGGTCTTTTCTTCAAGAACGAGGTTTCCAAAACCACTCAGGTTGCCCGTATTATCGACATAGCCAGCATAATCCCTGCAATGGGTTCCTGGCTTGAGTTTGAGATTCCCTACAACGATATCCTCTATGCGAAGATAGACAGGAAGAGAAGGTTTATCGGAACATACCTTCTTAGGGCCTTTGGCCTTAGAACAGACGAGGAAATTATCGAAGTTTTCTACGGAGACGTTGTTGAAACGCTGAAGGTGGAAAACGGTGAAATAGTAGACGCTGAAACGGGAGAGGTTAAAAGCGAAGAAGAACTTAAAGACTACTACCTCGTTTCCGACGTTGTTGATCCCGAAACTGGAGAAGTTGTTCAGGAGGCTTACGAAGAGCTCTCCACAAGCTCAAGGAAGCTCCCTGAAGGTGCAGAGTTTAGGGCCGTTAATAAGAAGAAGACTCCTTACGGTGCTGTAATTATCAATACACTTAGGAAGGAAAAGAGAGACAGGGTTCGTGAAAAGATAGAAGATCCTCTCATTGCCGCTTACGTCGAGATATTCAGGAAAGTTCGTCCTGGAGATACTGCAACTGTTGAAGGAGCAAGGAAGCTCTTTGAGTCTATGTTCTTTAGCACAAAGAACTACGACCTTTCAAGGGTTGGTAGAGCTAAAGTTAATGAGAAGATCTACCCGAAGGAAAAACTTGAGAAACTCACGAAGGAAGACCTTAAAAACATTGAGTGGCTTCCTCCTTTAAGGGTTAAAGAGGACATCGTAAACGAGGAAGGCGACATAGTTGTTCCTAAGGGAACTCTTATAACTCCTGAAGTTGCCCTTAAGCTTGCTGCTGCCAAGGTTGAGGAAATTCCCGTTGAGCCAGACTACGACGATGCAGGAAGGCTTCTTCACAAGGCAGACATCGTTGGTGCCGTTAAAGCTCTTATGGAGGTTCACGCGGAGCTCCGCCCCTACGACGACATAGACCACCTTGGAAACAGAAGGGTTCGTGGGGTTGGGGAGCTTGCCGAAATCGCCTTTAAGTCTGGTCTTTTCAAACTTGAAAAGGCCGTTAAGGAGAAGTTGGCAGTAGCCGACATAGACTCTGTAATGCCTCAGGACTTAATCAACCCGAGGACGGCCATCAATCCGCTGAGGGAGTTCTTCACCCTTACTTCACTCTGCCAGTTTATGGACCAGACAAACCCACTTGCCGAAACGACCCACAAGAGGAGGCTCTCAGCGTTAGGTCCCGGCGGTTTAACGAGGGAGAGGGCCGGTTTTGAAGTCCGCGACGTTCACCCGTCCCACTACGGTCGTATCTGTCCTATTGAAACGCCAGAAGGTCAGAACATCGGTCTTATCAACTCTCTAACAACCTACGGCCGTATCAACTGGTTAGGCTTCCTTGAGACTCCCTACAGGAAGGTTGTAAACGGTAGAGTAACAGATGAAATCGTCTACATGACCGCTGAGGAAGAGGAGAACTACGTAATTGCACAGGCAAACGCTCCTGTAGACGAAAACGGCTACATAACTGCCGATACGGTAATGGCCCGCCACAAGGCGGAGTTTAAACTTGTTAAGAGGGAAGAAGTCCAGTTTATGGACGTTTCTCCGAAGCAGGTCTTCTCAGTTTCTGCTTCTCTCATCCCGTTCCTTGAGCACGACGACGCCAACAGGGCCCTTATGGGTTCAAACATGCAGCGTCAGGCGGTTCCCCTTATCAAGACAGAGGCTCCGCTAATTGGAACGGGAATGGAGAAAGAGGTTGCCCTCTACAGCCGTTCTGCCGTTGTTGCAAAGCGTTCCGGCGTTGTAGAGAGCGTTACCGCCGACAAGATAATTATTAAAGTTGATCCTGAAGAGCTTGAAGAAGGAGGCCTTTCTGTAGATACAGGGTTTGACGTTTACAACCTTAAGAAGTTCCAGAAGTCAAACCAGAAGACCTGTATCAACCAGAGGCCGATAGTTAAGAAGGGCCAGAGGGTTGAGAAGGGGCAGATAATTGCCGACGGTCCCTCTATGGAGAACGGAGAACTGGCCCTCGGTAAGAACGTTCTTGTTGCCTTTATGCCCTGGAGAGGCTACAACTTTGAGGACGCTATCCTGGTCAGCGAAAGGCTCCTGAAAGACGACGTTTACACCTCTATCCACATTCAGGAGTTTGAGTGTGAAGCTGTTGAAACGAAGCTTGGTAGGGAAGAGATAACAAGGGACATTCCAAACGTTTCTGAAGCAGCACTCAGGAACCTTGACGAGTCTGGAATCGTAAGGATAGGAACTTACGTTAAGCCCGGAGATATCCTCGTTGGAAAGGTTACGCCTAAAGGAGAGCAGGTTCTCACTCCCGAGGAGAAGCTCCTTCAGGCAATTTTCGGTGAAAAGGCTAAAGGGGTTAAAGATACATCCCTCAGAGTCCCCCACGGCGTTGAGGGAGTTGTTATTGACGTGAAGATCCTCTCAAGGAAGGGAGAGGCTAAGGACCCGAGAACCCAGCTGATTGAGGCCGAGGAAAAGGCAAAACTTGAGAGAGAGAAGCAGGAGGAGATCAACCTTATTAAGAAGGACAGAGACAGGAAGGCAGCCGAGCTTATTCTCGGTAAGAGGGTTCGTGAAGACGTTTACGACGCTTCCGGAAACCTCATCATCTCTGCCGGCGAGGAGATTACAGAGGATAAGGTTGATGCCCTTGTCTTCTTTGCCCTCAGGAAGCCTTCAATAATTGACGATGAAGAGGTGGCTCAGGAGCTTAAGAGAATAAGGCTCCAGGCTGTTGACAAGATTACCCTCGTTGAGAACATCTACGAGGAGAAGAAGGCCGCCCTTGAGATGGGCCACGACCTTCCTGCAGGTGTTAACAAGAAGGTTAAGGTCTACATTGCCACAAAGCGTAAGCTGACCATTGGCGACAAGATGTCCGGTCGCCACGGTAACAAGGGCGTTATCTCCCAGATAAGGCCTGTTGAGGACATGCCGTTCCTTGAGGACGGAACTCCTATTGACATCGTTCTCAACCCGCTGGGTGTTCCTTCCCGTATGAACGTCGGTCAGATCCTTGAGGTTCACCTTGGTCTTGCTGCAAAGGCACTTGGTAAGAAGATTGAGGAGCTCCTCAAAGCAGGCCTTGAAAAGGTTCGTGAAGAGCTGAAGGCCATCTACAACGACGAGAGGATGAGCAAGCTCATAGACTCCCTCTCAGACGACGAACTGAGGGAGGTTGCAAAGAAACTCTCTGACGGAATCAGGTTTGAATCTCCTATCTTCAACGGTGCGAAAGAGGAGGAGATTAAAGCCCTCCTCAGGCGTGCAGGCCTTCCTGAAACCGGCCAGCTTACAGTTTACGACGGCCTTACAGGTGAGCCGTTTGACCAGGACGTAACCGTAGGTTACATGTACATGCTTAAGCTCATTCACCTTGCCGACGATAAGATCCACGCCCGTTCAACAGGTCCTTACTCCCTCATTACACAACAGCCCCTTGGCGGTAAGGCCCAGTTTGGCGGTCAGAGGTTTGGAGAGATGGAGGTGTGGGCACTTGAAGCCTACGGTGCCGCCTACACCCTCCAGGAGATGCTTACCGTTAAGTCCGACGACGTTGAAGGGCGTTCAAGGGTTTACGAGGCCATCGTTAAAGGTAAGTACTCCTTTGAGCCAGGACTTCCTGAGTCCTTCAACGTTTTAGTTCGTGAGCTTAAGGCTCTTGCCCTTGACGTTAAGTTCGTTAAGGAGCTTGAGGAAAAAGAGGGAGAGACTGAACATTAACTTCCGGGGGCTCTGCCCCCTTTTCCCTAAACCCCTTTAGGAGGAATCCGTAGTGAGTAAGAGAGAGATAATCTTCTCTGAAGAGCCAAAGACTTTTGACTTTGACGCCGTTGAAATAGGACTTGCCTCACCGGAGCAGATTAGAGAGTGGTCTTACGGAGAGGTGAAACTCCCGGAGACCCTTAACTATAGAACTCTGAAGCCTGAGAAAGACGGTCTCTTCTGTGCCAGGATATTTGGTCCCATCAGAGACTGGGAGTGTCTGTGCGGGAAGTACAGGGGTTCCAAGTACGCAGGTGTTGTCTGTGACAGGTGCGGCGTTGAGGTTACCCTCTCAAAGGAGAGGAGGAGGCGTTTTGGCCACATAGAACTTGCCGCTCCTTGTACTCATATCTGGTACGTTAAGTCTGTTCCCAGTAAGATCGGAGCTCTCCTCGGTCTCTCAGTTCGTGAGGTTGAGAGGGTTGTCTACTTTGAGAGCTACATCGTTCTTGACCCCGGGGAGCTTGGAGAGTCGGAAGGAGAAGAAGGAAAGCCCGTTCTCAAGCAGTTCCAGCTCTTAACTGAAGATGAGTACAGGGAACTGGTTGAGGAGTACGGAGAAGAGGCCTTTGAAGTAGGAATTGGAGCAGAAGGAATTAAGGAAGCTCTTAAGAGGGTAAACCTTGAGGAGCTGGCTGAAGAGCTCCGTGAAGAGATCAGAATGTACTCCGGAGAGATCTCCTCAATCAACGCAGACCTCCAGAAGAAACTCCCCAACGTCTTCAAAGCGGCAGTTGAAACACTCTCCTACTATACAGGGCTCTCAGAGGAAACGATAGTTGGAATCGTTAAGAACGTTCTTGTTGTTGTTACAGATCCGGGAGATTCCGGCCTTGAAAAAGGGCAGATAATTGAGTACTCACAGTACAAGGAGCTTAAAGACAAGGTAAACATAGAGGTCGAAAAGGGCGGTAAGGCCCTTGAGTGGTACGTTGACTTCCTTGTTGAACAGGGCAAAATCCAGAGCAAAGAGCTTGTTAAAGAAGAGATAAGAAGGGCTACAAGGAAGGATACAACAGAGGCCAAGCTCAAGAAACTGGTTAGAAGGCTCAAGATTGTTGAGGGCTTCCTCAACTCCAACAACAAGCCCGAGTGGATGGTTCTTGAGGTTCTGCCGGTTCTTCCGCCGGAGCTCCGCCCGTTAGTTCCCCTTGAAGGTGGAAGGTTTGCAACCTCAGACCTCAACGACCTCTACAGGCGTGTAATAAACAGGAACAACAGGCTTAAAAGGCTCCTTGAGCTTGACGCTCCAGACATTATTATCAGGAACGAGATGAGGATGCTCCAGGAGGCCGTTGACACGCTCATAGATAACGGCCGCCGCGGAAGACCCGTTAAGTCCTCAAAAGGCCACCCATTAAAGTCTCTCTCTGATGTTTTAAGAGGAAAGCAGGGAAGGTTCAGGCAGAACCTCCTCGGTAAGAGGGTTGACTACTCCGGCCGTGCCGTTATCGTTGTAGGTCCGGAACTGAAAATGCACCAGTGTGGCCTGCCTAAAATCATGGCCCTTGAGCTCTTCAAGCCCTTCATCTACAGAAGGCTTGAGGAGAAGGGCTACGCCAACACGATGAAGCAGGCCAAGAAGATGGTTGAGAAGCAGGAGCCTGAGGTCTGGGAGTGCCTTGAGGAAGTTATTAAGGAGCACCCGGTTCTCCTCAACAGGGCTCCTACGCTTCACAGGGTTTCAATCCAGGCCTTTGAGCCGGTGCTTGTAGAGGGTAAGGCTATTCAACTCCACCCCCTCGTCTGCCCGGCGTTTAACGCAGACTTTGACGGCGACCAGATGGCCGTTCACGTTCCCCTCTCACTTGAGGCACAGCTTGAAGCCTACACCCTCATGCTCTCAACACAGAACATTCTTTCCCCTGCCCACGGTAAGCCTTTGGCCGTTCCTTCACAGGACATGGTTTTAGGACTCTTCTACATGACGCTTGAGAAAGAGGGGGCAAAGGGAGAAGGAAAGGTCTTCTCCTCAATTGATGAGGTTCTCAAAGCCCTTGAACTTGGAGAGGTTGACCTCCACGCCCGTATCAAAGTTAAACTCCCTGCCAACAAAACGGAAAGCGGTAAAGAGGAGATTGTAGAGACAACAGTCGGAAGGGTTAAGTTCAACACCCTCTTACCAGATAACTACCCGTTCGTTAACAAGGTAATGAACAAAAGGGCCGTTGCAGCCCTCATCTCAGACGTTCACAAGAAACTTGGAAACGAAGTTACCGTAGACATGCTCGACCGCCTCAAAGAAGCAGGTTTCGTTCAAGCTACTCTGGGCGGTCTGTCAATCGGAATAGACGATCTCCACATTCCTCCTACAAAGAAGGAGCTTATTGAGAAGGCCAAGAGAGAAATTGCTGAGATCGAAGAGGGTTACAGAAAAGGTCTTCTTTCTAAAGACGAGCGTTACAACAAGATCGTTGACATCTGGACGAGGGTTACCGAGCAGCTTACTCGCGACATGATGAAGTACATGGAGACCCACGACCTTAATGCCCGTGGAAGA
>Ga0256831_1001423_pt1 | contig 12627 bp, 15 predicted proteins | sample 132544metaG_FD_189087 | JGI IMG/M metagenome (GOLD analysis project Ga0256831, IMG submission 189087) | Hydrothermal vent microbial communities from Lau Basin, Pacific Ocean - 132-544 | ecosystem: Environmental > Aquatic > Marine > Hydrothermal vents | place: Pacific Ocean: Lau Basin | collected... | reverse complement strand
GTATATACATAAATGTCAAAATAACCTTATATTAAATTTGTAACCCCTAAATAAAATTAAAGAACTCTTATGTTAAAGTTTTTATACGATTTTTTACCCATAATTATCTTTTTTGCTACCTATAAATTTACCGGTAATGATATCTATGCAGCAACCACTGCTGCGATTATCGCAACGCTAATACATACGGCCATTCAATGGTTTATGCACAAAAAACTGGAAAACCAGCACATTATTAATCTGGTGGTTATTCTGCTCTTTGGCGGCATGACCTTATTATTCCATGACGATATGTTTATTAAATGGAAAGTCACTGTTATTAACTGGTTATTTGGTCTGGTTCTGCTGGGCAGTCAGTTTATTGGAGAAAAAAATATTATTCAGCGGCAGCTGGATCATGCTATTAGCTTACCCGATAAAATCTGGATTCGTTTAAATATGATGTGGGTGGTTTTTTTCCTGTTTTCCGGCCTGATAAATATCTATGTCGCTTTTTTCTACGGCCTTGATTTACCGGCGGAAGTTCGTCAGGAATTCTGGGTTGACTTTAAACTCTACGGTATGCTGGGTCTGACCTTTGCCTTTATGATTTTTCAGATTTTTTACCTGCAACGTCATATTATCCATGAACCCGTAGAAGATGAGGAAACCTCTTAATGCTGTATGCCATTATTGCCAGCGATATTGAAAACACTCTGGACAAACGTTTAGCAGCCCGCCCCGAACATCTGAAACGACTGGAAACATTAAAAAATGAAGGTCGACTGGTATTAGCGGGTCCGCATCCTGCTATTGACAGCAATGATCCGGGAGCAGCAGGATTTACCGGCTCTCTGGTGGTAGCACAATTTGAGGCCCTTGACGATGCCCGGAACTGGGCTGAATCTGACCCGTATATTAAAGCCGGTGTGTATGACCAGGTTATCGTAAAACCCTTTAAAAAAGTGCTACCCTGAAATTTAAAACCAAAACTATCTCAAGGAAAGAAATCAAATGAACTTTAGTTCTAACAACAAACTCCGTTTTATAAAAAAATCCGCTCTGACAGTCACTTTATCAGCACTGTTTTTAAGCGCTCCGTTAATGGCAGCCGATAACATCATTGCAGTAGTAAATGGTGATAATATTCCAGAAAGTCAGCTTGAAATCGCTGCGACTCAGAGCAAGGTGGATTATAAAAATATCACCCCGGAGCAGAAAAAATTATTGACCGAAGCACTGGTTAATCGTCAACTGGTATTACAGGAAGCCATTAAAGCCAATTTTGATAAAAAACCTGAAATTGCATCCCGGGTAAAAGCGCTGATTGACAGTTATATTGCCGCCAATTATCTGGCCACAGTGGCAGAGGGTTTTAAAGTCAGTGACGCTGAATTAAAAGCTTATTATGATAAAAATGTGCTGACAAACAATAGAAGAGAATTTAAGGCACGTCACATTCTGGTGAAAACGGAAGCGGAAGCAGAAGCGCTGCTCAAGCAGATTGAGGGCGGTGCAGATTTTTCCAAACTGGCTAAAGAAAAATCCACTGATACCGGTTCCGGCAGCAAGGGCGGTGATTTAGGCTGGTTCGGTGAAAATGATATGGTCGAACCTTTTGCTAAGGCCGTAGCAAAACTACACAAGGGTGAATTAGCAAAAAAACCCGTGCAGTCCCAGTTTGGCTGGCATGTGATTATTCTTGATGATCAGCGCACCACGCCACCTCCACCGTTTGAGAGTGTTAAGGAAGGTATTAAAAAAGTACTCATTAAGGAAAAACTGAATCGGTATCTGGATAATTTAAACGCCAAAGCCAAAGTCAGCTTAAAATAAGCCTCTTTCTTTACTCCCTTATGCCCTTTACCTGGAAAGGGAGCGTAAGGGGGGGAGTTTATACCTGTATCAGCCTGCCATCCGACAGTCTAAGCATTCGATCCATTTTAGCCGCCAGCTGCTCATCATGAGTGACCAGCACCAGAGCAATATTCATATCTTCATTTAACTGAATAAGCAGCTCATATACCTGCTGGGCTGTGTGGCTGTCCAGATTCCCGGTAGGCTCATCAGCCAGCAGGCATTTTGGCTCTGTCACCAGGGCACGGGCAATAGCGGCTCTTTGCCGCTCACCACCGGATAACTCTCCCGGTTTATGCTGTAAACGCTTTTCCAGCCCCACCCTGATTAGTAAATCACAGGCTTTAAGCCGGGCCTGTTCTACCGACTCGCCGCGAATGAGTAAAGGCATCGCCACATTTTCCAGAGCCGTAAATTCTGCCAGCAAATGATGAAACTGATACACAAAGCCTAATGTCTGATTTCGTAACTCACCCAGTTTTCTGGCATTGAGCTGACTAATATCCTGTTCATCAATAAACACCCTGCCCGACTTTATTTTGTCCAGCCCGCCCAGCATATACAGCAAAGTACTTTTACCAGAACCTGAAGCACCCACAATGGCCACTCGTTCACCCTTTTTTATCTGCAGATCCAGATCATAAAAAACCTCAACGCGGGTACCGGCGTCATCAAAATACTGAGTCAGCTTCCGGCATTCAATAATATTACTCATAACGTAACGCCTCCGCCGGCTGGGTTCTGGATGCTCTCCAGGCTGGATAAATAGTCGCCAGCACCGTCAGGCTAAAAGAAATAGTGGCGGTAGCAATAACATCAGACCACTTCATTTCCGAAGGTAATTCACTGATCAGATACACATCCGGAGCCAGAAACTTAATCCCCAGAAGATGTTCCAGGGCCGGCACCAGGGTATCTATATTTAACGCCGTTATAATACCGCTGGTCATCCCTAATAAGGTTCCTACCACACCAATCACCATACCCTGTGATACAAAAATCCGCATCACCATGGCGGGACTGGCTCCCAATGTGCGCAGTATGGCAATATCAGCCCGCTTGTCATTCACCACTATCACCAGCGTCGAAACTATATTAAAAGCAGCCACAGCAATGATCAGGGATAATATAATCATCATCATGGTTTTTTCTATCTTTATAGCCCGAAAAAGATTGGCATAATGCTGAGTCCAGTCAACAACCCGATGAAAGCCACTGATTTTCTGTGCTATTTCCCGACTGATTCTGGGAGCCTGATACAGGTCATCAAGTTTTAATCGAACCCCGGTCACCTTGCCTTTCATTTTGAACAGTGTCTGGGCATCCTGTAATCGAATAAGAGCCATATTGGAGTCGTATTGATTATGCCCCACTTCAAATATTCCCACTACGGTAAAACGCTTGATACGCGGCATAATTCCCGCTGGAGTAACATTGGCGGAAGGTGTCACCATAGTTACTTTTGAACCCACTACCGCAGCAATAGAGCGAGCCAGATAGCGTCCCAGAATAATGCCGTATTTCTGTTTTTTCAGGTCTTCATAACTACCCCGATACATATGTTCTGACACATTAGATACGGTTTTTTCTTCATCCGTATCAATACCTCTGACCAGCGCACCATTGACATTAGAAGCATTGGTCAACATGGCCTCTTTAACAATATAAGGTGCGGCACCCTCTACATGAGGCTGTTTTTCTATTAGCTTATCCACCGACTGCCAGTTATCCAGTGTGCCGTTTAGACCACTGATGGTCGCATGAGAAGCCACCCCAAGAATCCTGTCCCTTATTTCGGACTGAAAACCATTCATCACCGATAACACCGTGATTAAGGCCCAGACACCAATAGCAATGCCAATAAAGGAACTGAGAGTAATGAAGGAGATAAACTGATTACGCCGTTTTGCCCGGGTATATCGAAAACCGATAAAAAGTGACAGGGGTTTAAACATTAAATTAAAAATTCCAGCTTGTTATTTAAAATGATCCCAGTGGGAGTGGACGCGCCTTCAGCTTGCAGAAAAGTAACACCATAAGCCAGTACTTCAACACCTTTTTGCAGCACCTCTTTAAGTGTCCGGGCATACAGTGGATCAATTTCCTGTGCTGCCCGGACAAACAAAACATCTTCCCGTTGTACACAAAAGAAAATAATACCTCGATGCCCCTGCTGTACCATCCATTCCAGTTCACGCAGGTGTTTGCTGCCCCGGGCAGTTACCGCATCAGGAAATGCAGCCACCCCCGGTTCATAGCAGGCCGTGACATTTTTTACTTCAAGATAACATTTCTGGCCATCACTTTGAGTCAGCAGCAGATCAATACGACTTTTTTCCTGCCCATATGGTACTTCAGTCTGGATGGTTTCGAAATGTTTAAATTCACTGATAATACCTTTTTCAATGGCCTCTTTTACCAGATGATTAGCCAGATGAGTATTAATACCTATTTTTTCACCATCTTCCTGTGAAGCAATTTCCCAGCTGAACAGGTATTTACGTTTGGAATTATGACTATTGCTGATCCAGACTGTGGTTCCGGGGATCGCACAACCCGTCATTGCACCGGTATTAGCAGTATGAACAGTAATAATCTGACCATCATCAAGCTCCACATCAGCCAGAAAACGCTTATAGCGCTTGATTAACCGGGCCTCTGTAAGAGATTTACTATAGTTCATCCCTTTAAAAACGTATCCAGACGCTCTACCGCCTGCTCCAGAACCGGGATATCCCGGGTATATGCAAAGCGGACAAAGCGTTCAGGATGATTCTGCCCAAAGTCAATACCGGGTGTAATAGCGACCCCGCTCTGATGCAATAATTGCTGTACAAAACTCATACTGTTTTCTGTCAGCTCGCTGCAGTCACAATAAAAATAAAAAGCACCCTGTGGCTTAACCGGGAGCTTAAAACCCAGAAACTGCAGTTCAGGATAAAGAAAATCTCTGCGTTTTTGAAAAATTCTTCGACGCTGCTCCAGAATCTCAAAAGTTTGTGGCTCAAAGGCTGCCAGTGCTGCCCGTTGAGCCGTAGTAGGTGCCGCCAGAAACAGATTTTGTGCCAGATAATCGCAGGCCTGTAATAAATGCTCAGGCACAATACACCAGCCCAGTCGCCAGCCGGTCATCTGAAAATATTTTGAAAAACTATTAATAATGATCAGATGCTCATGGGACGAGTTATTATTTTGAACAATCTGCAAGGCAGTTGAGGCTTCAATATCGTACACCAGTCCCTGATAAATCTCATCAACAATCAGATAAGCACCTCTAACATTGACCAGCTCAATAATTTTAGCCATTTCTTCAGCATTGACCAGAGTCCCGGTAGGGTTGGCCGGGGACGCTATTAACACCGCTTTGGTATTGCTTTGCCAGTTCTGCTCAATAATTTCAGCCGTCAGCTGGTATGCCGTATGCTCATCCACTGCGATGGCCTGAATCTGGCCATCAGCAAAACGGACAAAATTCTGATTACAGGGATAACCGGGATCGGCCAGCATCACCGAATCCTCAGCACCAATTAAGGCACCGATAATTAATAATAAAGCACCCGAAGCACCTGGTGTTATAACCACTCTGGAGACAGGAACCGTCACCTGAAAACGCTGTTGATAATCCTCTGCAATCGCCTCTCTTAATGTCATTAAACCCAGACTGGGGGTATAGTGAATATCCCCCTGCTGTAGAGCAGCTATTCCGGCATCAATAATTGGCTGTGGCGTATTAAAATCCGGTTCACCTACTTCCAGATGAATAATATCCCTGCCCTGCTGTTGCAGTTTTCGTGCTTCACCCAGTAAGGCCATTACATGAAAAGGCTGGATGTTTTTCATCCGTGGAGCAAGCGACTTAAAACGGGCGCTCTGGCTCATCTATGAAAAATCTTATGCGCGGTATCAAGACTAAAGAATGGCGCATCACATTCTCCGGCTATAAGCTGCATAGGCTGCTGTGGCTCACCAAAATCACTAAGCACCAGATCAGCATCACTAAAATCATGATCAGCGGTATATTCGTTAATAGTAATAACTGTCTTTAAACCAGCCCCTTTAGAGGACAAAAGACCATTGTGGGAATCTTCAAAAACCAGACATTGTTCTGCACAAAGATGCATTTTTTCCATCGCCCAGATATATATATCCGGTGCAGGCTTTTTGGCCGGCACCACATCTCCGGCAGCAATGACTTCAAACCAGTCAACAGCATCTGCCCCCAGAGTATGGCTTAATAAAGAGGTGACATTAGCCGGAGTGGTAGTGGTCGCAATTGCCAGGCGCATGCCAGCATCGCGGGCTTCATTAAGCAGGCGCACAACACCGGTACGCAAGGGTACTGCGCCCTGCTCCATCAGCTGCACATAATAACGGGTTTTGGCAGCATGTAAATCAGCCACAAACTCATCCAGAGTTTTACTGGCGGCAGTCGGGATTTCAAATTCTTGCCCCCGTTCATTTTTATAAAAATCGCTCAGATAAAACTTAATACGTTCTTTGCCTCCAGTTACGGCAAGAAGTCTGCCATACAGTTCAACACTCCATTTCCAGTCCAGTCCTGCCGCTTCAAAGGCCATATTAAAGGCCACTAAATGACCGTCTTTCTCAGTATTGGCTAAAGTACCGTCCACATCAAATATCAGGGCTTCTAATTTACTCATTCTTATATTGTCTCCAAAAATTATTATTGTAGTGACCTGGCGCTATGTTAAAAACACCGGAACTGCTGGAATTTTGTATCAGGGAATTGTAACAGGCATAAAAACGGTAATAAAACCTATTTTCATTCTAAAATTAAATTAATAAACAAAAAATTTAACCAAGTGCGAAAAAAAACAGATTAAAACTGGAAAAAAACACGATTCTATTGCCTTAGTCTGGATATTTTGTTATATATTCACATCTTTTTAAAAATAGGCTGGAGTTGAATAAATGCCAACAAAGAAAAGCACCATTTCAGGAAGTGCTATGGACTCTTTTGAACCCTATAAGGAGAAAAAGGGCGAAGAATACATGAATGAAGACCAGCAGGAACATTTTAGAAATATATTGCTGGCCTGGAAAAAAGAGTTAATGGAAGAAGTCGACAAGACGGTTACGCATATGAAAGACGATGCGACCAACTTCCCTGATCCCAGTGACCGAGCCTCCCAGGAAGAAGAATTTGCTCTGGAACTGAGAACTCGTGACCGTGAACGCAAACTGATCAAAAAAATTGATGAGTCAATAAAAACCATTGAAACCGGTGATTACGGTTTTTGCGAAACCTGTGGTGTAGAAATCGGTATTCGCCGCCTGGAAGCCCGCCCTACTGCCACACAGTGTATTGACTGTAAAGAGCTTGATGAACTGAAAGAAAAAAAGGGCTGAAGATTGCAAATCTAATCCAGCCGAGCTGGATTAGTCTTCTCTGGCTCTATCAGACTAACACCCAACACCTCTTCGTTCGATGCTGATATCCATTTGTTTACTTCGCCTGTCTTCCTGAATTATTAATTTATTTTGTTCTGCAAAAGACATCAGAAACTCATACGATTCTGGCGATTTAGTGGCCAGATCAGAATCCACAATCAGGCAGTTAACTCCGTTAATAATACAGGGCTGGGCACTATTACAATATTTAAGTCGTTGATCTTCACCAAAACTGGCTAATGTTGTTGCCAGCCGTTCACACCAGTCGCTGGGTCTAAATTTATTGCCATCTTCCTTAATACCTTCTATGATAATTTTTTCTGATCCGGCAGTCATATTTCCCCCTCAGGGTTATAAATTTTTATTTAATATTTTTTGTAATGACCCAGAATATAAAAAGCGTATAAAAATAAAATTTGCTGAAATTGTTACATCTCTTTTTCTGAATGTTTTTTATACAATATAGACGCTCATATTGAAAAAAACCAATAACATGCATACCAATCAGACTTTAAAATCCTATCGTGGACGTTTTGCTCCGTCACCATCCGGCGAACTGCATTTTGGTTCTCTTCTGGCGGCTATGGCCAGTTATGCCGATGCCCGTGCTCATCAGGGGCAATGGCTGCTACGTATTGATGATATTGATCAGGTCCGGGTGGTGCCCGATTCTGAGCAGCATATTATTAACAGTCTTGAACAGGCCGGCTTTGAGTGGGATGAACCGGTTTACTATCAAAGTCAGCATATAGCAGACTATCAACAGGCACTGGGAAATTTAACAGCAGGCGGATTAATCTATCCCTGCTATTGTTCCCGTAAACAAATTAAAGCGCTTGCCCGTGATAATATATATCCGGGTATCTGCCGGGAAACAGCGATACCTGATGAGTCAGCTGATGAGTATGCACTACGCATAAGAGTTCCGGAACAAAACCTGAGTTTTAATGATTTAATACAGGGTCATTACTGCCAGCAGCTTGATAAAGAGGTGGGCGATTTTATTATTTTCAGGCGCGATAAGGTGTTCACCTATCAACTGGCTATTGTAGTGGATGAATACCTGGCCGGTATCAGTCATGTTATTCGCGGTCACGATTTAATAAGCTCCACTCCCCGTCAGATGTTTCTGCAGCAGCAACTGGGCTTTGCAACGCCCCGATACGGACATATTCCTCTGGCTGTGACTCCGGATAATCTTAAACTGAGTAAACTCAGTCATGCTAAAAAAGTAACTACTGATTTAACAACCCTGGTTCTGGCTGCCCGCATATTAGGTCAGGCAGTATTAAAAGCCGAGGATTATCAACATCAGCAGGACTTCTGGAAACATCTTTTTCAAATTTGGCAATTAAAGCAGGTACCAAAGATGGAAAAAATTGAAATTATGTATTAATCTAACAGTTTTATAATTTGAAACCTTCGGAGAAACCAGTGTCAGAAGCAGCGCTACAGACCTCACATCCTTTTATGGAAAAATATCAGGGGCGTCTGGTTGGCATTTTACGCTGGGAACAGCTGGATGAATTCTGGCAGGTTCTGCAATCTGGTAAAACCGATGGCTGGTATATCTACCACATTGGTGAACAACCGCCATTAACCCCCTGTTCATCAGCTCAATTCCAGCATTTTATTGATGAAATAGACAAGCTTCTACGCCGTGATCACGATGAAAGCTATTGCGGCATAGTCTATGTTGATGATAAAACCAAACCAGACTATGTTAAAATTTATGACCCTAATAATCTGGGCCACGTTTGCGGTTCCAATGGCTCACCACCACCTCTGCCCGGCTGGATAATCAGCAGGGTCCAACCCCTTGACCTGGAAGTAGCTATGCAACCTCCGGGTAACCGGCGCCGCTGGTGGCAAAAGATTTTTGGTTAAATTTTCGGGATAATAACCAGGGGCTTTTGATCTTTCAGATGTTGAACTGATTTTGAGACAATTTGAGTCCTGATAAAGCATTTTTTACGTATCAATGCAATTCCATTGGTACGTAAAAAATAACGCAGTCAGGGAAAAAATTGGCCAAAATCAGGTAATAGATGAAAGATCAACAGCCCCTAATAACTCACTTCTTTTAAAGGAAAGTATAAAATGGCAGAAGATAAGATCTATCCGATTCCACCCGCTGTGGCAGAAAATGCATATATTAATGAAGAAAAATATAATTCTATGTATCAGCAGTCCATAGATGATCCGGATACTTTCTGGGGGAATATGGCCAGTGAATTTCTGAGTTTTGACCAGCAGTGGGATACGGTCAGCAACTGCCTGTTCAGCGCTGACGAGGTAAACATCAAATGGTTTGAAGGGGCAAAATTAAATGTCACCTATAATTGTATAGACCGTCATCTGCCCGAACGAGCTAATCAGACCGCCATCATCTGGGAAAGCGATGACCCGGACAAATCAGAAAATATTACTTATCAGCAATTATCCGATGCTGTTAACCGCTTTGCTAATATTTTAAAACAACGTGGTGTTAAAAAAGGCGATCGGGTGTGTATTTATATGCCGATGATCCCTGAAGCCGCTTATGCCATGCTGGCCTGTGCCCGTATTGGTGCAATACACTCAGTAGTATTTGGTGGTTTTTCTCCGGAAGCACTGAAAGATCGTATTCTGGATTCGGACTGTCAAATCGTCATTACCGCAAATGAAGGGGTCCGGGGCGGAAAGAATGTGCCCTTAAAAGCCAATGTGGATAAAGCCGTCAGCCATTGTCCCAATGTTCATACCGTGCTGGTTGTCCAGCATACCCAGGGCAGTATTGACTGGAATAATAAACACGATATCTGGTATCACGAAATAGCTGAAACAGTGGACAGCCATTGTGAACCAGAAATAATGGATGCTGAAGATCCATTGTTTATTCTTTATACCTCCGGTTCAACCGGTAAACCCAAAGGGGTTCAGCACACGACTGCAGGCTATTTGCTGTATACAGCCGTCACGCATAAATACACCTTTGACTATAAGGAAGGTGATATTTACTGGTGTACGGCCGATGTCGGCTGGATCACCGGTCATAGTTATATTTTATACGGACCTCTGGCCAATGGTGCTACGACTTTGATGTTTGAAGGTATCCCAAGCTACCCTGATGCCTCGCGTTTCTGGCAGGTGGTGGATAAGCATCAGGTGAATATCTTCTATACCGCACCGACCGCTATTCGTGCTCTGATGAGTGAAGGGAATGACCCCGTTAAGAAAACCTCCCGTCAAAGTCTGCGCTTATTAGGCTCAGTGGGCGAACCTATTAATCCTGAAGCCTGGGAATGGTATTACAATGTGGTGGGTGAGCAGCGCTGTCCGATCGTCGATACCTGGTGGCAGACAGAAACCGGTGGTTTTATGATCACCCCGCTGCCCGGTGCCACAGCCCTGAAACCCGGCTCAGCCTCCAAACCATTCTTTGGAGTTAAACCCAATCTGATGGATCCCGATGGTCATATTATGGAAGGTGAAGCCAGCGGTGCCCTGGTTATCAGTGCCAGCTGGCCGGGACAGATGCGTACTATTTATGGTGATCATGAACGCTTTATAGATACCTATTTTAAAACCTACCCCGGGCATTATTTTACCAGTGACGGCTGTCGCCGTGATGCCGATGGCTATTACTGGATCACCGGTCGGGTTGATGACGTGCTGAATGTGTCCGGCCACCGTCTGGGTACCGCAGAAATTGAAAGCGCGCTGGTTCTGCATAATGATGTAGCAGAAGCTGCTGTGGTCGGTTTCCCGCATGATATCAAGGGTCAGGGTATTTATGCCTATGTTACTCTGGTTAAAGGTGTTGAAGCTACCGATGCACTGAAAACCGATCTGGTCAAACAGGTACGTAAAGAAATCGGCCCTATTGCCACACTCGATTTCATTCAATGGGCACCGGGCCTGCCCAAAACCCGTTCCGGCAAAATCATGCGCCGGATTCTACGCAAAATTGCTGGCAATGAGCTGGATAATATGGGCGACACTTCGACTCTGGCTGATCCAGGCGTTGTAGAAGAACTGATTCAAAACCGGGAGAATTCATAAAATCCAGTTTTGCAGTCCTGCCTTAATGCACTCATTACAGATTATCTGTAATGAGTGCATTAATTCTTTTTAAACATCTCCATATCAGCATGCAATTTCCATATATGGCTAACTATCAGTGATTAACATGAGAACCAAGCAACCCGGAATTTCCACAAATTTTTCTGGATATGGTGGATTTATGAACACCTGTAATATTCCCTAAATACAAGCTAAAGTTTTATAATAGCTGGACGCTAAATGAATACAGGATTAAATATCATATTAAACGAGGAACTGACATTGGATATTTCCGGAGTACAAACTTCAGCCATTGCAGGCAATGTTGGGCAAAATGATCCAGTCGGCATCCGTGTACTAAAAAAAGCCATGGATATTCAGGAACAGACGGCCATGCAGTTAATTCAGTCTATTCCTGAGCTGCCCGCTAATCTGGGACAGAATATCAATGTTAAAGTCTAAAATCTGAACAACTACAGTTAAGGTTTGAGTTTTTTATACTAAGCCACTTCCGATCTGACGGGGGCCTGTTTATCCTAGAAAAAGCTGTTATTAAAGAGTCTATCAGTAATGATTATAATATGAAGTTTATCGTTACCCATCCCTGGCTTGGTTTTTTTTATTTAGGAATACCTTGGAAGAACTTCGGGGAATGATCGCTTACGTTCAAGAACCCCTACAAAAATATTATTTTTATTATTAAATTGTGAATATCCATTATTACTGCTTACAGCCACAGCCATCAATTTTTTCAGCAGTAACGGTTTCACCAACCATCTCATTACCAGCATCTGCACTTACACTATGATATTTTGGATCATAGTTCACTACATCTTTTGGGGAAGGCTTATCTTTTGTTGGATTGCCAAACGTTGGGCCTGAATCTATTCCACAGTTTCCTTTAAATACTCTATTCCTATATTTGTATTTTATTTCATAACCGACTCTGCATATATTTGCAAAAGAGCCCGTATCCATTGGAAAATTACCCGCATGCTTAATCCAGCCCGCCCATTTTGTTGCTTTTGGATCCTGATCTTCAATTTCCAAACATTTACAACCTTTCCCACAATCAGTTGGGGTATCTGGGTATTTATCTGAAAGATAAGACTTCACATGAGCATCCGCTCTATTATTTATTTCCTCTTTAGTCCATAAATCACAATCTTCACCTGCAGATACTGGTTTCGCCGTATAAACCCATTCAGTTTCATACCTGGTAATACTACAAAAAATATCAGTACATGACATATCTATTCTCCTTCCTGTTAAATAAACGTTTAATTTTAGCCAAATGTGGTGCTGACTGATTCCGTGGGCTTTTCTAGTAAGGGG
>Ga0256831_1001422_pt1 | contig 12637 bp, 5 predicted proteins | sample 132544metaG_FD_189087 | JGI IMG/M metagenome (GOLD analysis project Ga0256831, IMG submission 189087) | Hydrothermal vent microbial communities from Lau Basin, Pacific Ocean - 132-544 | ecosystem: Environmental > Aquatic > Marine > Hydrothermal vents | place: Pacific Ocean: Lau Basin | collected... | reverse complement strand
CATTATAGGCTTGCCTTTGCTATTGCCTTATTATTCTTGTTAGTATTGTCTTTTTTCTCTATTCGACGTTTTCATTTCGAAGAAAAGATTAATAATCTTGCCCCTAAAAGCCCTGAGATTATTAAAATGAGTACTATATTTGCTCATAGCAGCTTGATGGATAAAATTGTTATCAGTATTGATAATTCTAAGTATCCTAAGGCTAATAAACCTATTATTGAGGCTGCTGACTCCGTTGTGAATTATCTGTCATCCAGTGGTTTTAATGATATTATTAAGGAGCTAAAGGCAAGAATACCCCAGAAGCAGATGATGCAAACCATGGATTTTATGCTAGCGCATTTGCCTTTGTTTCTGGAGAAAACAGATTATATTTTGCTCGATAGTTTAATTCAAAATAAATCCATCGATCAATCTATCAATGCTGATTACAAGGTATTAATGACTCCTGCTAATTTTGGTTTCAAAAGTTTTATTCAGCGTGATCCGCTTAGTTTTAGCCGTATAGTTACCTCAAAGCTAAATGAGTTGCGTCAAGAAAATGGATTTCAATTGGTGGATTCTTACATTTTTACCGCTGATAAGTCGAAGCTTCTTCTTTTCGTTGAACTTAAGAATAGTCAGAATACTGATTTAGTGAATCGTTTTGATAATAAATTGAAATTATATATTTCCGGATTAAAGAATAAGCCTCAATTCAAATCGCTTAACATAACTTATTTTGGTGGTCCATTGGTGGCAGCCTCCAATGCCAATCAAATAAAGAAGGATATCATTTTAACGGTTTCTTTGGCTTTGATACTCTTGTTGGTGTTGATTAGTTATTATTTTCACTCCAAAAGGGCCATCTTTATCATTTTTGTCCCCACCATGCTGGGGGCTGTATTTTCACTGGCAATAATTTCGTTGGTGCAGCCAAGTATATCGCTTATTTCGTTGGGCGTAGGTTCGGTACTCATGGGTATTTCAATTGATTATGCATTACATATTTTTGGCCACTATCGCCGTAATCAGAATTTGGAGAAACTTTTTGAAGAGGTAAGCCAACCTATTCTTATTAGTGCCCTCACCACCTCTGCAGCCTTTTTTAGTTTAATGGCTTTGCAAAGTAAAGTAATTAGTGATTTGGGGATGTTTTTGGGCTTAAGTATATTGTTTAGTGCTCTCTTTTCTTTGTTTTTATTTCCGTTGCTTCTTCCTTCGCAGATTAAACAAAGAAACAAATCTAAACGGAATTTTATTGACAGAATAGCTAGTTATGATGTTAGTAAAAAGAGCGTTGCTTTTGTCGTCGTTATAATCATATCCATCGTGTTTCTTTTGATGAATCATGAGAGTAGATTTACTTCGAATTTGAGTGCTAATAATTATATGAGTGCTGATTTGCGTAAGTCGGAGAAAGCAATTAACAGCCTAATAGGCTTGGATAGTAATAGAAATATGTTTGTTGCGGCCGAAGGTAGTTCATTGCAAGAGGCGCTACGAAAAAACGAAAAGCTTGGTCCGCTACGTCAACAAATTGCTACTGGTCATTTGAGTAATTTTCAGATTAATAGCGCAAGTTTTTGCCCTTCGGATTCTTTGCAGCAGCTTAGAATACAGCGATGGAATACCTTTTGGACAAGCCGGCGTAAGCAACAATTGAAGAAACAGATAATAGTATCCTCATCGCGTTTTGGTTTTAGACCCAATGCATTTTCAAAATTTTATCAATGGTTAAATACAAGCCCTACTTTGGTAGCTCCCAAGCAGAATCCACTGTATCATCAATTTGTGAAAGATTTTGTTGTAAACGCCGATGGTAAAACCTATGTACTCTCCCAGCTTAATGTGGAGAAAAACCAAAATAAGCAGCAGGAAATAATTGAGTTGGTAAAACATGCTAATGTTCAAATTGTGGATAAATTATATTTTACTCAGCTGTTACTGAGTAAGTTAAAGCATGGTTTCGATAAGTTGGCACTTTATTCATTGGCGCTGGTATTCCTAATTTTATTGATTAGTTATGGTCGTATTGAACTGGCATTAATTAGTTTTGCTCCGGTGAGTTTAAGCTGGCTTTGGATATTGGCCGGCATGGATTTTTTTGGTCTCGAATTTAATATTTTTAATGTAATTATTCTTTCTTTTGTCTTCGGTTTGGGTATTGATTACAGTGTATTTTATCTCAGGACCATGATTCTGGAGCATAAATATGGCGATAATCAATCTGAAACCTATAGAGCTTCTATTTTAATTGGTGCCCTGACTTCTATTATTGGTATCGGAGTGCTTATTTTTGCTAAGCATCCTGCTATGCGTTCCATTGCGGCTACTTCTATCATTGGAATTGTTACCATTGTTTTAATAACCTTTATTTTTATCCCTGTTGCCTTTCGTTGGCTTACCCAATGGAAAATGGGTAAGCGTCAGAAAGTGGTAACTTTTTTCGATGTTATTACTTCTAGTTTGTTTTTTAGTATTTATGTAACAGGGGCATTTACATTGACTATTCTGGTTCCGTTTTTTATTCTTTTTCCGGCTCCCAAAAAGCAAAAGAAATTATTTTATCATCATTTAGTACGATTCTTTTCGGCGCATATATTTTTACATCCTACTATTCCAATAAAAATTATCAATAAGCATAAAGAGAAATTTAAAAGTGCGGCTATTATCATCAGTAATCATCAGTCGGTAATCGATATTATGCTAATGCTATTGTTGCATCCTAAAATTCTTATTGTTACCAATGAGCGAGTATGGAAACATTGGTTGTGGGGTGCTATATTACGCTATGCCGATTATTATCCGGCTTTTGCCGGTTATGAGAATATGATGGTAGATATTCGATCTAAGGTATTGGAGGGCTATTCTCTTATGATCTTCCCTGAGGGAACACGAAGTATCGATGGAAAAATAAAACGTTTCCATAAAGGAGCTTTTATGATGGCTAAAGAGTTGGGTTTGCCCATATTACCGATTATGCTGCATGGCGTTAATGAAACCTTACGAAAGGGAGAGTTTTTCCTTTTCTCGGGTAACATCACCCTTAATATAATGGAGCGTATTCCTCTTGTAGAATTGCCTTACGACCAAAGTGTTTCTGCCGTTGCAAAAATGATGACTGCCTTTTATAGGTCCGAATATGAGAAACTTAGAATGCAAGTGGCCGGAGTGGATTATTATAAAATTCAGTTGACAAGAAATTTTATTTACAAAGGTCCTGTTTTGGAATGGTATTTTAGGGTTAAGTTTGGGATGGAGAAACGATATCGCAATTTTAATCAGTGGATACCCCGTGAGGCTAAAATTATTGATTTGGGCTGTGGCTATGGGTTCTTGGACCTAATGCTCGCCATGATTAGTCCTAAGAGAGAAATTATTGGAGTTGATTTTGACGAAGAAAAGATCTTGCTGGCACAGAATTCAGTTATTCGTCGTCCTAGTCTTAATTTTGTTACCGCAGATGTTAGTAAATATGTATTGCAGAAGGCAGATGTATTTCTTATCCTCGATACCTTACATTATCTTCCTGCAATAACGCAAAAGAAATTGATTCAACGATGTGCCAAAAAGCTTAATCCCGGAGGGATAATAATTATTAGGGATGCCAATATCGATAGAGAAGAGAAACATAAAAGTACTGAACTTACTGAGAAAGTGTCAACAGGTATTGGCTTCAATAAGGCTAGCTTTAGTGATATGGAATTTGTTTCTGCTAAATGGATAGAGCAGATTGCCATTGACGAGGGTATGGGTTTTGAAGTGCTTGAGGAAAGTAAAAGATTATCAAATATTATTTATCGTTTAAGTAAATAATAGGGGTATTTTATTGATAAGCTCGACAAAAAAATATTAATTTGTATAAAAATTGAATGAGAAAAAATGTATTTTAGCCTCTTCAGGAATACATGGATTATTAATTGTTTTGTTTGAAGGGGATTTTGTTCTCCGACAACTAGAAGTATAGTGTAGAGGTGCATAAATAATATTATTATTGATGAAAAAATATGATTTTGCAATTATCGGAGCAGGGATAGGAGGATTGATATTTGCTCAATTAATGAGTAAAAATGGGAAAAGTGTAATTGTTTTAGAAAAGGGAAAACATCTGGGCGGAGCCATACAAGGTTTCTCGCGCAGGGGAGTTACTTTTGACACCGGAGCTCACTATATTGGTGGCTTGGACAAGGGGCAAAATCTGTATCAGTATTTTAAATATTTAGATATTATTTATGACCTTGAGGTGGAGCGACTTGACGAAGATTGCTTCGATAAAATTACTTTTGAGAGTGATGGGTAAATGTTACTGTTATGCACAGGGATATGATAATTTTATCAATGTACTTTCCAGAGACTTTCCTGATAATAAGGCTGATATTGAATTATATGTCGATAAAATTAAAGAAGTTGGAGCGCAGTATCCAATGTATTCGCTTAATATCAATAAAGGAGTTGGTATAAAACTTAAGGAGAAGCATTTAAATTTAAGTGTTGGAGACTTTCTTGATAGTATTACCACCAATGCGGAGCTTAAAAAAGTACTTGCTGCTTCCAATTTAGTCTATGCCGGTGATAATACTACTACTCCTTATTATGTGCATGCCCTTATCCTTAACTCCTATTTGTCAAGTTCGTATCGATTTGTCGGTGGTGCTTCGCAAATGGCTCATCGTTTGGCAGAGCAGATAGTGCATAATGGTGGAGAGATTCGAAACCTTGCTGAAGTTTCTCACTTTCAGTTTGGAGAAGGAAAAAATATCGAAGCCGCTGTACTTGATAATAAGGAAAAAATTTATGCAGATAATTTTGTTTCCAATGTGCATCCTGCTGTTACTTTGGACATGGTTCCTGAAGGTAAAATAAGGAAAGCCTATAAGCATCGTATTCAGGGTCTGGAAAATACCTATTCGGTCTTTTCATTGTATATAGTGCTGAAACCTAAGTCTTTTCCTAATATACCTTATAATCTGTATCATTTTAGTGATGATGATATCTGGGCCAAGAATAATAGCGAAGAGCAATGGCCAAAAACATTTATGATGATAACGCAAAGCCATAAAATAGGTCAAAAGTATGCCGATGGAATAACAGCGATAAGCCCAATGGATTTTGCAATGGTAGAACAATGGGCCAAGACAAAGCATAAGCATAGGCCTCAGTCGTATTTGAACTTTAAAGCACAGATGCAGGATAGATTTTTAGAGCTGTTGGAGAAAAAGTATCCCGGCTTAAAAGATAAAATTGATTATATAGAAGTAAATACACCGCTTACCTATTTACATTATACGCATTCGCCAAGGGGTTCGCTCTATGGAATTATCCGTAGTGCAAAAGATCCTTTACGTACACATATTGCTCCTTATACTAAAGTGCCAAACCTTTTTTTTGTGGGGCAGAATATTGATGTGCACGGAGTTTTAGGTGTTACTGTGGGGGCTTTCCTTGCCGCCGGTTTGTTTTTGGATTTGGAAGAATTATTAAGAAAGGTGGCAGAGTAAAATTATTGGATGTAATTTTACCATTAAAATGTATTAACGGTTTAAATATGGTGCGTACCGTACTTATAGCAACAATTTTTCTATTTACAAATAGATTAAATTATGGAACATAATATTCATGTTAACAACTCTTTAATAAATGGCATTGTTGTCCGATAAAAATACTTGATTTAAGCGTGAATCCATACAATTTACAGCTTCCTAGAGATCTCTCCTTATAATATTTCTGGGTTTATGGCCAATAATCTATCTTCTTGTATCTTTGTCTAACAATGCTGATTTATACTTAATCTTTAGCTCCTTTAAAAAGTTTATTCTTTTCTACCTTTTCTACTTCTTGTCCATTTCTAAGGGTCTTGCTTATAGCTCTATAGGGTGCAGTAACTACTTCTTCCCCTTCTTTTAAACCACTTAATATCTGATAGTAATCAGTATTTTGAATGCCTACTTTTACTTCCCTTAGGTGAACTTTTCCTTCTTGGTAAACAAATACGTATTCTTTGGGCTCATCTTCCAGTTTATTTTGTTTTTTATTATTTTGTTTTTTTCTGATAATGGTTTTCTGACTGCCAACGCTACTGGTGTCATCACGGGTTGTTACAGCTTGAATTGGCACTGTTAGCACATTGTGTTCATAGGTAGTTAAAATTTCAACACTTGCCGACATGCCCGGCCTAAAAGGGGATAGATTTGGTTTTTTTAAATCCAGTAAATCCTTATATGAGGAGGGAAGCATTCGTATTTTAACTTTAAAATTGGTAACCTGATCAGTACCTGCACCTGTGGAGTTAGCTGAATTGGCAATTTGAGTTACCAAACCTTTAAACTTCCTCCCTAAATAGGCATCGACTTCGATTAGAGCAGTGTCGTTTAAATGAACTCGTACTATATCGTTTTCACTAACATCTACTTGTGCTTCCATATTGTTAAGGTTGGCAATGCGCATAACTTCCGTTCCCGGTGAAAATTGGGAGGCACCACTTACTCTTTCTCCTTTTTCCTTTGATAATTTTGATACTGTTCCGTCAATGGGGGAGAATACCGAAGTTTTTGTCAGATTATCGTTGGCTTCTTTTAGCGCTGCTTTGGCATTATTAACTGCATATTTTGCTGCTTCCACATTCTCTTTAGCTGCTTCCACTTCCGCTTTGGATACTTCGTATTTTGATTTAGCTGCTTCAAAATCAGCATCCGATACCACTGCTTTGTCATGTAGATTCTTACTCCTATTAAAGTCTAGTTGGGCTTTTATCATTTGCGATTCGGATTGTGATAGCCGTGCTTTGGAATTTGCGTAATTTGCTTTTGAAGAGTTGAGGTTTGCTTGCACTTTATCTACTGTACTTAAATAGATATCCGGATTAATTTTGAGAAGTAACTGTCCTTTTTTTACACTATCTCCTTCTTTTACATAGAGGCCTTTAATCTCTCCGGAGGCATCCGGGGCAATCATAATCTCCTTCTCCGGTTGAATTTTTCCACTGGCGGTAATGCTTTCAGTAATATTTCTTCGCTCTACTTTCTCTGTGCTTACTTTGGTAAGTTCTTTTTTACCTATTAGTCCTTGTTTTTTTGCTACCACAAGGACTATTACAACTACTATAGCAGCAATAATTATAATAGTATTTCGCTTTTTATTTGTTGCTTTATTCTTTTTTGTCATCGGATTTAATTAAGTATTTTGGTTAGGGCGTTTTGTTCAATTTTTATGAATAGTTCACTTTAAAGTTTTAATGGTTTTCCATTATAGAAATCCAGAACCTTTACTCTGAAAATATAGTTGAATTTAGCATTTAGAAGATCGCTTTTGGCCATATCAAGCTTTATCTTTGCATCATTGTATTCAAAAGCTGTAATCATTTTAGCATCATAACGTTGGCTGGCATAATCAAAGGATTCAGTAAGCGCTTTTACTTGAATATTGGCTGCCTCATATTGCTTGTGGGCTGATCGTGCATCGGCATAAGCTTGCTCTATAGTTTGGCGCATCTGAAGTTTGCTTTTTTCCAGCTGCAATTCGGCTTGCTGCATCGCTATTTTCGATTGGCTGATAGTAGTATAATTTTGTAATCCATTAAATATGGGTATGCTCACATATAATCCAATGGAGTAGTTCTTATTGTCCGTAAATTGTTTGTCCCAATCTTTTGGTTTTGTTTTATAGCTATAGGTGGGCGAAATAACTGTATCGCCTGCAGTGGTGATATTGCCATTGGGGACGAAACCTGTAAATATAGGATTACCGGCTAAAATGCTATTGGCTCCGGAATATCCACTACCCAGACCTGCTGATAAACTTATGGAAGGTGAAATACCACCCTGAGCTATGCGTAATTCTTTCTGTGCACTTTCAACTTTTATTTTGGCACTTTTTATTTCCGGCCTGTTCTTTAAGGCATAATTATATACTTTATAGGGGTCCTCAAGTTGCGAAAAACCTTCACTGAGTTCGATGTTGGGAGCATAGATACTTATGGTGGAATCGCCGGGGATATACATCAGTTGCTTTAATTTTAATTTAGAAATCGTTAGTTTGTTTTCAGCGTCAACTTTTTGAGCTTGTTCTGTGGCAAGTTGCGACTTAATATTATAGAGGTCTCCTTTGGCTAAACTGCCCGCTTCTACCAGTTTACTCGTTCTGTCAACTTGCATTTGTGTAAGCCTGACTTGCTCCTTTTTGTTCTTTAAATTTTCCTTGTCGTAAAGTATTTGTAGAAAAGCAGTCGTTATCTCCATGGACTTCATGTCTTTTTGGTATTCCAAATCATATTGCTGTGCCTTTAAATTAAGCTTATTTTTCTTTACCGTGTTGAGAAGCTTAAATCCATTGAATAAGGTTACAGAACTTTGTAAATATAAATTAATGGAAGTAGTGCGTGCATCAGCAAATTTGTTGGTATAACGGTCAACCGTTTTTCCCCAATTTACAATATCATTACCATTGGCGTTTAAACTTGGTAATAACATTGCCTTCGATCGTAATAAATTTGTTGCCTGAATATCCAGCTGTAAACTATTTTGCTTGATGTCAATATTGTTTTTTAAGGCGTAATTGATGCATTCTTCCAATGTCCATTTCTTTTGCGCTTGTGTTATATTAGTAATAAAAAGAAATGATAATAGAAAATAAATACTAAGTTTTAGGTTCATTTTTAGGGATTTAGAGTAATTTATTCGTTTTTATTGATAAATTTAGAAAAATAGATTATTTTAGAGGCCAAATTTAGAACTTATTTTTTAATGTTAAAGATGATTCTTAGTCTTTTGGATTTTATGTATGGTTTTTATTCTTAATATTTGTTAATTTACTTCCAATGAGAATTATATTAGTATTTGTTACTATGCTTCTTGCTGTTTTTTCCGGCTTCGAGATTCACAGTCAAAGTCTATGCAGTAGAGCTCCTTTTAATGATAAGGTGGGGAGTGTTGATAGCCTCAATGTATTTCATTATTCCATTAATTTGGAAGTCGAATATATTAGTAAGCATTCAATAAAAGGCTATGCTCAGCTCTCGCTACATTCTTTGTATAATGGGATAAATTCTATATCATTGGATTTGCAACACCTTGTGGTCGATTCGGTTTTTGTGGACCAAAACAGAATAAATCAATGGAGCTATAATGATACCTTATTGCAAATTCCATTGAACTCAAGTGTGGGAATAACAGATACCCTCGTTTGTACCGTATATTATCATGGCCATCCACAAATCGATCCTTCAGGTTGGGGAGGGTTTTACTTCTCCGGTGACACTAGCTATGCTTTTAATATGGGCGTTGGAATGCAAGATAATCCACATAATTATGGTAGGGTTTGGTATCCTTGTATCGATAATTTCACCAATAGGGCCACTTACGATTTTACCATTAGGGTTAAGAATAGTAATGTGGCTATTTGTAATGGAACTCTAATTTCCGCTATTCAATCAAATGGTGAAATGCAATATAAGTGGGATTTACATAATAAAATTCCTTCTTATTTAGCTAGTGTGGCAATAGGCCCTTATGTGGCTTTGCACGATACTTTTAACTCCTTACTGGGGCCGGTGCCTATTGCGATTTATGTACCTCAAAATAAGTTTGCCGATGCTCAGGCCAGCTTTACTCATTTAAAGCAGATATTAAGTGCATTTGAATATTATTATGGTCCTTATCGCTGGGAGAGAGTGGGTTATGTGGGAGTTCCTTTTAATTCAGGAGCAATGGAACATGCCACAAGTATCCATGTGGGAATGGGATATATTGATGGGACTACCACTTACGAGACTTTATTTGCCCATGAATTGTCGCATCATTGGTTTGGTAATCTGGTTTGTTGTCATTCTGCTTCTGATATGTGGCTCAATGAAGGATGGGCGGTTTTTTCAGAATTATTGTACCAAGAATATGTTTATGATAAAACCCATTATAAAAACTCCATGCGTAATAAGTTGTTTGATGTCCTTAAAAATACGCATCATATCGATAATGCCTATCGCGCTGTGGCCGGCGTACCACATAATTATACCTATGGGAGCACTGTTTATGATAAGGGAGCGACAGTGGCACAGAGTATTCGTGCTTATCTTGGAGATTCGTTGTTCTTTAAAACCATCAAGGCTTACCTTAACTTAAATGCTTATGGCAATCAAAGCTCTGTTCAATTCAGAGACTTTATTAGTGGTTTCTCGGGGATTGATATGACGGATTTCTTTCAGGCTTGGGTTTTCTCACCCGGTTTTTCTCAATTTGCCCTTGATTCTTTTTCCGTAGTACCCGATAATGGAAATTATAGCATTAATGTTGCCCTTAGGCAGGCCTTAAATCATAAACCATTTTATGCCAATTCAAATAGGATACCTATTACACTTATGGATAGTCAGTGGCATCGCAAAGATACCATTGTCCAATTCTCAGGGCAATATGGAAACGAATCTTTTACATTGGGATTTAAGCCCAAAGCTGTTTTTATTGATTTAGAGGAGCAATTGGCTGATGCCACAACCGATTATGGTGTAGTGATAAAGCATAGTGGGAATATTGATTTTCCCAAGGCGCTATTTAAACTAGACGTTAATCAATCGTTCGACTCCAGCTTATTTCAGATAACATATAATTGGGTGGCGCCCGACACTTTGGGGATAAGCTATCCGGGCTTGCATATCTCATCAAAACACTATTGGACAGTAATTTCCAATGCGGACAGCTCTTATGTTGCCGGTGGAAGTTTTAAGTATTGGCGTACCAATGATTTTGATGCTGATATTATAAAATCTTCGCGGGATTCTTTGGTGCTGCTTTACCGTAAACACGGCGGATTGCCTTGGCGTAAGATAGCCTTTCATCAACAAGGAAACTGGATTATGGGATATCTTATTGTTGATCATCTTAAGAGTGGAGAATATGTGTTGGCATCCTACGATGCACAGCATTTAACGGTTCATCCAATAAATCAGAATCATAAAATAGACCTTGTTATTAGCCCTAATCCGGGGCGGGGGAGCTTCCTCTTTAGCATTAATAAATGTGTCGAGGCCTATGCTTTGATTTATAATATGCAGGCTAAGCAACTTGATAGCATTTTAATGATACCGGATGGAACCAATACTGTTGCCAGATGGAGGTCGGGAGATATTCCGGCCGGTAGTTACTTTGTTGTTATCATGGATAAACAGGGCCATCAATTGGCAACAAATAAGTTTGTTATATCAAAATAGAGTTTTGTCCATAGAAATTAATTTTTTTGTATTTATAATAAAAATTTATGTTACGCTTTATCGTTATTTATTTTATCATGGTTGTTGCTCTATCTGCACAAGCACAACAAAAAATTGGCATCAAGACTGCCAATGCCGATTGTAGAAATGCTATTCCAATTAATATTAACAGTACGCTTATTTGTGATAATCCTAAATCAGCAGGTAAAGTGATGGATATTAAAGCTAAAAGGTATAGTCTTTATTATTTTAATAAGGAACATTATACTGCTTGGTTTAAATTTGTGGTGAAACAAAAAGGAACATTACGTTTTTCGATAATACCGGATAAACCAACCGATGATTATGATTTTATTCTTTTTGAATGTGAAAAAAATAATTGTTGTCAAGCGATTAAAAACAAGAAAATGAAACCGATTAGATCAAATATCTCTAGAGTTAATTACAGCGAGAAAGGGAGAACCGGTTTAGGAAAGAATGCTAAAACAAAATATGAGCATGAGGGAAAAGCAAATAACTATAGCCTACCGGCAACATTAGTACCGGGTAAAATTTATCTGCTGGTTGTTGATAATGTGTATGGTGGTAATGGTGGATTTAAAATTAAATGGAATTTTGAGGCCAAGCAGCCAAAGTCATCCGGTATAAAAAAGGAAAAAGAAAAAAGAAATATAAATCATATACTTTCATTGAGTATTGTTGATAAAGCAACTCAAAAGATGATTAATGCTAAAATCTCTATTGTTTCTTTTGATTCATTATACCATGCAGATACCATTCTCCAACAGAATAATTCATCCTTATTTTTACCCCTAAAAGTAGCAGATTATTATGAAATAATTGTTTCAAAGCCAAATTACTTAAAAAATAAAATTAGCTTCTCTATGCAAGCTGATGATAGTTTGCGTATTAAAAAAATTGAGCTTCAAAGTATTAAGGTAGGGAGTTCCTTTGAGCTTCAGAATGTATATTTCAGAGGTGGTTCAGCCAGTTTTATGGGTAATTCTCAATTATCTTTACGTAAATTATATTATGTTTTATTAAATAATCCTAATCTGAAAGTAGAAATACAAGGACATGTTAATTTGCCGCGAGGGAGTATACATACTCATGCCGAGTCGTATTATAATAATTTGTCTATTGCTCGCGCAAAAGCGGTCTATGATTATTTGATAAAGAGAGGTATTAATGCGGATAGACTTGATTATCAAGGATATGGATATTCACAAATGCTTTTCCCTAATGCGCATACGCAAGAACAAATGGCGAAGAACCGTAGAGTAGAAGTCAAAATTATAGGGAATTAAGTAGTGAACGCCCATGCTTTATTTATTTCCTATTGAACTTACTTAATACAAAATGAGAAATAATTTTTTCCGAGGCATTAATTCGTGCGAAATTGTACCATAGCAATGTATTTTGTTAAAATATTATTGACGAGCAACTTTTTTTATATATAAA
>Ga0256831_1001421_pt1 | contig 12638 bp, 4 predicted proteins | sample 132544metaG_FD_189087 | JGI IMG/M metagenome (GOLD analysis project Ga0256831, IMG submission 189087) | Hydrothermal vent microbial communities from Lau Basin, Pacific Ocean - 132-544 | ecosystem: Environmental > Aquatic > Marine > Hydrothermal vents | place: Pacific Ocean: Lau Basin | collected... | reverse complement strand
GGCCAACATCGCCGCCAAATCCCCGCCACCGATGATGAGCACCCCTTTGCGGGCCACCTCCTCCACTTCCGGCAACGTGCGGTTGAAGAGGAAGGGGGAGAGCGTACAGGTTACGACGGCGACGAGGATGATGGCTGAGTTCGTCGCCTCCGAGATCAGCCCCAGTTCGAGCGCGATGGACGAGGTGGCGATGATCAGCGAGAGGCGCGAGGAGAGGAGGAAGCCCGCCGCCACCGACTCCCGCCAGGTGAACCTGAGCCGGTAGAGCAGCGCGGGCACCAGCTTGACCGCGTAGGCCAGGACGACGAGGATGGGCACGAGTAGCAGTGCATCAGAGGAGGCGAGCAGCGATTGCAGGTCGAACTCCGTCCCCACGGAGATGAAGAAGATGGGGATGAAGAAGCCGTAGCCCATCGCCTCCAGCTTCTCCAGCAGTGATTCGTTGTGATCCTTGGAAAGGAGACCGATGAGCGCCCCGGCGAGGAAAGACCCCAAGATCACCTCCACGCCCAACGCCTCCGCCAGCACCTCCCAGGCGACGAGGAAGGCCAACGCCAGGCGCACCGGCACCTGCGAGGCCGATTCCGCCAGGCGGAGGAAGAAGCGTTGCAGCATCCCCTCCCGATCCAGCCAGTGGCCCAGCCGCGCCAGCAGGGCGAAGATGACGCCGAGCAGCGAGACGAGGAGGATATCCAGCGAGAGGCCGCGTTCGTAGAAGGCGACGACGATGCCGATGAGGATGAGCGTAACGAAATCGGCCAGCAATGCGGCGACGAGGAGCGCCTGCCCGTAGGGCGAGACGATCAGCCGCCGCTCCTTGAGCACCGGCACGACGATCCCCATCGAGGTGGTGCTGAGGATCAGCCCCATCAGCGGAATGGAGTCGGCCAGGCCACGGGCCTTCAGCCAGAAACCGGCCCCCATCGCCAGGAGCAGCGTCAGCACGAGCACCGCCGCGCCCAAGAAGGTGCTGTTGCGGTAGAACGGCTCCTCGCTCCGCTCATCGGGGAGGAGGAGATCGAAGTCCACCTCCAGACCGGCGAGGAACATCAGGTAGGCGAAGCCGAAATCGGCCAGGAAGGTCAGCGTCGGCGTGGGGTGGATGAGGTGCAGGCCGCTCTTGCCGATGATGATGCCCCCTAAAATCTCTAAGACGACGACGGGGACGCGCATCCGCTTGAAGCTGCCGGCAAGGATCGGCACGATGACGGCCAGTGTGGTGACGAGCAACAACGGGATCAGGTCTGATTCGCCCATCGCTCTCCCCTTTCGCAGAGGTGAGAAAGACCGGCCTCAAAGCCGGTCATCGGATAGCTCCGAAAGCACATACCTGTTGAAAATCGGCAGGCCGCGGGCGCCCCTCAGCCCGCCTCCTCCAGCGCCTGCAGACGGCGCGTCTGCTCATCCACCGCCAGCGCCTCGATGAAGTCGTCCAGGTCGCCGTCGAGGATGGCGGGGAGGTTGTAGGTCGTCATCCCGATGCGATGGTCGGTAACGCGGTTCTGAGGGAAGTTGTAGGTGCGTATCTTCTCGCTGCGCTCGCCGCCGCCCACCTGGGAGCGCCGTGCCGCCTCCAATGCCTCCTCCTGCTTGCGCCGCTCGATTTCGTACAGGCGTGCCCGCAGGACCGACATCGCCCGCAGCTTGTTCTGCGTCAGCGAACGCTCGCTCTCGCAGGTTACCACCATCCCCGTCGGCTTGTGGACGATGCGCACGGCGGTATCGTTCTTCTGCATATGCTGACCGCCCGGCCCCGAGGAGCCGTAGGTGGAGATCTCCAGGTCCTTGGGGTTGATCTCGATCTCCACGTCGTCCACCTCCGGCAGGACGGCGACGGTGGCGGTGGAGGTGTGGATGCGCCCGCTCGATTCGGTAACGGGGATGCGCTGCACGCGGTGGACGCCGCTTTCGTGCTTCAGACGGGAGTAGGCTCCCTCCCCCTTCACCTCGAAGATGACCTCCTTGAAGCCACCGATGCCGGTGCGGTTCTCGCTGATGATCTCCGTCTTCCAGCCCTGCCGCTCGGCGTAGCGGGTGTACATTCGGAAGAGATCGGCGGCGAAGAGACCGGCCTCGTCGCCCCCGGCTCCGGCGCGTATCTCGACAATGACGTTCTTGTCATCCCGTGGGTCTTTGGGGACGAGGAGACGCATCAGCCGCTCCTCCAGCTCCTTCTTCTGTGCCTCCAGTGTGGCGATCTCCTCGCGGGCCATCTCGCGCAGTTCGGCGTCCGATTCCTCCTGCGCCATCTCGCGGGCCTCGGCCAACTCGGTGAGGAGACGGCGGTAGCGGCGGTAGGTCTGGATCGTCTCCTCCATCTCCGCCCGCTCCTTGGCGTAGGCAGCCACCTTCTCGTAATCCTGCGCCACCTGCGGATCGCCCATCAGCCGCTCCAGTTCGTCGAAGCGGGCTTCGAGCGCTTCCAATCGTTTCAGTAGCTTCTCGGTTTCCATAGCCTTCCTTTGTGGATGCGGGACAGAAAGAACGGCCCGTTGCGGCGGGCCGTCGTCTTGGAGTCCTGGTGGGCCTACCAGGACTCGAACCTGGAACCGACCGGTTATGAGCCGGCTGCTCTAACCATTGAGCTATAGGCCCTGGGAGAGCGGGCGACGGGAATCGAACCCGTATCATTGGCTTGGAAGGCCAAGGCGTTACCATTACGCTACGCCCGCGACCGGCGGCATTATACCATAGGGAAGAGGGTGAGCAAGGTGTGGCGACGTCTTACATCTCATCGATCTCCACAGGCGTGTCTATCTGGTGGAAGGTCTCCCGCACCGTGTTTTCGATCTCCTCCTCGGAGATCTCGCCATCCCGCAGGCGCACGGTGATCTCCATCCGGCGAAAGCGCATCTGCAACATGTTGAGCAGGCCCAGCAGGGAGGAGACCTGCCCAAAGGGCAAAGTGAACCGCAAGGTGAGGGCCTGGTAGGATTTCCCGTAGGCTTGGGGCGGAGGCGCGGGCGGCTGATGCGCGACGGCGGGGGCAGCTATGGCTTCCCCGACCGTGGAGATCGAGCCACCGGCAGGGGGCGCTTCGTAGGTTACAGCATCCGGAGCACGCTCCTGCTCGCACAGGTCGGCCTGGATGAGATATTCGCCTTCCTCCAGATTGACAGGGGGCGTCTCACGGAAGTAGAGGCATCGAGGCTCTCCCTTCTCATCCACCGTGCCCAGACCGAAGAGGCCGAGGCGCACGCCGTCGGCAATGCTCTTCTTCCACGCCTCGCGGCTGCTGACCAGGGCTTCGCCGGGGGTGCGGGCGGTGCTTTCGACCAGTTGCCGTGTCCCGATGTAGGGCCGCCCGCCCAGATACTTCTTCGCGATGACCAGAGGGGCCATCCGCTGAAGCAGGCGGCCCTCCTGACGCAGCCTCTCGTACACGATCTCGTTCAGCGCCCGCAAGTCGCCGTGCGTGGGAATGCCGAGGCCCATCTCTTGCAGCCCATCCCGATCGGGCAGGTAGAGCCGCCGGTAGAGTCCGGTGAGCTTGGCGTCCACCTCCTCGGCGACCTCTTTGGCGTTGCTCTTGAGCGTTCGGCGCTGCTCGTCCGTCAGGGAAAGGGTCTCATCTCGCAAGATGGCCGAGATGGCCAGATGGCGGCGCAAGGCGTGCTCGAAGGCGGCACGCTGAGGCTCGTATGGGGCGAGGAAGAAGAGCGTGTTGCGATAAACACGAGGCGTCTGGCCTTTGCGGGCGATGAAGGTCTTGATCCTGGCCTCATCGGCTTCGGGGAGGATGATCAGCTTGGGCGTCTGATCATCGGGGATATCGGCGCTCTCCTCCGGCCAGAGGTAGGTATCGAGGCCGCGCTGACTCAAATGCTTGGTCAGGAGCCGACGCTCCTCTTGGCGCAGGGTCTCCGCGTCGATGTTGTCCATCTGATTGGTCAGCACCTGATTGAGGTTGGGCGTGGTGTCGAAGTAGTAGCGCCCTTCGCGCTTGTGGAGATAGTAGAGGTAACGGCTGAAGAGCTTCTCCAAGACCTCCGCGATGATGCTTGAGGGGACGCTATCCCGCAGGTTCTGCAACTTGATCTCGTTGAGGGTGGCCCCTCTTCTCCCTTCACCCCCGCCGCCGATGAAGGAGGTCATAAAGATCGTGGTGGCGACGCGCTCGCCCAGGTGCATGTTCCTGTAGGCCTTCCCCAGATCGCGATTGACTCTCCGCGCCCCTGCCTTCTCACTGGTGATGTCGGAGGCGATGACGCTTTCGTACTGCTGGCCGAGGTGCTTGGTGAGTTCGTTGCGAATCGAGGCATCGCTCAGGTCGAAATCGGCCAGGGTGATGTAGGGCAGGCGCTGACCCTGCAGCTTGCTGACGACCATAGCCAGGAGACGCAGGACGCCGCGCGTGCGCTGGAATTCGGGGTAGCTCCCCCATCGGTGGTAGAGGACGTCGATCACCTCCGGAAGGAAGGGGTAGGTCTTGAGGAAGCGCAGACGATAGGCGCGGCTTTCCTCCCGTGGAAGCACCGCTTCATTGACGGCGCGATCGACGAACTCATCCACGATCGCCCGCGCATCCTCCTCCCGCACACTGGAGAAGAGCCGCTTCTGTATCACCGCGCCGACCTCGTCATCCTTCACCGGCGCATAGACATGCTCCACGCGCCCGCTGATCTTTCCCAACTGTTTGTGGAACCGCGTCGCCGATTCGTCGTAATGTTCCAGCGAGCTGGAGGCGATGGTGAGGACGATGACGACCTTTTCCAGGATCGCCGCCGCCTCGGTCAATTCCTGCATAAAGGCCAGCGTCTGCGCGGCCATCGTGGACTGACCGACGGGCACAGCAGCCGCCTTGATGACGTACTCCAGGATTTCATCGATCAGCACCACGACCGGCTGATGGGAATCCAGCAGTTGCCGGATAGCATCCCGCCCCGGTGCAATCCGGCCTTCGAAGCCCTCTCGCGAGCCGGTGAGCTGCTCCGCCATGACCCCCCAAAGTGGCTCCTCGCCACGGAAGGTGGTGCCGGAGAGGACGACCGTCCGCGCATTCCACTCGTGGGCCTTGTGATAGATGGCGATCAGGGCGTGCGTCTTCCCGCCGCCGAAGGGCGTCTGCAACTGGATGACCGGCGCACCGCCTCTCCCCTCCACCCGCCGCCGGACGGTATCGAGCAGGGCCTTGAGTCCCGCCGTCATATAGGTCTTCCTGAAAAAGAGGTCGGGGTCGCGGTAGTCCTCTACCGTGCGTCCCTGGTGGACCTCCCACAGGTCGGCGGCGAAGGTCTCCATCGACAGCCGCCCCTCCAGGATGTCATCGTGGGGGATGGCGACGGTGCTGAAGATCGTCGGTACCCGCCGCACCTGCTTTGAGGGGGCGCGGGTATGCTGCGCGTGGAAGTGGTGTTGGATGTAATCCTGCGTCTGTTTGGGGTCCAAGGAGGGCGAGGTCGTCTGCTGGCGGATGTAGAATTCCCGCTTCCCCTGCTTCCCCTTCAGGTAGACCGGCTCCGGCGAGGGGGACACGCGGACGACGTAGACCGTCTTGCCGTCGATCGTCGCGAAGGCGGTGTCGATGTAGTCCCGATATTGCACGCCCAGGTTCTCCCTGATCTGCGAGGCGATCAACTGCTCGAAGTGATCGGGGGAGTTCCTGGTCAACTTCAGGTCCTTTTCCAGGCCGTAGATGCTCCCGTCATCCTCCACGCCGATGAGGAGCGTGCCGCCATCGCTGTTGAGGAAGGCAGCGATGGTCTTCAGAACCTCGTGGCGCAGGTGGGGATTGTGCTTGTTCTGCTTGACATCCCACTGGAGCGTGCTCTTGAATTCCACGCGATCACTTTCGCCCCCGGCGATCAGTTCCCGGAGAGAGTCAGGTGTTATCTCCATCGCAAACCTCCTTGGTCTTCTGTCCTGCTTCCTGTTGACGAGACGTCGAACGCGGCCTATGCCCCGCTTGCGGTCCCGGGTAGCCTCAACTGCCGCACCTCCCGCTGCAGTCGCTCACGTCCGGTGAGCATGCCGTCGATGAGCTTCTTCTCCTTGCTGCTCAGGGGCAGGGATTCGGAGATGGCCTGGGCGGCACGGTAGAAGGCCTCCGAAAGGCCGAGGCCGGTCTCGGCCAGCCGCCGCACCATCGCCTCACGCTCGCCCCGCTCCCAGAGGCGGAGGACATCGTGGAGGACGTCGATCAGCTCGTTCGAGCGGGCCAGCGCCTCCGGTGCGCGCTGATCTGGCCCCAGGAGGCGGATGAAGCTCTTCTCCTTCTTGACGAAGGTGCCCTTCTGCGACCACAGCTTGCTCAGGTCGAGACCGCAGGACTGGGCCAGCTTGCGGGCCTCGTCGAAGGGGACCCGTGCCTCGCCGTAGTTCCAGCGCCAGAGGACGTAGAAGCGGGTGAGATCGCTGACCTCGTCGGCGAAACCGTTGTGCAGAATCTGGCGCACGGCGTAGTCGGTGGCGAAGGTGCGCACATCGTCCAGCAGCCGGTCGGCGCGGATGATCCGCCCCTCCATATCCATCACCTCCCGGTAGCGCCCGAAGACCTCGATGGCCGCCCCGACGGCGGCGATGAAGAAGTCCGCCCCGCCGATGCCCTCCGCCCACAGGCGGTCCAGCTTCTCGTCCAGGTAGCGCTCCAACTCGCGGCGCACCTCGCCATAGAAGCCGGTGCTCCTGCGCTCCAGCTTGCGGGCCACGATGTAGATGGAGGAGGCGAGCGCGGCGGAATCCTTGGAGCGCAAGCGGGACTGCATCTCCGTGTTCAGCGGCCAGGCAGCGGTGACCACCAGCCCGGAATCGAGCAGGGCGTTGATCACCGTCTCCCAACCGGCGGTGGATTTGTGGGCATAGACGATGACCGCCACCCCTCCCGGCTTGAGGAGGCGCTGCATCTCGCGAAAAGAGCGGGCCAGCCGTTCCTCGAAGAAGCGCTTGCCGCCCTCGAAGCCGCCCTCGCCGTGGGCGTAGGCCACGATCTCCTCCGCCTTGGGCGTGAGCGGGGTGGCGAAGAGTGCCGGGTAGAGGAAGCCGACGCTGCGCTTGAGCCAGACGTAGAAGAAGTCGGAGAGGGGGGCGTAGGGGACGTTGTCGTAGTAGGGCGGGTCGGTGAGGATGGCGTCGAAGTAGTCGTCCGGGTAGGGCAGGCGCGTGGCAGAAGCGCGGGTGACGGTGGGAGTGGCTGAGAATTTAGAGCTGGAGGTTCTGGACAGACTCTCAATAACTACACGGTAGTACTTCTGTCCTGTCGTAAATGAACCTGATGCCTCGCTCAACGGGTTGGACTCCACATAATCCCATAGCATGGGAAGAGCCTGCCGGGCATAGAGTTGTTTTATGGCTTCCGATGTGTTCTCCCATCGAGCAAGTACATTATCAAACGCTGCCGTCATATCAAGAGCCAGCCCCAAATACGTCGTCACGGCCTGAGCGAAGGCCTCCGGGTAGCCCAGCGAGCGCATCTCGGCGTAGGCGCGGCGCACCGCCTCGGTGAAGGTCAGCAGGGCCAGTTGCTGGCGCGGGTTGAAGAGATCGCCCCATGCCTTGATGCCGTAACCTTGCACGCGGAACCCCAACGTTCCCCTGGGTGGCAGCGGTTCATCCGGCACCGGCTCCATCCCCCACTCGGCACGCAGGCGCTCCCGTCTGTCGGCCAGCGCGGCGGCGGCGTCGCGGAAGGCGGCCAGGTCCTTCTCCGTGGGCAGGCGGTAGAACTTGCCGCGCAGGCCGGCGCGGGTGGTGACCACGGCCACCATCCGTTGGCCGCCCCGTCCCTCGCGGAAGAGGCGGCGGGTCTCGGCGGCGGGGATGGTCGCCCCGCAGGCCGGGCAGGTGACGACCGCGCGACGGACGGTGCCGTCGGTGGGGTCGAAATCCGCCGCAGGCCACGGGGTATAGCCTTCCGCGCCCGTGATCTGCTTGCCGCGTGCCACGATTTCGAAATCGACCGGGCGGCCGGGGCCGTGCGTGAGCGGGCGCAGGGCGATCGCCTTCTTGTTCCCCTTCTTGGCCAGCCAGAACTGGCGCATCAGGGGGATCTCCACCCCGCAGGCCGGGTTCTGGCAGGGGAGCGTCCGCGCCCAGATGTAGCCGACGACCGTTTCCTCCGCCTCGGCGGGCGGGTAGAAGCGCGAGAGGGCCTTACGCGCCCGCTCCAGCCCCCAATCGCCCCAGTACCTCACCGCTTCCAGCAAGGGATTGAAGTCCGAGGGGGGGCTGGCGTCGGGCGGCGATGCAAGCGACAAGGGCATCTGCAGCTCGGAAGCGGCCCCGTCCTCTTGCTCCTCCTTGCGCCAGAGGTGCGCCGGCATCCCCTCGAAGGGATGCCCGTACCTTTGGGGGTATTCCAGCGTGGCCTTGAGGATGAGCACGGCGACGGGATTGTAGTCGTTGGCGTAGGCTTCGCAGCCCAAGCGCAGCGCCTCCAGCGGATAGGAGCCGCCCCCGCTGAAGGGATCGAGTACGCGCGGCGGGGGGACGCGCCCGGCCTCGATATCCTCCACCGTAACCGGCTCGCCCCGCTCGGCGGAGAGCCGCTCGGCGTGGGCGGTGTAGATCTCCCGGCGGGCACGCTCCAGCAAGGGGCCGTTGAGCGCGTTCTTCCACTGGCTCAGATCGACGATGAAGTTGCGCTGCCTTTGCCACTCCATCACATCCCGATAGGAGGGCACCAGCGCGGCATAGGCGGTCGCGCGGGAGGCGGCCAGCGGTCGCCGCGCCCACCAGATGTGCAGCGTGCTGATGTGTCCGTGCCGAATGCTCTTCTCCTTCGCCGCCGCCTCGCCCACCTTGCGGACGGGGAAGGTCTCCTCGATGAGGCGGCGGTCGTCGGCACTCGTCTCTCTCTTCTCCGAAGGCGATGAAGGCTTGTTACTTTTCGTCATAACCTATCCTTTTCGCAAGAGTGTGCTCTCCCCCCGGCCTTCTTTGCTTGCGGGGAGGGGACTCCGTATTGCGTGTTGCGTGTTGCGTGTTGCGTATGGCCCTCCTTGCTTGCGGGGCTACCCCCGGCACATTCCCGCAAGCGGCGAGGGGAGAGAGCATCTCAGGCTTCCTCACCCAGGCGAATGATCTCATCAGCTCCCACGCGGTAGCGCACCTCGTGATAGGCCCTCGGCTGCAAGATGGCGGCAGGGTTGGGGATGATGTAGAGACGCGGGGCATCGGTGGCCGCGTCGAGGACAACGTAGAGGTAGTAATCCTCGCCCAGCCGTTGGGCGGTGAACCATTCGTTCTGTGTCAGGACCACGGGGCCTCTGTCGGCGCGGGCCTTGACTTCGATGTAGCGCCTCTCCTCGCCGCGGGGATGGGTGGAGCGGATATCGTAGCCCACATTCTCCGCCGAGACGTCGCAGGGCACCCGCCCGTGCGCTTCTTCGTAGCGCATGCTCACCGCCATACCCACCGCCTCGATCGCCGCGCTGCTGTGCATCGCCGCGGCCTCGTCCGCCTGCGGGAGGAGGAGGGGGATCACCCGTAGGGCGGAGAGGAAGCGAGGGGTATTGATCGTGAGTTTGCATTCGCGTTTCAGGCGATTCTCCAGTTCGCGCAGGTCTTCTGCGTAGCGCTCCTTGCGTTGCTCCTTGCTGCGGATGGCAATGGCGACATCCTCGCCCTGGTCGGCCCGGGCCTTCAAGTCGATCAACTCCCTATCCAGCGAGACGATGAGGCTGCGCAGGGACTCCACCCCATAGCGTCGTTTGATCGCCGCCTGCCGATCTCGCTCCTGCTGTAGTTCGGCCTGGTAGCGTTCGAGATGGGGGATGAGCCAGGATTCGGCCTGACGCTTGAGCGTCTGGAGATCGGGGAGGGCATCGCCCGCGGGCTGTTCGGCGGGGGCCAGGTCCCAGATGATCGCGGGGTTGACCGCCTCGATGGGGTCTCCATCGCGAGGGATGAAGAGGGCGAAGAGGCGCTTGCCTGCGATCTCCCCCAGGCCGTCCTGCACCTCTCCCTCGAAGAAGAGGAGGAAGCCATCCCGCCGTCCGTCGGGGTCGAGGAAGGTCGCGCCGCGTTGCATAGCGGGCTGTAGCTCTTCTTCGATCCAGCGCATCACGGCCTCGAAGAGGGGATGGCCGAAGGCAATGAACTCGGCCTGCGATTCCCGCATCGCCAGCTCTTTGTCGAAGGTTACCAGGGGATAACGACGTTGCAGCGAGCCAAAGCGGCGGCGGAATTCGTCGGTTTCGGCGATTGTGCGCAGCGGAAGGGGCACGCGCTCGATGCTGAAATACCCCTCGCGGCCCCTCTCCTTGCGAGGGCGAAGTTTCCCTCCAAGCCGCGCCCACGCTTTCTGGAAGAAGGCCTGCGTATATTCGGGGATGAGACGCTGTTCGCGGGCGCGGGCGTTCATCTCGCGAATGCGCGTGTAGTCGATATAGCGGGTCGCCAAACTTTCGCCGAGGTTGCGGCGCACGGTGCGCAGGTAGTCCTCATCAACCTGGACTTCGATCTCGCGCAAAATGTCATCCAAGGTGCGGGCGTTGGCCGCGGCTTCGGTGAGGAGCTGGGCCAGATTGCGACCGGGGAAGAGTTCATCCACGACGTCGAAGACTTTATCGCTGCCCAAGGCGGTGCGGATCTCCTCCAGCTTCTCGAAGAGGCGGTGGAGCACGCGCCCTTCGCGCGTGTCGGCGGCCACCAGGTTGAAGATCGTAACCTCGCGCGTCTGGCCGTAGCGATGAATGCGCCCCATCCGCTGTTCCAGCCGGTTGGGATTCCAAGGGATGTCGTAGTTGATCATCAGGTGGCAGAACTGGAGATTGATACCTTCACCGGCGGCCTCGGTGGCGACCATCACCTGCGCCTCGTTCTTGAAGACCTTCTCGGCCCGGATGCGCTCCTCCAGCGGCATACCGCCGTGGATGGTGCAGACGGTGTAGCCCCAACGCCGCAGCCGCTGTTCCAGGTAGGCGAGCGTGTCGCGCGATTCGGTGAAGATGAGGATCTTCTCGCCGGGTTCGTGCCTCCGCAGATCGTCGAGGGCCTCCTTGAAGCGCCGCAACTTGACCTCTTCGTCTCGCTCGATGATGGCTTGCGCCTGCCTGAGGAGGTCTTCCAGGGTGTGAATTTCGGCCTCCAGTTCGGCGCGGTTCTCGGCCACGCTGAGCGTTTCCCAAAGCTCCTCCTGTTCCCATCGTTCCGCCTCGCTCATCTCCTCGATCTCATCGAGCGAGAAGGTCGGGGCAGCGGCCGGCTCTTTCTTGCGGAAGGCATCGGCGCGGCGCATCATCTCCTCCAACCGCGCCTTGCGCCGCTCCAGCGAACGGAAGAGGGCATAGGTGCTGGAAGCCAGCCGTCGCTGCAGGATGACCAGGGCGAAGGCGATGTTGCGTCGGCGGGTGCTGGCGAGGGCCTTGTTGTACTGACGCTCAACGTAGCGGGAGAGAGCATTGTAGAGCTGTTTTTCAGGTGGGGATTCGACCCCCAGGTTGAAGGTCAGCGTCTTGACGTGCCGCGGCAGGAAAAGGGGCCGTCCCTCGAAGTCCTTCAGGTCTTCCTTCAGACGGCGGATGAAGAGGGGGTTATCGCGAGAGCGGATGGATTGTTCCAGCATCTCGGCCGTCGCGAAGGCCCCGGGCTGGAGCAGGTCAAGGAAGAGGCGGAAGTTCTCCGGATCGCCCCGATGGGGGGTTGCCGTCAGGAAGAGCATATGGGTGCTGTTGCGCGAGAGCAGTTCACCCAACCGATAGCGCTTGGTCTTCGCTACCTTCTTCCCGTAGCGGTAGGCGGCCATTTTGTGGGCCTCGTCCACGATAACCAGGTCCCAGTGGACGGCGGCCAGGGCATTCATCACATCTTCCTGACGGGCGAAGTCGAGCGAGGTGATGACCTGGAATTCGTTTTCCCAAACATTCTCACCGAAGTGATTGCGCATCGTCTGTCGGTTCACGATAAGGAACCGCTCCTCGAAACGTTCGCTCATCTCCCGCTGCCACTGATCCTTGAGATGACCGGGGGCCACGATGAGGATACGCCGCGCCAGACCGCGCAACTTCATCTCCTTGATGACGAGGCCGGCCATAATGGTCTTGCCGGCACCTGGATCATCGGCGATGAGGAAGCGTATCCGCGGTTGATGAAGGATGTAGCCGTAAACCGCCTCGATCTGGTGCGGCAGAGGGTCAACCTTGGAGATATTCATAGCCAGCAGAGGATCGTAGAGCGTGGCGTAGCGGTAGCGCTTGGTCTCCAAGGCGAGGAAGAGATCGCGTGCCGGAGCGTCGAAGCGCACGGTGTTCCGATTCTTTGCCAGAGAGGCCAATTCGCTCTCAGGCAACATCTGGCTGATATGATCAGAAGTTCCGAGCAGGGAGCCGACCACGCGCACATACCCGCTGCTCAAAGGCTCGATTTTGTCCACGATGAGTGGCTTGGGCCAACGAGGCGAGTGCAAGATGTCTCCCGGTCGAATCGTCGTCGTGTTCACAATACGAACTCCTGGTTATTGAGTATTCTCTTGCCGTTGTGGTAAGACGCCGCGATCTTCGCCGGAGAGCGTCTGTGTCCAATGGGATACATTGTACGTTCAATCGGGGGCTTCGTCAACCACTTGCTGGTGCCCATTATGACGGGTGTGTCCCAAAATCGTCGGAAGAGGTATGATAGGGGAAACGAGAGGGAGGGACGAGATGGAAGAGGTCAAGCGAATGGCGGAGAAGCTGGAAGCAGTGCTGGAATGGTCGAAGGCA
>Ga0256831_1001420_pt1 | contig 12638 bp, 12 predicted proteins | sample 132544metaG_FD_189087 | JGI IMG/M metagenome (GOLD analysis project Ga0256831, IMG submission 189087) | Hydrothermal vent microbial communities from Lau Basin, Pacific Ocean - 132-544 | ecosystem: Environmental > Aquatic > Marine > Hydrothermal vents | place: Pacific Ocean: Lau Basin | collected... | reverse complement strand
CTTCTCAATAGAATCCCAGTCGATTTGCCCAGATAAAATGCACAATTCGTGTTCTAAATTGATGAACCTTTTTAATGGGGTGTCGAAGAAATTTATCTGAGGTGTTTTGTCTTGTTTTCCAACCATATCTGCAAGCTTTTTTACGAATTTACACAATACCTTGCAAATAAAAAAACTAACAAAAAGAGTTTATCAACTGATTATCAACAATCTAGTATATTTTTCAGGTTTGACTAAATATCTAATTATCCAACTATGTAGATGTATTTACAAAGGGCGTGCCACAACGGTTTATAAAGTAAAACATTAACTTTCGTTAACGCGTTTGTAAAAATATCTTAAAACCCGGGGGTGTTGAAATCTGCTTTTTTTTACCGGGATTACTAAGGTAATTATGCAAAAGAATGGATTTGGTAAGGCAGTATAAAACACACTCAATTCAGAGATGTTTTATATATTTTTTTCAATCTCTTCTAGTTCTTCCTCTTCAACAGTGCCAAACCAGTCTTCCAATTTCGTATGGGCTTTTTCTTTTATTTCGGGAGTAATTTCGGAAGAGATGCGTGCCAAAGTAAAAAGCAAAACTCCCAAATCGTCGGAGTAGCCAATTAGCAGTGTAAGGTCGAATATTGCATCGGTAGGAAGAATAAAATAGCCAAGTGCAGCAACAATTAAAACCTTTGTTTTTGTGTTTACATTTTGGTCTTGCAGGGTATAATAAAGGAGTAGGACAGCATAAACAACTTTTGTTCCGGCCTGTTTCGACACCTTTTTAATCTTCTCCCAAAGGTTGTTTTCCGAATAGTATTTTGAATAGATATCTTTTTTCATCGTAAACTTACATTATTATAGTTAAGTTGATAGTTGCCATAAATTTCGACAATAGTATTTAAAATATCGTAAATTTCGCTGCTGGTTTCAGCACGTAGAAGTTGTATTTTCAGTTCGCGAAAATTTGGCAGTCCGGGAAAATATTTTGCAAAATGACGGCGCAACATCAATATTCCAAAACGTTCATTATCTTTCCATTCCAGGTTTAATTTAATCTGTTCGCGTAGCACATCAACCACTTCGGCCACTGTTGGAAAGGGAAGTAGTTCACCTGTTTCGAGATAATGTTTTACCTCTTTAAACAACCAGGGGCGTCCAATTGCTCCGCGCCCAATCATTAATGCATCGACCCCTGTTTGCGTTAAAAACTGTTTTGCTTTTTCGGCACTGTTAATGTCGCCGTTACCAATAATTGGCATGGTAATTTTCGGGTTATTTTTCACTTTTCCTATTAAATCCCAGTTGGCAGTTCCGGTATATAATTGTTCGCGAGTACGTCCGTGAATTGCCAGCGCCGCAATGCCGGCATCTTGTAACCGTTCGGCTGCTTCCATAATGGGTTTGTCGTTTTCGCTCCATCCTAAGCGGGTTTTTGCTGTTACCGGAAGTTGCACCGCTTTTACAATTCCGGCAGCCATTTCCTGCATCTTTGGCAGGTCTTTTAACAGTGCCGAACCGGCACCGTGCCGAACAATTTTCTTCATTGGGCAGCCAAAATTTATATCAATAAAATCGGGACCGGCCTCTTCGGCAACTTGTGCTGCCCGAATCATCGAGTCGGTGTTGTGGCCATAAATCTGAATGGCAACCGGACGATCGAAATCGTAAAGTTTCATCTTTTGTCTGGTTTTTTCCACATTGCGAACCAGTGCTTCCGACGAAACAAATTCGGTGTACATAACATCGGCGCCATACTTTTTGCACATCCACCTGAACGACTTGTACGTAACGTCTTCCATGGGTGCTAAAAACAGCGGTGTACCATTCAACTCTATATTTCCAATCTTCATCAAAAAAATCTATTTCGTTTACAACAAGTAAATTTACGCATTAAAAAACAGGTGTTCAATTACTATTTTTATTCCTATTGAAATTAAAATAATGCCACCAAAAATTAAAGATTGCCGGCTGCGTTTTGCCGGTATTTTTTTCCCGAAGAACATTCCTGCCATCGATGCTAAAAAGGTTACAACACCAATAATTATTACCGGGAAAAGTATGGGCATATTTAAAAAACCAAAACTTACTCCCACAACAAGTGCGTCGATGCTTGTGGCAACTGATAACCCAATAAGTACACTGAATTTAAAGGGGTCGAAATTGGTAAGTGTACCATTCTGTTTTACTCCTTCAATAATCATTTTAGTGCCAATAAACGCAAGTAAAATAAATGCAACCCAGTGGTCTACTGCAGCAATTAAATCTTTTAACGAGCTTCCTATAAACCATCCCACTACCGGAAAAGCTGCCTGAAAAAAGGCGAGCGACCCGGCAATTACTATTGCTTGTCGGAATTTAATTCCGGGTTTCATTAATCCACACGAAACCGAAACGGCGAACGAGTCGAAGCTCAACCCCACGCCAATTAGAATAAAAGTTATTAATTGTGTTAATGTCATTTTTCGCTAAAAGCTACAAAAGTAAACATTTAGAATAAATGGGTTGCGTAACCTAAAATTGTAAAACGGTAAAGCCGAAAGAAAATGGAGTTAACACGGGACCTTTTCCATCGATAAAAAGCGGAGTTATTTCGTAAGTTGCAAAAATATTAAACCACCGGTAACCCGTACGAATCATTAATCCGTATTTAAAATCGTGTAGCGAATAGTGGTCCGGAACTTTCAGTTTCTCTTTATGTTCTTTTCGGTACTTAATTTTTGTGTTGCTCGCCAAACGGTATTCAAAATACATTCCGGCTGAAATATATAGCCGGTTTCTGTAATGATTTATTGGAATTTGAAATTCGGCCAACAGTGGCATCGACAGAGAGATAATAGAAAGTTTCGACTTTTGATTGTCATCAAAATAGAGATATTTTGGAACAACAACATCGTAAATATTGCGCTCGATGGTTGTGTTTTTATCGAGCCTGTAGTTTTTAAAATTAATACCGAGCCCGGTAACCAACCCAAAAGTATTGAGGTTACGTTGCAACCCGAAACTCTTTTGAATTACATTTATGTAATAGGAGTTAGAGCGAAGAATACTGTTTTTTAAAAATTCCGAATCATAGCCCGAGTAGTCGGCATTTAGAAATGCATTAAACCCAAAGTCGAAACCAGCCCAGTGTCCCGCAAATTTATCGCGCCAAAAATTAAACCCCTGTATGGGAACACCGCCAATATCAATTTTTCGCAAAATCTTTTCGGGATTCTCGTTAATGGGAATAATGGTGTCGGTTTCTTGTGCCGAGGCCAAAGAAAACGACTGCAAAAAAACCACAATTGCAATAAGTAAAACCGGCAAATATTTATCTGTTTTCTGTAGCATAGCAAATTAATCGTTCAGTAAAAGTACTGAAAAATCGATTAACAAATGAAAATTATTCAACCTGATATTGTACGATAAAAAGTACAAAAAGAGAGAACGCAGCAGAATTGTTTGCAGAAAAGCAAATGCCGGATTACGTTAACAAAAACGAAGTAATACCCATAAACATCTGAATTTCATTTTAAAAGCGTACCTTTGCACCCGAAATTTTAGAAGAATTTGAATGACATTATTTAAAGAAATGGGTTTAAGCACCGAAATTCAATTGGCAATTGAAGAACTCGGTTTCGAGAAACCCACTCCTATTCAGGAAAAAACAATTCCATTTTTATTAGAAAACGTGCAAGATATGGTAGCTTTGGCACAAACAGGAACCGGTAAAACGGCTGCTTTTGGTTTGCCAATTATCGAGCAAATCGATGTTGCACAACGTTCGATACAAGCTTTGGTTTTAAGTCCAACCCGCGAGTTGGCAATGCAAATTGCTAAAGATTTAAAGAACTATTCGAAAAATACAAAAGGATTAAAAATTGCCGTAGTTTACGGAGGTTCCGATATCAGGCAACAAATTAAAGAGTTAGATCGCGGGCCACAAATTGTTGTGGGAACACCAGGCAGAACACTCGATTTAATTAAACGAAAGAAATTACGTGTTAACGAAATAAAGTGGGTCGTTCTCGACGAGGCCGACGAAATGCTGTCGATGGGTTTTAAAGACGATTTAGACGCTATTTTAGAAAACTCGCCCGAAGAGAAACAGACGCTTCTGTTCTCGGCAACCATGCCAAAAGAGATTGTTGCCATTTCGAAAAAATACATGACCGATATTTTTGAAATCTCGGTGGGAAAAAGAAATACAGGTGCCGAAAATGTTGAACACAATTACTATCTGGTACATGCAAAAGACCGCTACATGGCACTAAAACGTGTGGCCGATGTAAACCCAAATATTTACGGAATTATTTTTTGCCGTACCCGCGCAGAGACAAAAGATGTGGCCGACAAACTAATGCAAGACGGATACAATGCCGATGCTCTGCATGGCGACCTTTCGCAGGCACAGCGCGACCATGTTATGGCGCGTTTTCGTGGAAAACACCTGCAAATGTTGGTGGCTACCGATGTGGCAGCCCGCGGTCTCGATGTAAACGACCTGACCCACGTAATTAATTATAACCTGCCCGACGACCCCGAAGTGTATATTCACCGAAGCGGGAGAACCGGACGTGCCGGGAAAAAAGGCATTTCGGTAACCCTGATTCATATGCGCGAAAAGGGAAAATTAAAACAGGTTGAAAGAACGGTTAATAAACCATTTGTTAAAAAAGAGGTTCCATCGGGGAAAGTAATTTGCGAAAAACAGCTCTTCAGTTTAATCGACCGGGTTGAGAAAGTTGAGGTAAATAACGAGCAAATTGGCGAATTTATGCCGGTTATTTATAAAAAACTGGCGTGGTTAGAACGCGAAGAACTAATTAAACATTTTGTTTCGGTTGAGTTTAATCGCTTTTTAGAATATTACGAAAATGCTCCCGATATTAATGTTGATGAAGCAAACTATAACGACCGCGATTCGCGACGCGGAGGCAGAGACCGTGGACGCAGCAGAGACAGAAACGACCGCGGACGCCGCGACAGGGGCGGACGTAACGACCGGGGAAGAAGAGATCAAGGTGGAAGAGACCGGGGTGGACGTGGCGGATACGAATTCTCGAGATTCTTTTTTAATATGGGAAAAAAGAACGGAATTAGTAAACGCACCATTATCGACCTGATTAACCAAAATGTGCCAGGAAAAAGTGTTGAGATTGGAAACATTGAAGTGCTAAAAGGGTTTTCGTTTTTTGAAATCGATAAACGCTACGAAAGAGAATTGATTTCGGCATTTAAAAATGCCTCGTTTAAAGGACAGCGTATTGGTATTGAAGTAGCTAAAGGAAAATAAAAAAAAGATAGTTTTAAATAAAAATGTCGGTGTTGCTTTTTGCGGCACCGACATTTTTTTTACAGCGGCAAATGAACAACCTTTTTGGTTGAAAAAAACTCTTCATCGAAATATTCCGATAAATCCTGAATAAAAACCGAATGTTTAAACGGTTTTAACTCTTCCGATAAATCACCTCCTTTTAAATAGAGAATTCCGTTTGAAATGGCATTCTTTTGTTTTCGAATAACATTTTTACGAATCCATTTTACAAAATCGGGAAGTTTTGTAACTGCACGGCTAACAATAAAATCGTACTGCTGCTTTAACTGTTCGGCACGAATTTGCTCGGCAGTTACATTTTTTAAATTCAACGAGGTTGCAACTCCGTTTACCACTTTTATCTTTTTTCCAATCGAGTCGACCAGATGAAACTGAACTTTGGGGAACAAAATGGCCAGCGGAATACCGGGAAATCCACCACCTGTTCCAACATCGAGCACTTTTGTGCCGTCGGTAAAGTTTATAAATTTTGCAATGGCCAGCGAATGTAGAACGTGCCGCTCGTAAAATTCCGAAAAATCTTTACGCGAAATAACATTAATTTGTGCATTCCACTCGGCATACAGTGGCTGAAGTTGTTGAAACTGTTGAATCTGATTCTCGGTAAGGTTGGGAAAATATTTTAAAATAATATCCATAAAAAAGTGTGCGTCGCTGGTTTATTTTTTCGAATAGTTTTCGTTCATTTCGGTGCTTTCAATCATTTTAAATAACATTCCACGCGCCCTGAAAAGTTGTGCTTTAACAGTGCCAAGCGGTAAGTTTAACTCTTTTGCTATCTCCTCGTACGAATACTCTTTAAAGTAACGCAGCTCTACCAAAGTTTGGTACCGCGGTTTTAACCGGCGCACCACTTTCCGGAGCAGAATTGCTTTTTGCATTCGAATTAATTTTTCCTCAGGATTTAACTCTTTCGATTTTAATTTAATCTGGTCGTTGTTTTCGTTCTGGTCGCTGTTTTCTATCGAAACAGTAACTCCTTTTTTCTTTCGTAAAAAATCGATGCAGTTGTTCGAGGCAATTTTAAAAAGCCAGGTACTAAATGCAAATGTGGGTGAATATTGGTGTAAATTTTTAAAGGCTTTGCCAAACGCTTCGAGAGTTAAATCTTCGGCATCGCTACGGTTGTTTACCATTTTTAGCAGCATAAAATAGATGGCATCTTTATAGCGGTTTAACAGGTGGGCAAAAGCTTTTTCGTCGCCACTTAAGGCAATTTTAACCAGTTCGTAATCCTGGCGTGCTTTTTCCGATAGTTTTAAACTTTGTTTCTCCATCTGTTTTTTTTGCTGTGCCGGTTAAAATACCATCTGAAAAACAGTTTGTAATAGGGCATAATTAACTCATACACTAACGAAGGTATGAATATTTTACGTTCATTCAAACGGTTTTGCGTTAATTTTATGATAACCAAGTGAGCAAGAAATTTAAATCCGAGCAAGCTTGCCAGCAGAATCCAAAGTTCAGGAAACAAAACAATTACAAGTGCCGAAAAGGGCAGATAAATAAGTTTGGTAAACTCGTCGAAGAAGAGAATAGTCTTTTTGGTAAATGGTAAATGTTTTTCAATTCGTATCCATTTTTTCAATAAATCGAAGTATTCTGTTTTGCCAATTTCTTCGGCTTTGCGAATTGTTGCTTCACCGGAAAACAGAACGGTCGTTGTTTTTTTACGAATAAATGCATTAAAAACCAATTCGAGATTTGCATAGGGTTCGTTCATGTTTTGGCGATGCCCGCCTAATTTAAAATAGTTCTCTTTTCTGAAAGCAACATTTTCGTCGGAGAAAACCATTGAAACGCCATTTAAAATGTAGGCTGTACTGCTTAAAAAAGAGTAGTAATTTTCTATTCTGAACAGTTGATTGTAAAACCCTTTTTGTGCTTCAACCGAAGAGTACGCCACAATCAGGTTTTTGTTTTGCCCGGTTGTTTCGGCAACTTTTTCTAACCAGCCGGCAGTAGGTTTACTAACCGAAACCGGCACCGATAAAACCCAGTCGGTTTTTGTTGCTTTTATGGCAATGTTTTGTGCCAGTTTCATCGAAAAACGGGTTTCCTGATTGAGCGACGAAATGGTTAAACGTTTGTAGCGGTCGCGCAATAATCCTAAAATAAGGTACGAACTGTCTTGCGAAAAATCGTCAACAACAACCATCTCGAAATCGACACTGTTGATGCCAAGTATTTTGGGGAGGTTCTTTTTTAGTTTCTCCTCTTCGTTTCTTATAGTCAGAATAATTGAAAAAGGGGGTTTCTCAACAGTAGTATTTGTTTTACGTTTTTTAAAAAGAGCTTTTCCTGTAAAAAAGAAAAGATAGATAAAACGGAATAAAAAAAGCACGGCAAAAGCAATTAACAATGCCAGTTCCGAATTTGTTAAGCCGTAAAAAATATTCTGATAATTTTGAACCATTCAGCAATAAAAAAGTGGACGAATTATTGGCGTTAAAAATGGAAACATTCAAATCAAATTCAAAATTAAATGGCGAAAAGAAATACAATTTGTTTTAACAAAACAATTCTTGTTTACGAAAGAGATAAATATGTGGTTTGAGCACTATTCAATATAACAATATCGTCGCCTTTCAATTCAAGTTAAATCCCTATCTTTGAACCCTCAAAAAAAAAGAGTATGGATTTTGAATTAATTACGACATCGGAGAATTCGCGGGCGCGGGCAGGAGTTCTCTCTACCGGCCACGGGAAAATTGAAACCCCGATTTTTATGCCCGTTGGAACTGCCGGTTCGGTAAAAGGAATTCATACGCGCGATATAAAAGACGATATAAAAGCTCAGATAATACTTGGCAACACCTATCATTTATATTTACGCCCCGGAACCGATGTAATTGAAAAGGCAGGTGGATTGCACAAATTTAACGGGTGGAACCGCCCCATATTAACCGATAGCGGCGGCTTTCAGGTTTTTTCGTTGGGCGATATCAGAAAGTTAAGCGAGGAAGGTGCAAAATTTCAATCGCATATCGACGGTTCGTACCACCTGTTTACTCCCGAGAAGGTGATGGATATTCAGCGAGCAATTGGAGCCGATATTGTTATGGCTTTCGATGAATGTACGCCGGGCGATGCCGACTATAATTATGCAAAAAAATCGATGGAGTTGACACAACGCTGGCTCGAGCGCTGTTTTATCAGGTTTAACAATACCGAACCCAAATATGGTTATTCTCAATCGCTCTTTCCAATCGTTCAGGGAAATACTTTTGCCGAGCTGCGGAAAATTGCCGTTAGCCACGTAAAATCGTTCGATGCCGATGGTTACGCAATTGGAGGGCTTTCGGTGGGCGAGTCGGAAGAGGTGATGTACGAAATGACCGAAGTGGTAACAGCAGATTTACCCGAAAACCGTCCGCGCTATTTAATGGGTGTTGGAACTCCTGTAAATATTTTAGAGTCGATTGACCGTGGTGTAGATATGTTCGATTGTGTAATGCCCACACGAAACGGAAGAAACGGAATGCTCTTTACCAGCGAGGGAACCATAAACATAAGAAATAAAAAGTGGGAAAACGACCACTCGCCAATCGACCCGAACGGTACTTCGTTTGTCGATAGCTATTCAAAAGCATACCTTCGCCACCTTATTATTTCGGGCGAAATGCTGGGAGCACAAATTGCCAGTCAGCACAACCTGGCTTTCTATTTGTGGTTGGTAAAAACAGCACGTCAGAAAATAATAAATGGCGACTTTTTGAGTTGGAAAAGAGAGATGATTATTAAATTGAAGGAGAGACTGTAACAAGAAATGAAGTTTTACAAAACCATAGATTTTTATATCACTAAAAAGTTTTTGGGAACTTTTTTTTATGCCATAACATTAATATTAAGTATTGCCATTGTTTTCGACATTTCGGAAAATCTCGATGAGTTCCTCTCGAAAGATGTGCCGTTCCACGCCATTGTTTTCGACTACTATATGAATTTTGTGCCATACTTTGCCAACCTTTTTAGCCCGCTATTTACATTTATTGCCGTTATCTATTTTACTTCAAAAATGGCTTCGAATACCGAAATAATTGCCATTCTTAGTAGCGGCGTTTCGTACCGGCGATTAATGCGTCCCTACCTTGTATCGGCATTTATTCTTGCTGCCTTTTCTTTTGTTTTGGGAAATTTTATTATTCCGCCGGCAAATAAAACCATGAATAATTTCAGATCGATTTATATCGACAACAGGCACCCCGCTGCCGAACGAAATATACACCGGCAAATTGAACCGGGCGTGTATATTTATATGAACAGTTTCAGCACAAATAAGATAGGTACGCGCTTTACTCTCGAACAATTTAAAGACGGAAGACTGATAAAAAAACTTTCGGCCGATAATATTCGTTGGAACGAAAAAACCGGGAAATGGATTATTAATAACTTTTGGACACGAACCATTTACGACGATCACGAAGAACTTGAACGTGGTTACCGGAAAGATACAACGCTAAATATGGTGCCCGAAGACTATATAATTGAAAAAAACGAAATGGAGTCGTTTCCAACACCTGCACTTATCGACGAAATTAAACTGATGAAAATGCGTGGTGTAAATACAATTGAGTGGGAAATTGAAAAACAGAAACGAATGGCCGGTCCGTTTTCGGCATTTATTTTAACGCTCATTGGTGTAGGTTTGGCATCGCGAAAAGTAAAAGGCGGTTTGGGATTGCATCTCGGACTGGGACTATTGCTTAGTTTTTCGTACATTCTATTTATGCAAATATCAACGGTTTTCGCAATTAGCGGAATTGCACCGCCCTATGTTTCGGTGTGGGTACCCAATGCATTTTATAGTATTATTGCCTTTTTTGTTTACCGGTGGGCAGCAAAATAACGAATGTTTTGGTTTTTATCTATGAATAACTTTTCAAACAACAAATACTAATATTCGAAGCGAATGTTTCTTTGACTTGTTTTTTTTATCAGACCCAAATAGTTTTATCCTACGCATTCGAAAAAAAAACTAATTTTACATCTGATTGTTTAAGCGATAAATATAATGCCCATATCTTTTGGGAAGATTCTATAACTTAAAAATAACTTTATGTCACTTAGAAGTAACATCCTTGATTTACGAAAGAGGAAAAAAGAGATTCAAAAGGGAGGTGGAGATAAAGCCATTGAGAAACAGGCTAAAATGGGAAAACTTACAGCACGTGAGCGCATCCTCTCTCTCCTCGATAAAAATTCATTTCATGAATACGACCTTTTTGTTGAGCATGCAGCAAAAGATTTTGGAATGGAATCGAAAACACTGCATGGCGACGGGGTAATTATCGGAACCGGAACGATTAACGGTAAACCCATCTGTATTTTTGCGCAGGACTTTACTGTGGCCGGTGGTTCGCTGGGATTGATGCATGCCCGCAAGATTACAAAAATAATGGATCATGCCCTTAAAATGAGGGTTCCGTTAATTGGAATTAACGATTCGGGTGGTGCCCGTATTCAGGAAGGTGTAAACTCGTTGGCAGGTTACGGCGAAATATTCTTCCGCAACACTCTGGCGTCGGGAGTAATTCCTCAACTATCGGTAATTCTGGGGCCTTGCGCCGGAGGAGCCGTCTATTCTCCCGCACTTACCGATTTTGTTTTTGTGGTTGAAAACATCTCTAAAATGTTTATTACCGGGCCAAGTGTAATTAAATCGGTTTTAGGTGAAGAGATTTCGATGGAAGAGTTGGGCGGTGCAAAAGTACATGCCGAAGTTACCGGAAATGCGCACTTCTTTGCAAAAACAGAGATGGAATGTTTCGACCAGATTAAAACGTTAATCAGCTACATTCCGCGTAGCAACTCGAAAAAAGCAATTCCTCATAAACCCAAAGCACCGCTGAAAGGGAAAAAAGTTGAAGATATTGTACCATCCGACCCAAGAATTCCGTACGATATGCGCGATATTTTAAAAAGTGTTACCGACGGTTCCGAATTTTTTGAAATAATGGAGCACTTTGCACCGAATATTATTATTGGGTTTGGAAGAATGGAGGGCGAAACAGTAGGTTTTGTTGCCAACCAGCCAATGGTTTTAGCAGGTGTTTTAGATACCGACAGCTCCGATAAAGCAGCTCGTTTTATTCGTTACTGCAACGCTTTTAATATTCCAATTGTTACCATTGAAGATCTTCCCGGTTATTTGCCGGGTGCCGACCAGGAACATGCCGGAGTAATTCGCCACGGAGCAAAAATACTGTATGCATACAGCGAGGCAACCGTTCCGAAAATTACGGTTATTCTTAGAAAAGCTTACGGCGGCGGTTATATTGCAATGAACTCGCGCCATTTACGTGCCGACTTTGTTTTTGCCTGGCCAACCGCAGAAATTGCTGTTATGGGCCCCGAAGGTGCTGCAAATATTGTTTTCCGAAAAGAGATTGCCGAAGCCGAGAATCCGGAAGAGATGCGCCAGCAAAAAATTCAGGAATACAAAGAAAAATTTGCAAACCCGTATGTTGCTGCAGCACAGGGATATATCGACGAGGTGATTGAACCAAATCAAACCCGGTCGCGAATATTACATGCACTAAAAGTTTCGGAAAACAAGAGTGTATTTATGCCTCAGAAAAAACATGGAATACCTCCATTTTAAAAAAAAATACCATGGCTGAAGAAAAAGAATATAAAGAATTAATAATTCAGGGTGCAGTTTATAAAACCACCTTTACAAAAAAATTCGAAAACCGGGAAAACTATCAAGCTCCAAACGAGAATTTGATTTATTCGTTTATTCCCGGAACTGTTATCGATATTTTTGTGAAACCAAAAGAGAAGGTAAAAGAGGGCGAAACATTAATGTTGCTCGAAGCAATGAAAATGCAAAACCAAATCCGAATGCCTTTCGATGGCGAGATTGTAAAGATTCATGTTAAAAAAGATGAATCGATTCCGAATCGATATTTGATGATGGAGATTAAAAGAAAAAAATAGTTGTACTCACCCCGGAAAGCTATTTGGGAGGAGTATTTAAAAAACTTTTAAACGAATATAAAAAAGCCGTGCAATTTATTGTACGGCTTTTTTATTGATTAGCTTAAACTGCACTTTTATGGGAATAGTTTAAATTTTTGTGGTGAATAATACCAATTTAACTTTGAATTGCCGCATGATTGAATTAAATTATTTTGTGCAAGGTTGAGTTAAAATATTTCGGCATAGCCGTAGATTTTAACGATGAGATTGTGCAAAAGAATAAATTCAATGCGGCAATACGAGGTTAACTTGGTATAAAATGAGAAGCCATTGGGAAAAATGAGAAAAACCTATTTCTAGGTTTTAAAGCTTAGTAGCCAATTTTGCTAATAAATTGTATTAAAAC
>Ga0256831_1001419_pt1 | contig 12639 bp, 11 predicted proteins | sample 132544metaG_FD_189087 | JGI IMG/M metagenome (GOLD analysis project Ga0256831, IMG submission 189087) | Hydrothermal vent microbial communities from Lau Basin, Pacific Ocean - 132-544 | ecosystem: Environmental > Aquatic > Marine > Hydrothermal vents | place: Pacific Ocean: Lau Basin | collected... | reverse complement strand
GAGAGGTATAGGGTAGCCATTCAAACGGTTTTTTTGGGGCAATCTTTAGCGTTTCATTAATAACCTTTTGTATGGTAGCATTTTTTAGTGTTCCTATGGATGGATAAACTACTCTTTTTGACTCCTCGAATTCCTCTTTTCTCTTGATGGTTGGATGGTTGAGTTGCTTTACAAATCCATCAATTGTGATTTTCCCCAAACATACAATCTCATCCCCTAATTTGAGGGAGTTTATCAGTTTCCTGATGTAAGGGGTTATGTTGAACCAGTTGCAACGGATGTGTGTTCCATTTGAGTTAACTATTAAGCTCAAAACCCTGTTTCCCCTATTTTTTGAAAGCAAAATGCCTTCAATGGCTGCATACTCACCATCTTTCAGGTTTTTTGGGTCCTTTAGGGAGTAATCTTCTACTCTCAGGGGTGTGAGGTAGACTATGTCAATGACCTTTTCAAAGCCTTTGGACAAAAGTTTCTCAACAGTCTTTTTCGGTATGTTCAGGTTTTCTAAATTCTCAAGAAGCCAGTTGGCACTCTTTTCAAATTTCAGGATTGATTGCTGTTTTCTTAAAATCCTTTTGGCTTTTTCTGTGTTTTTTAAGAAAAGCTCCCGAAAGAGGGAGCTCTCAAGTTTGTTCAGCGTTTTGACCGCTAACTCTTGGTTCATCTATTCGTAGAATGTGGCAAACTTCTCCACTTCTTCTCTTGGCATTCTCAGTTTGTTTATATGGGCTTCCATGTCGGGATAGCCTAAAACTATTGTATAAACAATCATCTTGTTCTCCGGGATACCGAGAACCTCTCTAATTATGTATGGGTATGCTGCAACAGATGTCTGCGGACATGTTGCAAGACCAAACTCTAACGCCGTAAGCATTATTGTCTGGCCAAAGAGTCCTAAATCGACAAATGTGGGGTCACCAAGCTGTCTGTCCCTCATTATTATCAGCACAACAGGGGCTCCGAAGAATCTGAAGTTCTCAAGTATGTGCTCCATTAGTTTATCTTTCTCCTTTTTGGGGTCGATATTTTTGTGTTCAAATACCAGTGTGTTGCACTGATTTCTGCGTGCCTTTATATAGTCAGGTATCTCCTTGGGAGAGTAGAGGTAGTCGTACTTTCTTTCTGCTCTGTTTTTTACAGCTTCTACCAACTTTGCCGAAAGCTCATCCTTCTTTTTGCCCATAACAACGGCAACTTCCCACGGCTGCATGTTGTGTCCCGAGGGAGACCACCTTGCAATATCCAGAATCTTATAAACAAGCTCTCTGTCCACAGGCTTGTCTAAGTAGGCTCTAACAGAAAATCTGCTTTTTACCGCATCGATTACATTCATCTTTAGACCTCCTTAAGGTACTTTTTTAAAAGTTTGTCCATTCTATCTTTTATATCCTCTGTCATCTCTATGTCGTCAGGCCATGGACGAGTAAAACCCTCACTTTTCCACTTCTTTGTTGCGTCTATTCCCATCTTTGAGCCGAAAAACGGTATAGAAGAAGCGTGTTCTAAAACATCCAACGGTCCCTTTGTGAAGATTATATCCCTTTGGGGCTCTATGTTGTTTCCCAGCCTCCAGATAACCTCACCAATGTCCTGAACATTGACGCTTTTATCGAATACGGCGATGATTTTTGTCAAACTCATCATTCCAAGCCCCCAGAGTGCATTGATAACCTTGAAGGCGTGGCCGGGGAACTGCTTATCTATAGAGACAAATGCGAAGTTGTGGAAAATGCCCTCTATGGGCAGGTTTATGTCCACTATTTCTGGTAAAATCTTTTTGATAATGGGTAAAAACAGCCTCTCCGTTGCTTTGCCAAGGAAACAGTCTTCCATGGGAGGTTTGCCGACAATTGTAGCAGGGTATATGGGGTTTTTTCTCATTGTGATTCTTTGAACATGAAAGACGGGATAGTAATCCTCTAAAGAGTAGTAACCTGTATGGTCTCCAAAGGGACCCTCTCTGTGGAGGGGCTCGGCTGGGTCAACATAACCTTCAAGTACTATGTCAGCCTCAGCAGGTATGAGTATATCGGATAGAGTTGCCTTAGTAAGTTTTACAGGTTTTCTTCTCAAGAAAGATGCAAACAGCATCTCGTCTATATCTTCAGGTAGTGGTGCCGTAGCTGTGTATATTGTTATGGGGTCTGCCCCAAGCGCCACACAGACGGGCATAACCCTTTTTTGCTCCTTATACCACCTGAAGTGGTGAGCCCCATCTTTATGGATGTGCCAGTGCATCCCTGTGGTATCCTTTGAGAAGACCTGCATCCTGTACATACCGCAGTTCTGTTTACCTGTAATGGGGTTTTTGGTGAACACAAGGGGGAGGGTTATGAACTTTCCACCATCCTTAGGCCAGGTTTTTAGTATGGGCAGTTTGTTTAAATCAACATCGTCGATAATAATCTCCTGACACGGTGCCTCTTTTGTGATTTTGGGGATGAATTTGCTGAACTCCTTTAGCTTTACTATGTTTCTAAGTTTGTCCCAGAAGTTGTATGGAACCTCTGCGTTAACAAGTTCTTCAACCCTCTTTCCGAGCTCATCCAGACTATTGACTCCAAGTGCAAACTCCGTTCGTTCTTTTGTTCCAAACAGGTTCATTGCAACGGGAATATTACAACCCTTTGGTTTTTTAAATAGAACGGAGCTCCCTCCACTCTTTACAAGCCTGTCCGCTATGTATCCCATTTCATAAACGGGGTCTATCTCCTCCTTGATTACAAGGAGTTCACCCCTCTTTCTTAACGCCTCTATGTACTCATGAAGGTTTTCAAAAGTCATCTTGTCTCCTCAAGGATTTCTCTGACCTTTTTAATGTCTGCGTTTATCTGTTCCACAAGCTCATCTATCTTTCTAAAGGCTTTCTCTTCCCTTATGAAGCTGACAAACTCGAGCTTTATCTTTTTGTAATAAATATCTCCTTTAAAATCAAGCAGATGTGCTTCTATATGCTTGATGTTGTCCTTAAAGGTCGGATTTACCCCCACATTTACCGCGGCTTTGAACTTTTTTGACTCCACATAGGCAAACGCTGCATAGACACCATTTTTTAACAGTATCTCATTTTTAGGGTATATATTTGCCGTTGGAAAGCCTATCTTTTCTCCCCTTCCCGCTCCCTCTTTAACGATGCCTGTTATCGAGTACCTCCTGCCGAGGAACTGGTTTGCCTTTTCAATGAGGCCACTCTTTAGAAACTCCCTAATCTTGGTCGAGCTTACTATAACTCCTTCAATTTTTACTGGTGGAATAACAACAAGCTCAAAGTTGTACTTCTTTGCATACTCGCGCAGGTGTTTTATGTTTCCCTTCCCTCCCTTGCCAAATGTATAGTCGTGTCCCACGCACACAGCTTTAACTTTCAGGCTATCAACGAGGATTCTTTTTATGAAATACTCAGGCTCAAGGCTTGCGAACTCCTTTGTAAACCTTGCACAGATTATTGTTTCTATGCCGAGGCTCTCAATGATTTTTGCCTTCTCTTTGAATGTTTGTATAAGAAAGGGCTCACTTGTGTGCTTGATAACCTTTATGGGATGTGGATAGAAGGTGAAAAGGACAGGTGTTCCATCTAATAACTTTGCTTTTCTGATGGTTTCCCTTATTAAAGCCTGATGTCCTAAATGTATGCCGTCAAAGTTCCCCAAGGCTACAACTGGGTCTTTTATCTCGCAGTGGTTAGATAAGTCCCTTATAATCCTCATACATTAAACCTGAAATAGACGACATCGCCGTCCTGCATGATGTAGTCCTTTCCCTCAAGTCTCATGAGTCCTTTTTCTTTCGCCTCTTTTTCTCCGCCAGCCTTTATGTAGTCCTCATATTTTATAACCTCAGCCCTAATAAAGCCTTTTTCTATGTCGCTGTGTATTACACCCGCTGCTTCCTTTGCCGTTGTGCCTTCCTTTATTGTCCAGCCTCTGACCTCTTTTGGGCCTGCTGTGAAGAATGTTATTAAACCGAGCATCCTGTAGCCCACCTTTGCGAGTTTATCCAACCCAGACTCTTTCAAGCCCAGCATCTCCATAAACTCTTTTTTCTCATCCTCATTAAGTTTGGCTATCTCTTCCTCTATTTTGCTTGAAAGTACTATTACGGGAGCCCCATCGCTTTTTGCCACCTCTTCAACCACCTTTGAGTATCTGTTTCCCTCTAACTCACCTTCTGAAACATTTGCCACATATATGACGGGCTTTGCACTCAAAAGTCTCAACTCTTTCACAATCTCAGCTTCTTCTTTTGGAAGTTTTTCTCTCCTCAAAGGGGTTCCACTTTCAAGCTTTTCTTTGAATTTTTCTAAAATTAAGAGCTCCTCTTTTGCCTTTTTATCGCCAGACTTTGCCTGTTTTTTGAGTTTTTCCATCCTGTTTTCTATGGTTTGTAGGTCTGCAAGCATCAGTTCTAAGTCGATAACCTCTATATCCCTCATTGGGTCGACACTTCCCATGGTGTGGACAATATCCTCATCCTCGAAGCACCTGACCACATGCACAATCACCTGAACATCCCTGATGTGGGAGAGGAATTTGTTGCCAAGACCGGCACCCTCGCTTGCGCCCTTCACCAGTCCAGCTATATCGACAAACTCAACAACAGGCGGTGTGATTTTTTTGGGTTTTACAAGCTCTGCAAGTTTGTATAGCCTTTCATCCTTTACGGTTGCTATTCCCACATTTGGCTCAATTGTGCAGAACGGGAAGTTTGAGCTTTCTGCGTTTGCGTTGCTTAGCGCATTGAATGTCGTGGATTTTCCCACATTGGGTAGTCCCACAATACCACACTTAAACCCCATGATAACTCCTTATAATCCACTCTCTTTGAGCCTTTTAGCCTGATCATCCAGAATAAGAGCCTCAATTAGCTCGTCAAGTTCACCCTCCATGATGGAGTCAAGCTTATACAATGTCAAGTTTATTCTGTGGTCTGTTACACGCCCCTGAGGGAAGTTGTATGTTCTTATCCTTTCAGACCTGTCTCCACTCCCTATCTGGGAGCGTCTCTCCTTAGCCCTTTCCTCTTCCTTTTGCCTTCTCAACAGGTCGTATAGCCTTGATTTCAATATCTTCATCGCCTTCTCTTTGTTTTTGTACTGGGATTTCTCATCCTGACAGCTAACTACAATGCCCGTAGGCAGGTGGGTAATTCTGACGGCTGAGTCTGTTGTGTTAACATGCTGCCCGCCGTGACCACTTGCCCTGAACACATCAATTCTTAAATCTTCAGGCTTAATCTCCACATCGATGTTTTCAGCCTCTGGAAGAACGGCAACGGTGGCTGCAGAGGTGTGAATTCTCCCCTGGGATTCTGTTATTGGAATTCTCTGCACTCTGTGTGTTCCGCTTTCAAACTTGAACAGTGAGTAAGCCCCTTTGCCTTTAATTTCTGCTATTATCTCTTTGAAACCGCCTGTATCTGAGACACTTTTGCTCAGTATCTCTACCTTAAACCCCTTCCTCTCTGCAAACCGGGTGTACATTCTAAACAGGTCTGCAGCAAAAAGGGCAGCCTCTTCGCCACCAGTTCCAGCCCTTATCTCTAATATAACATTGTTCTCATCGGCTTCATCTTTTGGCAGGAGCAGAACCTTTATTTCGCTTTCAAGGACTTCCTTTTTCTCTCTTAACTCTTTCAACTCCTCTTTTGCAAGCTCTTTTAACTCCTCATCCTCCAATAGCTCCTCGTTTTCTTCAATATCTTTAAGTGTTTTCTTATACTCTTTCGCTTTCTCGACAATGGGTGAGAGTTTTTTTAGCTCACTGCTTAACGATTTGTACTTCTCCATATCGTTTACTATCTCGGGGTTTGAAAGCTCCTTTTCAACCTCTGAATATTTCTCCTCTATCTCTTTAAGTTTTTCTTCTAACACCGTTTCCTCCAGCTCTGTATTTTTCAAGCTCTTTATCTGATATCGGTTTTACATCGACTATAAACTCTCTTTCACCTTTGAAAACTGTGGCTTTAGCCTTTTTTGAGTACCTTTTCACTATAGAGGCACCAACTATCACAGCGTTCATGTGCGGTTCCTTTAAAAACACACCAATGGCTCCAGGGGCGTTCAAGCACTCTATCCTTGGCAAGTTGCCGTAGTTTTCAAGTAACAGCTTTGTCTCTTTCTCATTCCTTGACACTATAAACTTGTACCCATCTATCCTGAAGTGTCTGCCCATCCTCAAAAGCTCAAGGGCTTCTCTGTTTTTGAGTTCCTCGTTCTTAGAAAGCATCTCCCTGAGTCTATTTGAGAACTGTATGTCTGTTAAAAGACAGCCACCCGCGGGGCTCTCGAAACCTTCCAGTCCGAACTGCTTTGCAAGTTCTAACTGCTTAACCCTCGTTCTTCCTTGAATGCAGTACAGTTTTTCTCTGTCAATTAACCCCTCTTTTTCCATCAGGGTTTCAGGTAAGCACCGTGCAGAGAGCGGTCTTAAAACCCTTCCTTCAAGGCTTGCATGTTTTTCTATTGTCCTCAACACTGTATATGAGCGCTGACTCATCGGTCTCTGCCCGAGGACATCCCCTGTGATAACAAAGCTTGCCCCCGTTTCTTCCATGAACTCTTTTGCCTTTTTTAAAAAGAAGATTTTGCAATCTATACAAGGGTTCAGGTTTTTTCCATAACCGAAGCGAGGGTTCTTTAAAATCTCCAGATACCCCTCCGTATCCTCAATTGTAAATAGCTCTAAATCCAGAGGGGCGAGCTGTTTTTTCAGGTCTTTTTCGTTTTTGTTGTAAAAGGGTGTTTTAACGAATAAAGGTAGCACCTCAAAACCAAGGTTTTTAATCACTATAATGGCAAGCAGACTGTCGAGACCGCCAGAGTATAACGCAACGCATCTTTTGTTAAACTTTTCCATATCTATATCTAAAAGGAGTGTTTAGCTAAGATTCACCCATTATGTAGATGGACGGGAGCTCTCTGTACTGCTCGTTGTAGTCCATGCCAAATCCCACGATAAAGCCCTTGTCTAAATCGAATAGGTAGTAATCTGGTTCAATATCTTCTTCTCTTCTTTCGTGTTTGTTCACTGCAACGCAGATTTCACACTCCTTTGCTCCCTGTTCGAGGATATACTCTTTTACTTTCTTAATTGTCTTACCTGTGTCGAGTATGTCATCCACTATGATGCAGTATTTGCCTTTCAAGTCCACAGAGGGTTTTTTTAGCCACTCAATATTTCCGGAGCTTTTATCCCCCACATAGCTTTTGACCCTGATTGAGTCTGTTATGGGCTTTGTTTTCATGGCATTTAGCAGCTTTTTAAAGAACGGTTTACCACCCTTTTCGATGTATAGAACGACAGTGTCCTTCTCTCTGCCCCTTATCTTCTCGTCAAGCACCTTTGCAAGCTCTCTGGTTTTTCTGTCTATCTCCTCTTTTTCGTAAAGAAGTTTCACTCCTAACCCCACACTATGTCAATTTTTTCCCCGCACTTGGGGCATTTTCCATCTTTAATCGTGTTTGCCACAATTTCAAAGCCGTATCGTGCTATTAGGAGTTCACCACAGTTTGGACAGTATGTATGCTCGCCATCGTCTCCCGGTATATTTCCCGTATAGACATACTTTAGCCCTACAGATTTTCCTATCTGTCTTATGTTTCTTACAACCTCAACAGCCGTTGGCATCACATTGTCAAACTTATATGCTGGGTGAAATCTGCTTACATGCCACGGTATTGCAGGGTCTACACTCTTTATAAACTCTGCAATCTCCATAATCTCTGCGGGGTCGTCGTTTACCTCTGGAATTATCAGGGTGGTAACCTCAACCCAGATGCCCTTCTTTTTCATGTACTCTATCGATTCCAAAACCGGTTTTACCCTTGCTCCACCGCATATCTGTAGGTAGTAAGCATCTGAAAAAGATTTTAAGTCAACATTTGCAGCATCTATTAAACCCGCCATTGCATCAATTGCCTCTTTTGTCATGTAGCCATTTGTTACAAATATATTTTTTAGCCCCCTTTCTTTTGCAATCTTTGCCGTATCTATGGCATATTCAAAGAATATCGTCGGCTCTGTATATGTGTAGGCTATACTTTTTGAGCCTGTAGCAATGGCATCTTCTACAACACTTTCGGGTGGATAGTCCTCTCCAATTATTGCATTGCGCTCCCTTGGGTACTGGCTTATCTCCCAATTCTGGCAGTATAGACACCTGAAATTGCAACTCACTGTTGCAATGCTGAACGATTTTGTGCCGGGTAGAAAGTGGAATAGCGGTTTCTTTTCTATCGGGTCGACAGCTTTTGCGATGGTTTTTCCATATACAAGGGTGTAAAGTGTTCCACCCTCATTCTTTCTTACCTCACAGATGCCTTTGTAACCTTCCGATAATTTGCACCTGAATGAACAGAGGTTGCATTGAACACGGTTGTTGTCTAACTTTTCGTAAAGGTAAGCCTCCTTCATCTCTCACCCCTTTAAAGAAACAGGTTTGAAAGTGGCAAAACAAATGCGTAATAGATAAAATTAAAAGCCCCTATGAATAGTAAGCCCATGACAATCCAGATGCCGTATGGCTCTATCTTTGAAAAACTGTATGCCCACCTTGGGGGCAAAAAAGCGGCAACTATTCTTCCACCGTCCAACGGTAGAATGGGGATGAGGTTAAAGAATGCGAAAACCAGGTTGAGTTGGACACCGTAGATACATGTCAGGGCTATAGGTCTTAATATTCCCTCTGGAAATGGAAGGAATATTAATAATTTGTATATTATGCCAAAGAGAGCAGCAAAGAGGATGTTTGTTATAGGACCTGCGGCTGCAACTATAGCGGAGTCCCTTTTGGGATTTTTCAAATTAAAGAAGTTTACAGGCACGGGTTTTGCCCAGCCAAAAAGGACGGGGGAGTGCACGATTAAAAGGAACGCTGGTAAGATTATCGTCCCTATGGGGTCTATGTGGGAAATTGGGTTTAGAGTGAGCCTTCCAGCAGCTTTGGCTGTATTATCTCCTAACTTATATGCTACATAGCCGTGCGCAAGTTCATGAAAAACCACAGCCACTAAAAATGGCACTACCATCAAAAAGATGTCAGGGCTGACCAAAGTTCCACCTCCTTTACTTTTTAAGGATGCCTTATAAGGGTTAAAAAGTCAAGTTTTAAGGCTTATTATCCTTGACAGTGGTTTTATATTGGTGTATACCTGAAGCCGAAAACCAATGAAAAAGTTGTTGTATTAAGGGAAAACTTAATAAAGAGTTAAAAATAAAATTCAAGGGTTAGAAAGGAGAGGGAAGATGGCTGAGAGGGCTAAGATTGTATGGACTAAGACGGATGAGGCTCCATACCTTGCCACATTCTCATTGCTTCCTATAGTAAAAGCATTTTTGAAGCATGCGGATGTGGATGTTGAGGTAAGGGATATCTCACTTGCTGGCAGGATTCTGGCGACATTTCCAGATTATTTAACAGAGGAGCAGAGGGTAAACGATGACCTGGCTTATCTCGGAGAACTTGTGAATAAGCCAGAGGCAAATGTTATTAAACTGCCAAATATATCAGCATCTGTTGTTCAGCTTAAAGCTGCGATTAAAGAGCTCAATGAGAAGGGTTATGCTGTTCCAGAGTATCCAGAGGAGCCAAAGAATGACAAGGAGAAGGAGATTCACGACAGGTATGCAAAGGTTCTGGGTAGTGCCGTTAACCCCGTTTTGAGGCAGGGTAATGCGGACAGGAGATTGCCCAAATCTGTTAAGGAGTTTGCAAAGAAGTACCCAGACTCTATGGGCTTGCCACTAAAGGAGTGGCCAAAAGACTCAAAAACCCATGTTGCACACATGGATAGTGGCGATTTCTATGAGAACGAGAAGTCCTTTACCACAGATAGGGAGATGAACATAAAGATTGAATTTACAGACGAAGATGGCAACAAACAGGTTTTGAAGGAGCTCAAGCTTTTGAAGGGTGAGGTGTTCGATGGCACCTTTATGAATGTTGCCAAGCTGAGGAAGTTTTATGAGGAGCAGGTGAAGGATGCTAAGGAGAAGGGCGTTCTCCTCTCTTTGCACCTCAAAGCAACGATGATGAAGGTTTCAGACCCCGTTCTTTTCGGGCACATGGTTGAGGTCTATTTCAAGGATGTGTTTGAGAAGTATAAGAAGGAGTTTGAGGAGTTAGGTGTAAATCCGAACAACGGGCTTGGTGATTTGTATGCGAGGATTCAAAAGCTGCCCGAGGACAAAAGGAAACAGATTGAGGCAGATATTGAGAAGGTCTATGAGAAAAACCCTGAACTTGCAATGGTTGACTCAAGAAGGGGTATTACAAACCTCCATGCGCCCAACTTAATCATTATAGACGCCTCCATGCCGCCGATGATTAGGGATGGTGGAAAGATGTGGGGCAAGGATGACCAACTGCACGACACAAAGGCGATAATCCCAGACAGGTGCTATGCTACCATCTACAAAGAGGTGGTTGAGGATTGCAAGAAGAATGGGCAGTTTGACAGAACCACGATGGGGGATGTATCCAATGTGGGATTGATGGCTATGAAGGCTGAGGAGTATGGTTCCCACGACAAGACATTTATTCTACCCAAGAGCGGAACTGTCAGGGTGGTTGATGAAGATGGAAATGTGTTGATGGAGCACAAAGTTGAAAAGGGTGATATATGGAGAGGCTGTCAGGCTAAGGATGAGGCTATCAAAGATTGGGTAGGTTTGGCTGTTAGAAGGGCAAGGGCAACGGGCTATCCTGCTGTCTTCTGGCTTGATGAGAACAGGGCTCACGATGCACAGCTTATAAAAAAGGTCAAAGAGTATCTGAAAGAGCACGATACAGAGGGGCTTGATATAAGGATTATGAAACCTGTTGAGGCTATGAGATTCTCGCTTGAAAGGATAAGGAAAGGTTTGAATACAATATCTGTTACGGGTAATGTTTTGAGGGATTATCTGACAGACCTGTTCCCGATTTTGGAGGTGGGAACATCTGCAAAGATGCTCTCCATAGTCCCACTTCTTGCCGGTGGAGGTCTTTTTGAGACAGGTGCTGGTGGTTCTGCTCCAAAACATGCCCAGCAACTTATGGAAGAAGGCCATCTGAGGTGGGATTCCCTGGGTGAATTTGGAGCTCTGTTTGCCTCACTTGAGTTTATAGGTCAGAAGTATGGCAACAAGAGGGCAGAGATTCTCTCCAGGTCAATAGATGAGGCTATGGCAGAGATACTTGCCAATCAGAAATGGCCAGGCAGGAAGGTTCATCAGCTTGATACAAGGGGAGAGCACTACTACTTTGCAAGATATCTGGCTGAGGCTTTGGCTAAGCAGGATGAGGATGAGGAGTTAAAGAAGACCTTTGAGCCCATTGCAAAAAAACTTGCAGAAAATGAAGAGAAGATTATAAAGGATCTGGACGAGGTGCAGGGTAAATCTTACGATCTGAAGGGCTACTACTGGCCAGATGAGGAAATCGTTGAAAAGGTTATGAGGCCGAGTGAGACCCTGAACAGGATAATAGATGAAATCTAAAAACAAGAGGGGGCTGAGCCCCCTTTCAATATTTTAAAAAGGAGAGGTGAGTATGGCTGAGAGACGCATGCCTGTTGAGATTGACCACAAGCTGTGCAAGGGCTGTGGTTTATGCGTTCATGTTTGTCCAAAAAATGTTCTTGAGATGGTTGAGGATTTGAGTGTCTGGATGGGAACAACTGCAAAGGTTGTTAGACCCGAAAACTGCATCAGGTGTAAGATGTGCGAAGATATATGTCCAGATTTTGCCATCAAGGTGGTGGATGTTGGGGTTGAAATCACATTCGAGGACAGTCAGGGCAATCTGATAACAAAGAGTAAATAGGAGGAATCGATGGGAAGAATTGCATTTTTAAATGCAAATGCGGCTGTTGCTGAGGCTGCTTTAGTGGCTGGGTTGGGGTTTTATGCAGGTTATCCAATAACCCCATCCAGTGAGGTGCCAGAAAGGCTTTCAAAGATAATGCCCGAGAAGGGTTTGCCTTTTATGATGATGGAAGATGAGATAGCAAGTATAAATGCCTGCGTTGGGGCTTCTGCAAGTGGTTTGAAGGCTATGACATGCACAAGTGGACCTGGATTTTCTTTAAAGCAGGAAGCTTTAGGTATGGCTTGCATGTTTGAGGTTCCGCTTGTGGTTGTTGATGTTATGAGGGGTGGACCATCAACAGGTTTACCCACAAGACCCTCGCAACAGGATGTTATGCAGGCGAGATGGGGAACACACGGTGACCATCCAATTATTGCAGTTGCACCGTGTAATGCGCAAGAGGCTGTATTTGAGACAATCAGGGCATTTAACCTGGCTGAGAAGTTTAGACAGCCTGTTGTTTTACTGACGGATGGCTCTCTATCTCACCTTCACACGAAGATCTACATCCCAGACCCCGAGGAGGTGGAGATAGTTGACAGGGCTCAGCCAGAGGTCGATCCAGATAACTACTATCCTTACGACTACAACTATGAGGTGCCACCGCTTGCCAAGTGGTGGACAGAAGACGGAAAGAGCTACAGATACCACCTGTCAAGCTTGATACACGATAAAACAGGTTTTCCAACGGTTTATCCTAAGTATGCCCAGTGGCTTTTAGAGAGGATGCACAACAAGATTTTGAACCACAGGGATGAGATATTGAAGTATGAGTATTACAAAATGGATGAC
>Ga0256831_1001417_pt1 | contig 12642 bp, 9 predicted proteins | sample 132544metaG_FD_189087 | JGI IMG/M metagenome (GOLD analysis project Ga0256831, IMG submission 189087) | Hydrothermal vent microbial communities from Lau Basin, Pacific Ocean - 132-544 | ecosystem: Environmental > Aquatic > Marine > Hydrothermal vents | place: Pacific Ocean: Lau Basin | collected... | reverse complement strand
CTGATTGCTATTATCAGTTTCTCCTCCTATATTGTAAAAAACATTATCCTCAATTTTCAGATTTCCATCCTCAAACTGTTTGTAGGAGTCGTCTCCTGATGCCAGAAATTCAATATCTATTCCTTTTGCATGGTTAACAAAGATGGAGTTGTAATAATATCCTCCTGCATTATCTCTAAAGGTTACAACCTTCCCCTGGTTCTGTCCAATGTATGTAACATTGTATATTGTTGGTGTCGCATAAGGAGTTCCTGTTTCAGGGTCTGTACCTCCATCATGCTCTCCGTTCCTGTCGCTATCGGCAGCTTGAAGAGATACCCAAAACTGTCCTTTCCCACGGTATCCCATGTCATAATCAAAAGAGTCGTCACCACAATCAACAGCTAATACATGCTTTACACCAACTGTTCCTCCAAAAAACTCTATACCATCGTCGGCATTCGCGAGGATTTCGATAAAATCAATAGTTGTTTCTGAACCAACACCTCCCAGTGTAAGTCCATTAATTTCATTCCCGGCACCAATATCTGTACCTCCATGTCGAATTGAAATATACTTTAGTGTTCCCGAGTTGTCATTATCATTAGTACCACCAAATGCGCCACGTTCCTCAGATGTGGGAATACCTTCTATTTGTTGTTCCGCCGGCACTGTATTAAGTTTGGCATTGCCGAGAACTATTAATCCTCCCCAAAGCCCACGAACATTGTCTTTAATATTTTCATTTAAACTATCGGCTTCAGCTGTAAATATTATAGGTTTCTCAACTGTTCCAATTGCATTAATTTTGCCTCCTCTGGCTACAATAAGAGCTGAAGCGCTTTCGCCCTGTCCGGCTTTTCCTTTGATAATTGCCCCTGCTTCAATGGTTAATGTTTGACCTGAATTCACAAAACAAAATCCGTCAAGAAGATATGTGTTTCCAGACTTCCAGGTTGTAGTTCCAATTCCAATTCCATTATCTTTAATTACAATAACTTCGGTTGGTTTGTCCTTTTCAGGATTAACTGGGTCGGTCTGCGTACATGAGGAGAAGATTGATGTTACAGCGATTATCAGCGCAATTAACAAGTTTGAATAGTTCATTTTCATTTTTAAAGGTTTTACTGTTGGTTTCATAATTTTTAATGTTACATTCATAATTGATTTGTTTTTTACACTGCAAATAACTTCAATAAATATGATGTGAAAATGAAAGAATGGTTAAGTTAGTTTTAATTCATTGTGCTATTGTTATTCAAAAGTTAACCTGTAATTAACATTACGTTAACGTAGCTCTACTACCTTCGTTTGGTTTAATATTTATAGGTAATGGAAAAATCAGTAAAAATACTTCTTGTTGACGATGAGCCTGATATACTAGAGTTTGTAGGTTTCAACCTTAAAAAGGAGAACTATGAAGTCAGCACCTGTAATAATGGTAAAGATGCACTAAATATGGCACTCAGTTATAGGCCTGATTTAATACTGATGGATGTGATGATGCCCGGGATGGATGGGATAGAGACTTGTGAAGAGATGAGGAGACATAATGAGCTGGATGGAGTGATAATTGTTTTTCTGTCTGCCCGAAGTGAGGACTACTCATTAATAGCCGGACTAAATGCAGGTGCAGATGACTATATCACCAAGCCTGTAAAGCCGAAAGTTCTTATAACAAAACTTAAATCGTTGTTACGCAGAAAGAGTGTTTCCGGACTGTCTGAAGTTGAGGTTACACACACAGCCAAAGAAAAGGGCATTGTCATCGATAAAGAGAGATATATCGTTATAAAAGGGAATAGTGAATTTCTTTTGCCTAAAAAGGAGTTTGAGTTGTTAGCTCTCTTAGCCAGCAAGCCTAAAAAGTTATTTTCCAGAGATGAAATATTTAGAATTGTTTGGGGTGAAGATAATTATATTAGTGATCGCACCATAGATGTACATGTCAGAAGAATAAGAAAGCGGGTGGGTCATGATGTTATAAAAACAGTAAAGGGTGTTGGCTATAGATTTGTTGATCAAGGATAGGTCTTTTTGTATACTCATGTTTAGAGAGTCATTAAAATCATTACCATTCAAGTAGTTTGTGTAGATCCTCCGGTGTTATTATGGAGGTCTTTAGTGGTTTGTACTTCTCCACAAAACTTGTAGGAAAACGATAGCTGCGTCTTTGATTTAGTTTAAACTCGAATGCCGTAACTTAACCGTTAAACTCTTCCACTAAGTCAATCTCTGCCTTATCATAAGTTCTCCAAAAGTGGTAATGTGAATTAAGCTGAATTATGAAAGTAGAAACACAAAATTAGGCTTAAAATTGATAATAAAAACACAAAATTCAGCCTATTGAGGAATTGACAGATGAATTGGTTCTGGATAAAATAGAAAAAAGAGGAGGCACAACTTGTCGTTTTACCCCCTCTTAATTATGGTTGAAGACTTATTTTAGAATTGTACTACTTATACTCATCCCAGCTTTTAATAGGAATATCTGTAATTTCATATTTGCAAAAGGCGTAGACAAATGCACTTGCGAGGCGGGCATTTGTTACTAACGGAATGTTAAAGTCAATTGCATCACGTCTGATTTTATACCCGTTTTTCAGTTCATCCTTAGTAAGATTTTTGGGGATATTAATTACAAGGTCTATTTTCTTGTTTCTAATATACTCTAAAGTGTTTGGTGATTTATCCTCATTGGGCCAGTAAAGGAGTGTTGTTTCAACTCCGTTTTCAGTAAAGAATTTATGTGTACCTCCAGTAGCGTAAAGGTTATACCCTCTTTCGCGCAGCATTCGTGCACTTTTTAGCAGCTCCATCTTTGAACGTAAGGGGCCTGACGAGATAAGAATATTCTTTTTGGGAATAGTGTAACCTACAGCTAACATCGACTGCAGTACAGCATCGTAATAGTTCTCTCCAATACAGCCCACTTCACCTGTTGATGACATGTCGACTCCAAGTACTGGATCGGCCTTGAGCAGTCTGGAAAAAGAGAATTGCGGAGCTTTTATTCCAACGTAATCTAAGTCAAACAAATTCTTCGACGGTTTCTCAACCGGAATATCCAGCATCACTTTGGTAGCAATATCAATCAGGTTAACCTTCAGAACTTTGGATACAAAAGGGAAGCTCCTGGAAGCTCTAAGGTTGCACTCAATAACCTTAATGTCGTTATCCTTTGCCAGCAGCTGCATATTAAATGGCCCGGAAATATTTAGTCCCTTAGCTATCTGACGTGCAATCTTTTTTGCCCGTCGTATTGTTTCTATATAGAGTTTCTGAGGAGGGAATACAATTGTTGCATCGCCCGAGTGTACTCCGGCAAATTCAATGTGTTCAGAAATTGCGTAAGCTACCACCTCCCCATCTTTAGCTACAGCATCAATCTCAATCTCTTTTGCCTGCTCAATAAATTCAGATACTACAACAGGAAACTCTTTCGAGATATTAGCAGCAAGAGTTAGAAAATGTTCAAGTTCATCTTTGTTTGAAACCACGTTCATGGCAGCCCCTGACAAAACATAAGATGGGCGAATCAGAACGGGAAATCCAACCACATCAACAAACATAAAGATATCATTAATACTTGTTAGTTCACTCCAGCTCGGCTGGTCAACCTTCAGATGATCAAGAAGAGCAGAAAATTTCTGGCGATTTTCAGCGCGGTCAATGTCAACCGGCGAAGTACCCAAAATAGGCACATTACGTCGATGAAGTTTTATTGCCAGATTGTTTGGAATCTGGCCACCTACCGAAACAATAACCCCTTTAGGCGTTTCAAGGTCAACAATATCAAGTACTCGTTCAAGTGTCAGCTCGTCGAAATAGAGACGGTCGCACATATCGTAGTCGGTACTTACTGTCTCGGGGTTGTAATTTATCATTATTGAACGGTAGTCTTGTTCATTAACAGTGTCGAGTGCATTAACACTACACCAGTCGAACTCCACACTTGACCCTATCCGGTAAGCTCCCGAACCAAGAACAATAACAGATTTCCCATCTCTTTCATAGTCAATATCGTTCTCCTTACCGTTGTATGTAAGATAGAGATAGTTTATCTGAGCAGGAAATTCACCGGCCATGGTGTCAATCTGCTTAACTACCGGAAGGATACCTTTTTCTTTTCGATGCTGTCGTACTGCAAGCAATCCTTTCTCCATTCCACTTGAAGAACTGTTTGTTACAATCCTTGCGATTTGAAAGTCACTGAACCCCATTTTTTTTGCATCATACAGCATGTCGTCAGGAAGCTCACTAAGAGAGTTGTGCTGTGCCATTAGTTTCTGTTGGTCAGTTATGTTTTTCAGTTTCTCCAGAAACCACTTGTCTATTTTTGTAAGTTCATGAATCTCATCAACTGTCGACCCGTTTTGCAGTGCTTCAGAAATGGCAAATACACGCTGGTCGGTTGGTTCCTGCAGCTCGGTATTAATATCTTCAATATTTATTGGCTGGTTGGCTACAAATCCGTGCATCCCCTGACCAACCATTCTGAGGCCTTTCTGAATCACCTCTTCAAAACTACGTCCGATAGACATAATCTCACCAACACTCTTCATACTTGACCCGATAAGCTTTGAAACACCGGTGAATTTGCTCAAATCCCAACGAGGAATTTTACAAACAATATAATCAAGAGCAGGCTCAAAAAAGGCAGGTGTTGTTTTGGTTACTGAGTTTTTCAGTTGATGCAGTCCGTAACCAAGCCCCAGTTTTGCAGCTACAAAAGCTAACGGGTAACCGGTTGCTTTAGACGCCAGAGCACTTGACCGAGATAGACGGGCATTAACCTCAATCACTCTGTAATCTTCTGAGTAAGGGTCGAGGGCATACTGTACGTTACACTCACCCACTACACCAATGTGACGGATAATTTTTATCGCCAATTCACGTAATTTGTGATACTCGGTGTTTGAGAGTGTTTGCGAGGGTGCAACAACGATACTCTCTCCTGTGTGGATTCCAAGAGGGTCGAAGTTCTCCATGTTACAAACTGTGATGCAGTTGTTGTACGCATCGCGCACAACCTCGTACTCTACCTCTTTCCAACCCTTAATAGACTCCTCTACCAATATCTGATTTGAATATGAAAATGCATTATTTGCACGATCGATAAGCTCCTCCTTATCATTGCAAAATCCACTTCCCATTCCACCAAGAGTATAGGCTGCCCTGATAATTATTGGATATCCGATATCTTCAGCAGCCTCAACTGCATCGTCAACAGATGTAACGGCAATACTATTGGGGGTTTTAACGTCAATTTCCTTAAGCTTACTCGTAAATATCTCACGGTCTTCGGTGTCAATAATCGCCTGAATAGGAGTTCCAAGAACTTCAACATTGTACTTCTCAAGTATTCCTCCTTCGTAAAGTTTTATTCCGCAATTAAGTGCTGTTTGCCCACCAAAGGCAAGAAGAATTCCGTCCGGTTGCTCTTTTTTCATCACCTCCTCAACAAAAAATGGAGTTACAGGCAGAAAATATATCTTATCTGCAATACCTTCAGATGTTTGAACTGTTGCAATATTTGGGTTGATAAGAATTGTTGTAATCCCCTCTTCCTTTAGGGCTTTAAGGGCTTGTGACCCTGAGTAATCAAATTCTCCTGCTTCCCCAATCTTTAGAGCTCCCGACCCAAGTACAATTACCTTTTTGACGTCTTTCTTCATTTGAATAGCTTAATAGTTTTATAGCTTAATTTTTTCTTTGGCACAAAAGTACTAATTTTTTGCATAAAAAGTTTTGTTCTAAATATTATTTGTATAATTTTGCATCGAAAATGTATATTTATACATTGACGATATGAAAGAAAAAACACAAAGGTTAATTGCAATAAAGCAGATAGTATCTGATAAGAGGATTAGCAGTCAGGAGGAGTTGTTAAAAATGCTTATTAAGCAGGGTTACAATATTACTCAGGCTACTCTGTCGAGAGATTTGAAATATCTGAAGGTTGCGAAGGTTCCTGACTCGGAAACAGGTTACAGATATGGGATTCTGGAAAACAGCCGGAAACAGCCGGATGAGGATTTAACTCTTGAAGGATTTCCTTTGAATAGGATTAATTCAATTGAGTTTTCAGGGTCGATGGCTATAATTAAAACCAAGCCGGGGTTTGCAAATAGTATTGCATCAGTAATTGATAGTTTTGGAATATTTGAGGTGTTGGGAACTATTGCCGGAGATGATACGATACTACTGATTAACCGTGACGGAGTTTTAAAATCAGATGTGATAAATGCACTTGATTTAATTATTCCCGGATTAAAAAATAAAATTATATGAATGATTTCAAGATATCGGAAGCAACTAAGGAGCATCTTCCGTACGTAGATGTAATATTGAAAACCATTAAGGATGCTGCAAAGGTGAGAGGGACGGGAATAGCAAAACGTTCTCCTGATTATCTGATTGCAAAAATAAACGAGGGCAAAGCTATTATCGCCTTGAAGGGTGATGAGTTCGCCGGATTTTGTTACTTGGAGTCGTGGGGAGGAAAACAGTTTGTTGCCAACTCGGGGCTGATAGTAGTTGAGAAGTTTAGGGGGCAAGGGCTGGCAAAAGCAATAAAAAGAAAGGCTTTTGAGTTGTCAAGGGAGCTGTTTCCTAATTCCAAAATATTTGGACTGACCACAGGTTTAGCAGTGATGAAGATAAATTCGGATTTGGGTTACAGACCTGTCACCTTCTCCGAGCTTACCGATGACGATGAGTTCTGGAAGGGATGTCGGAGTTGTGTAAATTATGATATTTTAGTCCGTACTAACAGAAATCACTGTCTCTGTACAGGGATGCTCTACACCCCATCTAAAGAGGAGGATGAAAAAGGGGGTAGTGAAGAAAAAAGAGACTCAACAAAAGAGCTGGATGTTGTTAACAGGTGGGTGAAGTTTAAGCAGTTTGTACTGTTAAGACGAGGAAATATTCAGAAAAAGAATTTAAAACAGAAAAGAAGTATCTTAAGTACACTCTTTTCGATTTAACGAAAAAAACAGAAATATGAAAGAGAAAGTAGTTTTAGCATACAGCGGAGGATTGGATACATCATTTTGCGTGAAGTATCTTTCGGACGAGAAAGAGCTTGAGATATATTCAGCTATTGCAAATACCGGAGGCTTCTCTGGAAATGAGCTGGCGGACATAGAGACCAAGGCCTATGAACTTGGTGTTACAAATCATAAAACACTTGATGTTACCCAAACATACTACGATAGGTGTATAAAATATATGATTTACGGGAATATCCTAAAGAATCATACATACCCGCTATCTGTTAGTTCGGAGCGTATTTTTCAGGCAATAGCAATTGTTAACTATGCACGGGAAATTGGAGCCAAATACATTGCTCACGGTAGTACCGGTGCGGGGAATGACCAGATACGGTTTGACCTCACTTTTCAGATTCTTGCTCCCGAAATAAAAATCCTCACTCCTATCAGAGATTTAACTCTCTCGAGAGATGAGGAGATTGATTACCTGAAGAAGTTTGGTGTGGTGAGAGACTGGAGTAAAATGGAGTATTCCATAAATAAAGGGCTGTGGGGTACAAGTATAGGAGGTAAGGAAACATTGACTACCAATGAGACTCTACCCGAAGAGGCGTATCCCAGTCAGGTGGAGAAAACTGAGGAGACTGAGATGATTATTGAGTTTGAGAAGGGCGAAATAAAAAGTATCGACGGAAAAGAGTTTGTAAATAAAACAGATGCCATTATAGATATTGAATCGAAAGCCAAAGTGTATGGAATAGGTCGTGATATGCATGTTGGTGATACAATAATCGGTATTAAGGGTAGGGTTGGATTTGAGGCTGCCGCTCCCCTTATTCTGATTAAAGCTCACGAAGTACTTGAGAAGCATGTCCTCACGAAATGGCAGATGTACTGGAAAGAGCAGATGGCTAACTGGTACGGAATGCTGTTACACGAGGCTCAGTATCTTGAGCCTGTAATGCGTGATATCGAGGCATTTCTCAATAGTTCGCAGGAGAACGTGTCAGGCAAGGTAATAATCCGCCTTAACCCATACAGATTTTTTGTTGTTGGCATTGAGTCAGAGCACGACCTTATGAACAGTGGGTTTGGTGAGTATGGAGAAGTAAACAAGGCATGGAATGGAAATGATGTTGAAGGCTTTACTAAAATCATGTCAAACTCAATGAAGATTTACAACACAGTAAATAAAGACAAATTGAATTTTGTGTAAAAATTTTCAGTAACAAATTCTGGGGAAAACTCATTAGCCAGAGAGCCCTTTAACTATAGATTTATGATAAAAGCTGGAATAATAGGAGGAGCAGGATATACTGCCGGGGAGTTGATTCGTATTTTAATCAACCATCCGCAGGCAGAGATTGAGTTTATACAAAGCACAAGCAATGCGGGTAATTCTGTTGCCGATGTACATACGGATCTTTTTGGAGAGATAGAGACATCATTTGTTTCTGCACCGGATATCCATTCTGCTGATGTTCTCTTTTTATGCATGGGGCATGGGCGGTCGAAGTCGTATGTTGACGAGTTGCCTGAAACATACAAAGGGAAGGTGATAGACCTTAGCCACGATTTCAGGTTAAAGAGTAGTGCCGGGGATTTTGTTTATGGATTGCCGGAGTTGCAGCGTGATAAAATTGCTAAGGCATCACATATTGCTAATCCGGGTTGTTTTGCTACGGCAATTCAACTTGCACTTTTGCCAATGGCTGCATCAAATAATCTTAGTGAGGTTCACATTCATGCTGTTACCGGTTCAACAGGAGCAGGTCAATCGCCAACAGTAACAAATCACTTTAGCTGGAGAAACAATAATGCGTCCGTTTACAAAGCATTCGGGCATCAGCACTTGGGAGAGATAGGAGAAACGCTTTTGCAGCTACAGAGTGGTTTTGACGCACCGGTGAATTTTGTTCCTATGCGAGGTGATTTCCCTCGGGGGATAATGGCTTCTGTCTATTTGGATTCACAATTGAGTGAGCAGGAGGCAGTAAAACTGTACAAGGAGTACTATCAGCCACATCCGTTTGTTCATGTTGTTGACAGAAACCCTGATTTGAAGATGGTGGTAAATACCAATAAAGCCGTTCTTTATGTCAAAAAATACAGTAATAAATTGCACATAGTCAGTTTTGTCGATAATCTCCTGAAAGGGGCATCGGGACAGGCTGTACAAAATATGAATCTTATTTTTGGATTGGATGAATTAACAGGTCTTCGTCTCAAACCTATGGCTTTTTAGCTTTTAGTTAAATATTTATGTTGGTTTTTGCTTTCCCACAAAAGGGGAGTATTACCAAAATCAAGTTAAAGTATGAACCTATTTGATGTATATAGCTTATTTAATATTACTCCTGTACGAGCAGAGGGGTGCTATTTGTGGGATGACAAAGGAACCAAATATCTTGACCTTTATGGTGGCCATGCCGTAATCTCTATTGGGCACAGCCATCCTCACTACGTTGATAGGATATCATCACAGCTAAACAGGATGGGGTTCTACTCAAACTCCGTTGTAAATCCAATGCAGGAGGAGTTAGCACAAAAGCTTGGTGACCTTTGCGAGATGTATGACTACTCACTTTTTCTGTGTAATTCAGGAGCAGAGGCAAATGAGAATGCATTTAAGGTAGCATCGTTTCACACCGGGCGAAGTAAGATTGTTGCATTTGAAAAAGCTTTTCACGGGCGTACCTCGGCAGCCGTTGCCGCAACTGATAATACTAAAATTGTTGCTCCGGTTAACAGCTTCCATCAGGTTGAGTTTCTTCCCTTTAACGATATTGATAGGGTTGAACAGGTCTTGAGTAAAAAAGATGTGGCTGCTGTTATCATCGAAGGTATCCAGGGGGTTGGAGGGGTAAATATTCCCGACTACGATTTTTTGAGAGCACTGGAGAAGGTGTGTAAAAAGTTTGGTACTCTGCTTATCCTTGATGAGATACAGAGTGGATATGGAAGGAGCGGTAAGTTTTTTGCTTTTCAGTATGCAGAAATACAACCTGATATTATTACAATAGCTAAAGGTATGGGTAATGGATTTCCTATTGGAGGGGTACTTATATCGCCGGAGATTAAATCGGAGAAAGGGATGCTGGGTACAACATTTGGAGGGAACTACCTCGCATGCGCCGCAGGACTGGCTGTTTTAGAGGTAATGAAGGAAGAGAGTCTGATTTTGAACGCAAAAGAGATAGGAGAGTATTTATTAAATAATTTACAATCAACAATTTCGGCTAAAGAGCTGAGAGGCGAAGGGTTAATGATTGGAGTTGAGTTCTATGAAAAAATTTCTGCAATTAGGCTTCAATTATTAAAGGGAAAAAATATTTTTACTGGAGTTTCCGGAGTTAATACACTAAGGTTATTGCCGCCTCTAACCCTTTCAAAAAAGCAGGCAGACAGCTTTTTAGGTAGTTTGCATGCTCTATTAAATAGTTCTTAACACATTTTTTGATAAATATGATTAGGTCATACTGGAATGAAGAATGGAATGAGAGAATAATTAGTATTCCGGATAGTTTTTAGGCTAAAGCTTGAGATTAACCGGAAATAGGTGTTAATTTTAAGGCTTAAAAATTATCTTATGAAAGAGAAAAGTATTGCTATTATTGGGGGTGGTAATTTGGGTACTGCGATTGCCAGGGGCTTAATAGCCGAAGGTGTGGCCACCCCATCAAACATGACTATTACACGCAGAAGGGTATCACTGCTTAAAGAGCTTTCGGAGATGGGTGTTAACACTACTGATGATAATGCTCTTGCTGCCCGGGATGCTGACATTCTGATACTGGGAGTTAAACCCTTTCAGTTGGAGAAGGTAATATCCGAAATTAAATCTTCTATCACTGAAAATACTATAATTGTATCTGTTGCTACCGGAGTGTCCGCTGAAAAGATTCAGGAGATGTGTGGTCTTCAACTGCCAGTTTTCAGAGCAATGCCCAATACTGCCATTGAGATAGGTGAGTCAATGACTTGTGTATCGTCGCTTAACGCTACTGAAAAACAGGAGAGTGATGTTGTTGAACTTTTCAGCCATCTGGGCAAAGCAATTATTATTCCTGAGGAGCTGATGTCATCGGCTACGGTACTTGCGGCTTGTGGAATTGCGTATGCCCTCCGATATATCCGTGCCTCAACACAGGGAGGTGTTGAGATAGGTTTTGGCTCTAATCTTGCGCTTCAAATTGCCGCTCAGACGGTAAAAGGGGCAGCTGAATTACTCATCCAAAAGGGTAACCATCCTGAGGATGAGATTGACAAGGTAACTACTCCCTGGGGTGTGACTATCTCAGGACTTAACGAGATGGAACATCAAGGATTCAGCTCATCACTTATTAAAGGGTTGTTAACCTCGTACAATAAAATAGAAAACGGTAAGTAGTCAACTTCGTATGTCTGAAAAAATTACCATAAAGATAGGCTCTAACGTACTTACTGCTGATGACAGACAGTTAGATATGTCGAGAATTAAGCATCTTGCCGACCAGATTGCTACAATGCACAAATATGGGAAGAAGATTGTTCTTGTCTCTTCGGGGGCAGTTGCAGCTGGACGAAGTATGGTTAGTTTAAGTAAAAGGACGGATACTGTAACAGAGCGTCAGGTTCTTTCATCTATAGGTCAGGTAAAGCTGATGGGTATCTATTCTAAACTATTTGAGGAGCTGGGGATTCCTGTTGCACAGGTTTTAGTTACCAAGCAGGATTTTAGAACCAGAGAGCACTATCTGAATATGAAAAATTGTATCACAGGGCTGTGGAATAGTGGCATCTTGCCAATAGTGAATGAGAATGATGCAATCTCGGTAACAGCACTAATGTTTACCGATAACGATGAGCTTGCAGGCCTTATGGCCTCGATGATGAGTTGTGATTCTCTCTATATTTTGAGTAATGTTGACGGAATATTTAACGGCAATCCGGCAAGTGCTGAGAGCAACGTTATCAGGAAGATTGTCAATGATGCATCTTCTGAGATGTTCTCTTTTATCTCTTCATCGAAATCTGGTTTTGGAAGAGGTGGGATGCAGACGAAATGTCGTATCGCTCAGAAGACGGCTGCATCTGGTGTTTCAGTTCACATTGCAAACGGAAGAAAAGAGAATATTTTGCTCGATATTGAATCAAAATCTGATGAGGTGGTTCATACACACTTTATTCCCGGAGAGAAGTGCCCGGCGGTGAAAAAATGGATGGCCTATTCTGATGGTTTCACCAAGGCAGAGTTGACAATAAACAGTGGTGCCCTTGAAGCATTGCGCTCCGAGAAGGCCACAAGCTTGCTGTTACCTGGAGTGATAGACTTTGATGGTGATTTCCTGAAAGGAGACCTTATTCGTATTTTGAGTGAGAAAGGAGAGATTATTGGAATAGGAAAGGCATCTTACAGCCTGCAAAAAGCTGAGGAGCACATAAACGATAAAAAGTATAGACCGCTGATTCATTATGATTATCTCTACCTATTTTCACATTGAGAAAGAGGAATTTGGAGGCGATAGTATTGTATGTCAATTGTCTTGTAGTGAAAAAGGTTGAGTTTAGTTAGTAGAATTAAGGACGATGTCAAATAGGAGTCCCAAAGGTGCGAAACAACAATAGCCGAAGGTGCAACTTTCACCTCCCCTCAAGGGAGGGGCGGGGTGGGGTCGGCGAAATA
>Ga0256831_1001416_pt1 | contig 12645 bp, 21 predicted proteins | sample 132544metaG_FD_189087 | JGI IMG/M metagenome (GOLD analysis project Ga0256831, IMG submission 189087) | Hydrothermal vent microbial communities from Lau Basin, Pacific Ocean - 132-544 | ecosystem: Environmental > Aquatic > Marine > Hydrothermal vents | place: Pacific Ocean: Lau Basin | collected... | reverse complement strand
AAAAGTATTTAGATTCTTTCAAGCAGCTGTTTCTTTTTTTCTTCAAATTCTTCTTTTGTTATAAGCCCTTTTTTATGTAAAGATGAAATCTTTTCAAGGGTTTCCAGAGGATCACTATGCGATATATTGTCACTTTTCCCAGTAAAGAATTTTTTTTGAAAAGTTGAAGAATCGACGCCATAAAATAGAATTTTCACCTTTCCATGGTCCCTGTTCATTCTAACCATCTGTTGGCCATTTGATATCTCAAAATCAAATCTTCCATCACTTGTTAATTCGCCAATATTCAAATAGTTGGTTTTCAAAAACCCTTTCAAATAGTTCCAATCATCGTCACCTTTTATTCTTGCTATAAAATTTTTGTCATCTACTTTTGTAATTAAAATATTGTCATCGTAGGATTCACTAACAGCACCATCATCTTTTGCCTCCCCGAGTACGAGCAACAACAAGAATGCCAACAATGGCGAAATGATTGCAGCGAGAAGCCCATACCCAAATGGGTTTCTATGCAATTTATTCGCATACATTCCGACCAAAACACAAAAAAACAACCAAAAAAACACAACCTCAAAACCCACTTTCACTCCTTTTACTTGACTTTTACATTCATATGAATGTATAATGACTGCATCCATTCAGGATAAAGTCCATCGGCCCCGTCAACCGACCAAAGCGACCGGGACCGATTCGCACCGAGGTGCGCTTCAATGATAACAAAACCTCACTGAAAGCGCCTAACTCCCCTTTACAATGCCGGCCAGGAGTTTCCCCCAGATCGACTGTGGTCGGCAGGCATTGTAAAGGCAAACGATCTGGGGAGATCATCATGCTACCAAAACACAAATTCATCTACAAAGCGGTCGCCGAGGCCATCGACGATTTCGGGGATCGCCACTACATCACGGGTCGGTCGCACTTCGCGCCGCTGATCGGATTTCGCGGCAAAAACGGCCATATCCAACTCTCCTCCATGCTCAACACGATCAGCTACAACCCCGCCAACCCCAAACGAATGAGCGTCGATCATCTGTCCGTTATTTTGGAGGAGTTGGACGACGAAGGCCGCGAGCACGTCCTGGAGGCTATCGTCGGAGAATACGGTTTCAACCTCTGCAAGGCTCCCGAAGCCAAAACCGAATCGACCGACGAAACCCACGTACTGCTGATGGCGCTTGGGATCGAAAGCGTCCACGGCAATCTGGCCGAAACGCTCACGGAAGCGCTGGAAGACGGCGAGATCGACGACGAAGAGCGGGAGCGGATTGTCAAGGCGACCTTCGCATTACGAAAAGCCGTTCGGGAACTCGAGGAGGCGTTGAAATGACACTCAACGACAAAAACACGCGCTCCCAGAAAGCGCAAATCTTGGACTACATGCTATCGGGCCGCTCCATCAGCCACTTCGATGCAGAAGAAAAATTCAACTGCTCACGAATCGCAGCGCGAATCAACGATCTTCGTAACGACGGATACGACGTCCGCACAGAGACTGTCAAAAACAAGGCAAGCGGCAAGCGGTTTGCCCGCTATTACCTGCCCAAAGAGGAGATCGAGCGGATTATGCGTGAAAGGGGTGCGGCGTGAAGTACTTGACCATCCCGACCGAATGGCTGCACTCAGACCTCACCTACCGTGAGATGATCGTCCTTTCAGAGATCGTAAACCTCTCTCAAAACAGAAAATGCACGGCTTCAAACGACTACTTTTCAAAGACTCTAAATATAAGCAAAAAGAATGTTAGCAATGTCATTTCATCCCTTCAAAAGAAGGGGTATTTGACAGTAGAAATCGAGACCGGAACGCGCAATAAAAAACGCGAAATCAGTATCCACAAAAAGTGGACGGAGTATCCACAAAAAGTGGACGGAGTATCCACAAAAAGTGGAGAGTCTAAAGAGATAAACAAAGAGGAGAATATAAACCCCCTACCCCCTACCGGCAAAAAGCTGCCCGCTTATAAGCCAAATGGGTTTGCCTATCCAGAATCGTTTGAGCGTCTCTGGTCGTTGTATCGCGTAGGGGATAAATGGGCGGCGTATAAAGCGTACCATCGTCGAAGCAAAGATTACAGCGACGAAGAGATTGAGCGTGCGTTGCAGATCGAATCGAGCAAGGAGATTGGCAAGCGTCATTTCTCCACTGTACTCAACGGCGACATTGACGAGCTTATAAGCCAGAACGAAAACGACACGATTGCACGCTACGGTTACGACCTGTCAGGATACGAACGATGAAACTGGATGTACAACGCGTAGCGGCTATCGAGCGGGCGTTGGTGAGTACGCTGGCGTTGAGCCAGGACTACGGCATCGACACGCCGCGTATGAACCCTGACGACTTTATGCACCCGCTCCATCGGCGGCTGGTCAAAGCGTTGAACGAAGAGACCGACAACGAAGGCAGCATCGGGCTTGCGCTTATGCGAATCGAAGAGAAGATCGCTGGGACATCACACGAGATGGATTACGCGCTGGCTATCGGGTCGGTTCCACTTGAAGCAAACATAGCACGGCAGTACTACGCCGAATTGAAGCGTCAGAAGATTATGCGGGAGGTGGATCTTGAGCGCTGAACTCAAAGCGGATATCCGCAAGAAGATAGCGAAGCTCGAAACCTACCTGCGCGAGCTTGAGGACATCGACGGTAGCATCGAGCTTGAAAACGCCAAAGCAGTGGTCGAGCGGGTAAGTGCGAAACCGAAGCTTCCGAAGTTTGCGACCGGCATCCGCTTTCTCGACGACCGAATGCACGGCGGGTTCGAGGCTGGGTCGTTCGTCAATGTGGCGGGTGAAAACTTCGCGGGCAAAACCGAGCTGATCCTTGCGATCCTTGGGAACATCGCAAAATACAGTCCCGTCGTCTTTTTCAGCTTCGAAATGTACGAAAACCTTCTGACGAAGCGTTTTGAGAAGTGGGACGACACGCAGCTTGCCAATTTGCTCATCGACCAGAAGCACCGCGAGCTTGACGCCATCACATCCATCATTCGAGCATACGCCAAAAAAGGCGTGCGCTTTTTCGCCATCGACAGTCGAATGAAGATCGAAGTGCCAGGCATCAGCGAGCAGTATGAGCGAAACAGCCGCATATCGGCGGAGTTGTCGAAGCTGACGCAGGAGCTTGGAATTGTCCTGCTGCTAATCAACCAGATAGCAGAGAGCGACCAACGAAACAAACGCCTTGCGCTCAAGGGAAGCGGCGACCAGGCATACGACAGCGATGTGCTGCTCTTCGTCCTTAAAGACAAAGATGACGACAGCAAGCGGATTATGGTCTGCGAAAAAGACCGCATCAACGGCAAACGCTGGATACAGGACTACACGATGGCCGACTTGACCGGGCCGGACTATGAAGTTGTCGAGTATCAGGAGAGGACGGCGTAATGGCAAAACAAAAGCAAACCACCCGCTATGCATTCGGAAACTTCCGCTTTTACGCGGACTGCCCGCACAACAAATGCTGTAAACGTTACGAGAGCGACAATCTGGCTGATATCCCCGCCGAGTGCTGCGGCATGCCACTGATGGTGAACGACCAGAAGCGGGCATTCAGTCGGCCAAAGCGGAAATTGGAGGCGATGTGAATGAGCTGGCTCTATTCGCGGGCGCTGGCGGAGGCATACTCGGCGGCAAAATCCTCGGATGGCGGACAGTCTGTGCCGTCGAAATCGACGAATACGCCCGCAATGTACTTGTCGCACGGCAAAACGACGGAACCTTCCCGCCTTTCCCGATTTGGGACGACGTGCGAACATTTGACGGACGACCGTGGCGAGGAATTGTTGACGTTGTTTCTGGAGGATTCCCATGTCAGGACATCAGCATTGCCGGCACAGGATGCGGCATCGATGGGGGAAGATCGGGTCTCTGGTCGGAAATGGCGCGCATTGTGCGTGAAGTACGACCGCGATACGTCTTCGTGGAAAACTCACCGATGCTTGTTTCCCGGGGACTCGATCGAGTCCTTGCAGACTTTGCCGAAATGGGGTTTGATGCGGTCTGGGGAATTGTGGGAGCTGACGACGCCGGCGCTCCCCACCGTCGAAAACGGCTATGGATACTGGCCTACTCCCACGGTGTGTGGGAATTACAATCGACCGAAAGACGGCACGAACAGCGGTACTGGGCTGGCGACGGCGGTGAAGATGTGGCCGACTCCGGTGGCATCGGCGGCGAACACTATCAAAACGAAACGAGACCGTCCACAGGGGAAGCGACTGGACGAAGCAGTCGGTGGCCACCTGAACCCGGAGTGGGTCGAGTGGTTGATGGGTTGCCCCATCGGTCACACCGGATTAGAGCCCTTGGAAACGGGCAGGTACCAAGAGTGGTTGCGATGGCATGGAGAATTCTGATGGAGGCGAAATGTTGAGCAAAAAATCCCAAACCGCGTGCAAGGAGTGCCACTACAACATCCACCACGGCGGCGGTGTGCCGCTGAGCAGGGAGGCCATCGAGGGCATAGGGTGGGCAAACTGGGCGGAGTATCGGAGATGAAAATCACCATCAGAAAAATCGGCGATGTGGCGGTACCGGCGACCGAAGCGGACCGCGAAAAGTGGGAGAAGTACAGCGACGCCGAGTATGTGGTGGATATGCGCAATCTCGATCAACGCACTGCACAACAAAACAAAGCTTTGCACCGCTATTTTGAGCTGCTGGCCGAAGCGCTCAATGAAGCCGGGTACACGATGCAGTTTGTCATGAGCCACAGGCGCATCAAGATTATCGTCAAGGTAATGGATTGGCTGGCGAGGGTGTGTGCGGACTGCAAAGAAAAGATAGACGAAGCAAAAGAGATGATGACCGATCCGATCGACGGCGAAGCGCCTTGGACAAAAGAGATGGTCAAGGAAAACCTATGGCGGACATATCAGCGCGAAATGCTCAAAAAAGAATCGACGACGGCTTTGAAGCGGAACGAGATCGATGTGGTCTATGATGGCCTGAATAGGTTTTTGGGTGAGCGATACGGGATATCCGTGTCGTTTCCGAGTCGTGAATTGTGGAGTAGTGAATCGTGAACGGCAAAAAACGAGACACAAACGGCGTTGCGTATCGCGGACGAGACGCAAAGATGATCCACATCATGCTCCCGCTGCCGAAGTTCATGAAGGACGGAAAAACAAAGCTCTTCACAATGAACGATTACCGCAATGCGCACTACATGGTGCAAAACAAAGTCAAAAACAAATACATGAACGAAGCGGGATGGGCGTTGCTGCCATATCGATCAATACATTTCGAACGTGTCGCCATTGAGTATGTGATCTTTTTCGAAACCGGGCACAGGAAGGATATCGGCAACATCGGAGCGGTGATCGATAAATTTTTCTCAGACGCGATTGTCAAAAGCGGCATCGTCGCCGACGACAGTCAAAAGTATGTCGAAAAAATATCGTTTCGCTATGGCGGTATCGGGCCGGAACGTGTAGAAATAACAATCGAGGAGATCGAATGAGCTGGACATCCGACGGCATTAGCGGCGCGGTGATCGAAAAACATGACGACCCCGTACAACCGAAACACTACACCGAAATGGCGATCAGCCCGTTGGAGTACATCGAGGCCAACGAAGCGGAAGGTTGGCCATGGGCGATTATGAACGTGATCAAGTACGTCAGCCGCTACAAACGCAAAAACGGGCTTGAGGATTTGAAAAAGGCGGCTTGGTATTTGAATCACGAGATCGAGCGGATGGAGGCGATGAGATGAAAAAACGCAAACTCACCCTCAAGCAGGAGAAGTTCTGCCTGGAGTACGTCAAAAACGGAGGCAACGCTTCGGATGCTTACAGGGCGGCCTACAACGCAAAAAAGATGAAGCCTGAGACAGTAAATCGAAAAGCAGCTGAACTCCTGAGTAACGGCAAGATTACGGCAAGGATCGAGGATCTACAAAAAGCCGCCCGAAAGCGCAACGAGATCAGCCTGGATCGTGTGCTCAAAGAGATCGCCGCCATCGCGTTCGTCGATCCGTCCGACATCTGGGACGACGACGGGAACATGAAGCCGATCGGTCAGATACCCGAACACGCCCGACGCGCCATCGTGGGACTCGAGAAGAAGGTGGTGACTGGGGCGAGTTTCGAAGAGACGATCAAGGCGAAGCTCGCCGACAAGAACGCCGCGTTGGACAAACTGATGAAGCACCTTGGCGGCTACGAAAAGGACAACAGACAGAAGAAAAACGACGTGATCGTCGTGGGTATACCGCAGGAGTTCGTCGGTGAGCGTGACGATTGATCTGACGCAGTTTCCGCGCATCGTCAACGAAGCCTATTATCCCATCTTCCACGACCGGCACCGCTATCTGGTGCTCTACGGCGGGGCGGGAAGCGGCAAGAGCGTGGCGGCAGCGCAAAAGATCGTCTATCGGTGCCTGACCGAGAGCGGCCATAAGTTTTTGGGCGTGCGCAAGATTCAAAACACGATCCGCGAATCGATGCGCGCCGAGATCGTCGACGCTATCGAAAAGATGGGCGTGCGGTCGCTTTTTGCATACTCCACCAGTCCGAGCGGGGAGATGACGATCGTGGGACCAAACGGCAACACGATCATCTTTCGCGGGCTGGACGATCCCGAAAAGATCAAGTCGATAAAAGACATCACGGGCATATGGATCGAAGAGGCGTCGGAACTGCACAAGGAGGATTTCGACCAGCTCGATCTGCGTCTGCGTGGAAAGCATCTGAAAAACTACAAGCAGATCATTCTCACTTTCAACCCGATTTCCGACCAACATTGGCTCAAAAAGCACTTTTTCGACCGCATCGATCCCGACGCGACGGTGCTCAAGACCACTTATCTCGACAACCGGTTCATCGACGCCGATTACGTGCGCCGGTTGGAGAAGCTCAAAGAGACGAATCCCAGCTACTATCGCGTCTACGCGCTGGGCGAATGGGGCGTGCTCAAAGGGGTCATCTACCCCGATTACGAAGTGGTGGACAAACTGCCCGAACACTTCGAGATCGAGGCGCTTGGGCTGGATTTCGGCTACAACCATCCGCAGGCGCTGGCGCACGTGCGCATCGACGGGCGAGACGTGTACATCGACGAGGTCTACTACGAGCGCGAAAAAGAAAACGGCGCGATGATCGGGTGGGTGGAGGCCAACCGTCCCGAACTCAAGCGGATCAAGTGCTGGGCCGACGCGGCCAGACCCGATCTGATCGAAGAGTGCCGAAAGGCGGGTTGGTATATCGACAAGGCCAAAAAGGACGTTTTCGCGGGGATCAACACCGTCAAAAAGATGCGACTGCATATTACGGCCAAAAGCAAGAACATCCTCAAAGAGATCAAGACCTACTGCTGGAAGACCGACAAGGAGGGCAACGCGCTGGACGAACCGGTAAAGATCGGAGACGACGCGATGGACGCCGTGCGCTACGCCGTTTTTTCCGAAGTGGGCGGACCGGAGCGCGGGGCGAAGTCGATGAAGGTGGCGCTGATATGATCGACGGCGACATCAAGATGCTGCTGTCGTTTTTTCCGCCCGAAACGGTGGCCGACATGGCCAGGAAACTCAAAGGGGTGCGCATCTATTTTCCCGCCACGCGGACCGAACACCACGACATGCGCCAGATGTACGAGGCGATGATCCAAAGCGGGTGCGACCGGAGCGACGCGCTTAAACGGGTGGCCGAGGCCTTTGGCAAATCCGAATCGTGGGCGCGCAAAGTGGTGCAAAAGCAAGGGGGGCTGTTTGACGAGGATTGAAGAGGAGGCGAGACGGCTGTACGAGCGGGTGATGGAGAAGTTTTTCTCCCAACCGACCTGGAGCGAGAAGAGCCTGGAAGAGATGCTGGCCGAAGAGCTGGCGCGTTACGACGGGCGCATCCGTCCCTACATCGAGGAGGCGATCTATTCGCTGCTGGAGGGCAGTTTCAAAACGCCCGCCGATTTTCCCGATCCCGTGCCCACGCCTGTGGAGCTTTCGGCGATGCTGTACGCCAACAGCAAGAAGGTGCAGCGCGACGTGACGGCGCTTTTGATGCAGTCGATCAGAGCCAAAGAGACGGCGCGAGACATCGCTATGAAGCTGTATGAAGGCTACGACTTCAACGACCGAGAAGTGCTGGATGCGGTCAAAAAGCTGCCGCTCTATCTCAAAAAAGAGCTGCAAAAGCCCAAGGTCCGACTGGCGGTCAAAAAACAGGTGGCCAAACTCAAAACCAAACCGCTGCGCGCCGCCTACGCCCAACTGGTCAAGGCGATCGAGAAGCAAAACCAAACTGCGCTGGAAAAAGCGATGAAGGTGGCGCTGGAAGAGAAGAGCCGCTACTTCGCCACCCGAATCGCCCAGACCGAAACCCAGCGCGCCGCCAACCTCTCCAGAGCCAAACGCTACCTCGAAGACGACCGTGTCACGCTGGTGCAGTACTACATGAGCAGCCGCCATCCCAAGGTGGACATCTGCGACTATCACGCCAGGCTGGACGTGGGATACGGCCCCGGGATCGTGCCCAAAGAGCAGATGGTGACGTTGCCTTTGCACCCGCACTGCATGTGCCGCTACCGTCAATACGTCGGCAAAGTCAAAAAGCGCACCGTCCGCGACCCCGAAGCGCACACGATGGCGAAATTCAGCGACTGGGAGCAGAAGGAGATATTGGGCAGCTGGGAAGCGTGGGAGCGGTGGAAAAGCGGCACGCCCGCGGTGGAGCTTTGGAACATGGCGAGGCCTAAGTATCCGGTGCAGCCGGTAAAAAACGTGCTGTATAATGGCGGGATGGAAAAATATAGAGACAGGATTGTTTGGAAGTTTGACAACTTTCCCACAAAGAGTAAAAAAGATGCGCTCAAACATTTTAAAACGCTGTGGCGCGACGAAGAGTCGTTCGACAGGCATCTTGAAAAGCGCATGAAAGAAGGTACGGTCGAAGATGCGTTTGACTATCTTGCCAAAACGGTCGAATGTTTGAGCGATGCCAAAACGATGACCGTCGCCAAGCATGAAAACAGCTGGGACAGGATTCATTGCGCGTCATCGAAAGGGTGGTTTGTCGTGTTCAACGAGTATGGTACAATAATGACAAGTCACAAAAAGGATGAAACGAAAAAACCGTTTGAACAAAAGCATCGCGCGCTGGGTGCTGAAATAGAGAAAGGAGAGGTCGATGAAGAGTTTAGAGAATTTTTTGAGCGCTTACAGAATGAACTTGGAATATTTTGACCTGGATCGTTTTGCCGAAGATATTATGGATATTCCCCATCAAATCGAAACCATCGAAAAGATGTACGACAAGATGAGCGAAGAAGAGAAAAACGAATTTCTTCGGCTCAACAAAAGGCTTTCCGACATCCTTGAGAAGGTCGAACCGAAAAACGAAATACAAGTCAGGATTTTGAAAATTTTGAGAGATACGGTTGAAAAAGAGATGGCGGCCGGCAAGATCGCGGCATAGGATTAAATAAGCGGACGGGGGGCCAGTCACCTCCCCATTCCGACGGCTTGCGCCCTCGTCGTCGGCAAGACTGGCAGCCTCGTTACAAGGCTTTTCCGAACTGTCGCCCGCTTACGATCATTATACCACAATCACTCCGCCTCTTTCAACCCGTCTTCGATCTCCGCCTGAATTTTCTGCATATCTTCCACATCCACGCCGTGCAGGTCGTTGGAGACGATCTGCTGCAGTTTGAGCCGTTCGTAGGTGGGGATGCTGTAGCCCAGCTGCTTGACGCTTTCGAGCACCGCGATCTCCTTTTCCACGTCGACGATGTTGAAGGTTTTGGGATAACTGACCGTCACGTCGTTTCGGACGCCCAGATACCGGCACGCCACGTCGAAAAGCCGCGCTTCGAAATCCTCCAGCCGCATGGCGAAGTTGGAGAGGCTGCCGTTTAGTCCCTGGAACTTGATGTCCAGCGCGATGCCGCTCTCTTGCGCTTTGTTGGTCGTCACGTCGTAGGCGATGCGGTCGATGAGCGCTTCGACGGCGGCGATCTCTTCTTGGTAGGTGGAAGCCGGTCCCGCGTCGGGGGCGATGAAGGACGGGGCTTTCATATCCTTGCCGTAGACGATGGCGTTGTCTGTGGCCAGTTTGAGCGTCACGTCGCTCGGGTTGTCGGCGTTGAGGGTGAGGATGGAGAAGGTCTGGCTGCGCAGTATCTCGTCCAGTTCGCTGCGCAGGTTGTAGTGGCGTTTGGCCAGGTCGGCGATCTGGGTGAACTCCCCGACGGCTGGAAATTCGCCCGTTTCGCTGAAAATCAGCACCGGGCAGACGCCCAGATTGTGTTTGCCGCTTTCGACGATATCGCCTTCTTGGATCACCTGCCAGCCCGTGCGGTCGTAACGGCGTGTGATCTCGACGATCTTCTTTTCGCCCGGGGCGGAGAGGTCCAGCGTGTCCGAAAAGGCGACATACTCGAAATCGCCCTCTTCGTCGATTTTGTATTCCGTCAGATTTTCGGGCGCGATCGAGACGAAGTAGGGCACGGCTCGCGTTTGCATCTGCTCTTTGAGGGTTTCGGGGGTCTTTTTGGGCATGTCCGCCAGCACCAGCCCCGCGCCCCGGACTTTCGCCTCTTTGGCGAAGTTGCTCATAAAGACGTCGATGCTGTTGCCTCTGCGGTCGGCGTCGTCGAAGATGCGGCGGATCATCGGATTGTTTGACGCGCGAACGGGCTGACGCTTGAAAAGGTATCCGACGTAGCGCGAGACTTTGGCGGCGAAGAGGTTGGCGTAGACGGCGATCTTCTTTCTGGCTTCGTACTTTTCGTCGCTCTCTCTTGGGTATCGGTCGATGTAGCCGCCGTCGAAAAATCCCCCGTCGGCGGTGTAGGCTTCGTAGGCGAAGCGCCATTTGTCAACGTAGTTCATCGAGGCTCTCCTGCAGATGTTTGTCGAGGTCGTTCAAGACCTTGCGGGCCGCGTCGTAGAGAAACGGGTCGCCTTTGTAGCCCGGGTGCCGGACGCTTTTGGCGAAGGCGAAAAGGGCATTGGAGCTTGTCGGCTTCATGGGGGAGAATCCGGTCGGCGCGGCTGAAAAAAACAGCGTACCGGGTTTGACCCACCGCAGCGCCTTTTTGTTTTTTGGGTGGATGAAGTGGGGGCGTGTTTTGAAATGCACGAAAAGCGCGTAGTTGACCATCCGCCCCCGCCACGGCACCAGCATCCCTTTGTCGCCCACGAAGACTTTGCCCGTTTCGCCCTTGGTGCTGAAGTCGACATTGTCCTCCATCCGTCCGGTTCTGCGGTGTTTTTTCGCCCGGCGGTGCGCGTCGTCGAAGACGGCTTTGGTGACATTTTCCACCAGTTTTTTGCGTAACGGACGATCAAGGGAAAAGAGCAGCTTTCGCGTCGCTTCGAACCCCCGTTTTTCGATCTCGATCTTCATCGTTTCAATCCTTCGACGCGAAAGTGGCTCACGGCGGCTTTGAGGTTGGCCAGGGCGTCGGCGTCGGTGTCGGTGCGCACGAATTTGCAGACCCCGCAGCGATCAAGCCCGATCTTGTAAACCAGGCGCGTTTTGATCTCATCTTCGAGTTCGTAGAGTTTTTCGTAAAGCGTTTCCAGATCGGCGTTTTTGACGTCGAAGCCGAAAAAGACGGAGAAGTCGAAACTCTCCTGTCCGAATCCTTCGTTTTCGTTGCTGACCGCCACGATCCGCACGAAGGGGCAGTCTTTGGCGCCGATGCCCTTTTCCAGCCCGATCCCAAGCGTCTTGACGCCGGGGAGCCCCTCCAGCGCGGCTTTGATCTCCTGCAAAATCTCCCAATACATCCCTACCCCCTTGCCAGCGGCACAACGCCGAGATTGGACGGGCTGCTGTTGACGGCCAGGCGGTAGAGGCGGTCGAACTCTTTGTTGTAGGCGGCGTATTTGTCGCCCATCCCGTCGTTTTCCAGCTGCCGCATCGCCAGCGTCGCGTAGACGCGGGCCTTGACCATCTCTTCGACGTAGAGCGGATCGGCGATGTTCAGCTTTTGCACCTCTTCGATCGCTTTGGCTTCGGCGGCGCCCAGCTCTTCTAGCGAGACCGAATCGACGATGAAGGTGTCGTCGTAGGTGTAGGTCGCCACGGTTTCTCCTTTTTTTGATCCAGTATCGCCCCTCTTTTTGGCGGGTTTTTCCAAAATCCGACCGCACGGCCCTTCATAATGGCTCAAAACAACGGGAGGTTGAAATGTTTGCGAAGATCAAGGCGCTGCTTGAGGCGGGCAAGATCGATCAGGAGACGGCGGAGGCGCTGGATGCCGAAGTGAGCGCGGAGCTGAAAAAACTGCGCGACGAAGCGGCCCAGTGGCGCACCAAATACAAAGAGACCCACGCGCAACTCGAGGAGCTCTCCCAAAGCAAGGGTGAGATCGAGAAACAGTTGGAAAATCTCGACGAGCGGATCGCCAAAGCCAAAGAGGAGGGCAAAAGCGAATTGGCGGCGCAGCTTGAAAAAGAGCGCGAAGAGAAAGAGACGCTGGCCAGGCGGCTGGGAGAGCTGGAGGCCGCTGCGAAGAATCTTCGCATCGAAAACGAGCTGTCGAGGGCCTTGAGCCGATTCGACTACGAGCCGGTGGACGCGGAGGTGGTGAGCGAGTATCTCAAAAGCCGCCACGTGGACATCGACGGCGACAAGGTGCTCTTCAAAGACGGCGAGGCGACATTGCCGCTGGAGGAGGGGCTCAAAAGACTGGTGCAGGAG
>Ga0256831_1001415_pt1 | contig 12653 bp, 12 predicted proteins | sample 132544metaG_FD_189087 | JGI IMG/M metagenome (GOLD analysis project Ga0256831, IMG submission 189087) | Hydrothermal vent microbial communities from Lau Basin, Pacific Ocean - 132-544 | ecosystem: Environmental > Aquatic > Marine > Hydrothermal vents | place: Pacific Ocean: Lau Basin | collected... | reverse complement strand
TACCATATAGACTGCAATCTTGTAGCTTTTAGGCTTAACGCTGCCTCTTCGAGAGTTCTATCAAATTTTTTAAGTCTAGCGCCTACCAAAAGCATCACATAAGTTGCCCCGAAAGAGAACTGCCCTAAAACAACAAGCCAAAAACTTGGACTTAAAAACTCAACTTCCCAGCCAAAATGCTCTTCAAGATAACTACCCGCCATCGTAGATGAAAGCAGTATAGATATACCTAAGATAACACCTGGAATAACAAGTGGGCTTAAAGCCAAAAAGTACAATAACCCCTTAAACCTAAACTTTTCTTCCTCAAAAAGAAGTGCTGCAGCAATGCCTACTACAGTAGAGAGAGTTGCAACATAAAAGGCTGTTTTTATACTTATAAGAACACTTTGAATGAGACCGTCATCTGCTAAAAGTCCTGTTCTTTCATCAGTATTGGCAAAAAACCAATCTAGCGTAAAACCCTTCCATGGTAAGGCCACAAAGTTTGAATCATTAAATGCCAACACCGCAATAGCGATAAGAGGCATGACTAAAAAGAGGAAAAAACATATCACATAAAATCTGTATGTATATTTATATAGCGGTGAGTTTGGTAGTGAGCGAATCATGATCCTACCCTTTCAAGTTTTTGACCGGTTAGCTTCAATGCCAACCAAATAATGCTAGAGGATATCATAAGCAACAAGAAACCAAATGCTGCTCCCTCGCCCCAGTTAAATGTAGAGAGAAACTCATTGTATATCTGCTCCGTAAACCAAAGAGAGCTCTTACCGCCCAAGATATCAGGTGCAACATAATCACCGATAACAAGCATAAATACTATAATTCCGCCCGAGGTGATACCGGGCATTGAGTACGGAATGATAATTCTTGTAAAAATCGTCCATTTTGTTGCCCCCAAGTCACTAGCTGCTTCTATAAGTGAATCATCTAGACTCTCAAGTGTTGACATAACAGGTACAACCATAAAAAGCATAGAAATATATAGCAGACCTATCGACATACTAAAGTTTGTATAAAGCATATTTATAGGTTTATCGATTAGACCGATATACAGAAGAAATTCATTTATGACACCGTGATCACCTAAAAGAATCATCCATCCATATACCGTTACAAGCTCTCCAACCCACAAAGGTATAAGAAGAAGGAGAGCCAAAAAACTAGCGTATTTTTTAGATATAACTTTTGTCAGATAAAATGCCACAGGAAATGTAACTATAAAAGCTAGTATTGTGATACCGATAGCATAAGCAGCCGTATTGACAAAGGTTAACCAATATATCTTTGATTTAAAAAATGCCGTGTAGTTTTCAAGTGTAAAGATCTTTGCACCTGAGTCACTATCTGCTTGAAAAGAGCTTATCAACAGATCCAAATGCGGTAGTACTATCAAGACAATAAGCCACAAGAGTACAGGCAGTATCAAAAGATAAAATGTTATATTAAAACCTTTTTTATTTTCCATTACATATCCTTAATAACATTTTAGATCATCATAATTTATACCGACCTCGACTGTGTCACCCTCTTTTAAATTTTCAAATTTTGCATTTTGAGGAAGAGATATCAAGATCTCAGCTCCACTTGTTGACTCTATCGCAGAAACTTTTGTATTTGAACCATCAAATAAAATTGTTCTTATCTTAACATGAAATCTACTTATATCGATCAAATCCTCAGTTGGAGCCAATATCAATGCTTCTGGACGGATATATAAAACTTCAGGATCAAAGTCTAATCCCTTTTTCTCAAGCTTCCAACCATCTTTTGTAGTGATAAAATCACCATCTCTGCGTTTTAGTTCAAGCCTGTTGCTCTCTCCGACAAAACCTGCAACAAAAGCAGTTTTTGGATTTTTGTACAGATTTCTAGGAGTATCTATTTGCTCAAATCTTCCTTTGTTCATGACTGCAACTTTATCACTCATCACAAGTGCTTCTGATTGATCATGGGTGATATATATAAATGTAGTTCCAAGCTCTTTTTGAAGAAGTTTCAGCTCAATCTTCATATGTTCTCTAAGTTTTCTATCCAATGCCCCCAAAGGCTCATCAAGTAGTAAAATTGAGGGTTTCATAACAAGGCTTCTTGCTATTGCAACCCTTTGTCTCTGTCCTCCTGAGAGTTCAGTCACTTTTTTCTTCTCAAATCCTTGAAGACTGACACGAGATAACATGTCTGAAACTCTATCATCTATCTCAGATTTACTTAGTTTTTGTCTTTTTAATCCAAAAGCAACATTTTCTCTTACATTCATCATGGGAAAGAGTGCTAAACTTTGAAATACTATATTTACCGGTCTCTTTTCAGGTGGAATTCCGGACATCGATTCATTCCGGATAAATATCTCGCCTTTACTCTCTTTAATAAATCCTGAGATCATCCTAAGAAGGGTAGTTTTTCCACAACCCGAAGGTCCAAGGATAGAAAAAAATCCACCCTCATCAACATCAAAAGTTACATTTTTAACAGCTGTAAACTCTTTGAACTCTTTAGTAAGATTCTTTATCTCTAATATTTTACTCATTCGCAACCCCTTTATATAATAAAAAATTCAATACAAAATTCTTTATTATATACACTAAAGGCTTGAAGCCTTTAGTGTATGGTAAAGTTGCTTGTAAAATTATTGTGCAGCTTTTATCTTGTCTAGTGCTTTTGCTTCTATAGCAGCAAATCCTGATGGAAGAGCATCATACCATTTGATGTTATCTATATCTTTTTGTGAATATGATCTCTTAAAATCAGTTTTAATTTTATCATTAAAATATTTTGGAGCATCTTTAGAAACAGTCATATAGCTACTTTGATTTGTAACATATGCAGCATTTTTAGGTTGTAAAATAAAGTTTATCCACTTATAAGCAGCTTCAATGTTTTTAGACTTTGCTGGAATTGCAAAAGTATCTATCCAGCCGAGTGCTCCACTTTTTGGACAAATAAAGTCAATATTTGGATTTTGGTCATGAACTTGCCAACCTATAGCATCCCAACCGGACTCAACCCAAACATCACCACTTTTGACAACAGCTTTTTGTGTATCTCCGCTTGTCCAGTAAGTTTTTACATATTTTTTAGACTCAATAAGTTTTTTTGTAACTTTATCGATAAGTTTTTTATAAGCTGCTTTATCACTATATAGTGCAAAAGGATTATAACCCATACCAAAAGCCGCACCTATAAGGATAGGTCTTTTTAATCTATAAGAAATTTTACCTGCATATTTTGGATTCCAAAGATCAGACCAGTCATTGGCTTCTGGAGCTAATTTTTTATTTACAATCATCCCTGTAGTTCCATAAATAAATGGAACAGAATAGACTTTGCCATCAATTCCACTGATTTTTTTAGAAGCTTTAACCATAGCTGCTGTAATTTGGTCTGTATTTACTTTACTATAATCAATCGCATGGTAGATATGAAATTTTTTCTGTACAAAACTGATTCTATCTACACTTGGTTGTGCTAAATCAAATCCACCACCTCTTGTAGCTCTAAGCTTTGCAATCATCTCTTCATTATTACTATAAGTTACTTTTACCTTTATGCCCGTCTCTTTTTCAAACTTTTTAACAAGTGCTTTTGGAGCATATCCTTTCCAAGTTATTAGTCTAAGCGTTCCATTGCCCGCATATAGACTTCCCGCCAATAGTGTTGCTATTGCAACAGATGATATAGCCAATCTTTTCATACTTTCTCCTAGTAAAATTTTTGAGTTTTTAACCCATAGGTGGAAATTGTACAACAATTAAATAACAAAACAGTTACATATTTGTCTCAAATCCCCCTGTTTAAGAGTTTTAATGCCTCCTCTAATTTAGAATTAGATGTTTCATCACTCCAACCAAATGACTCTTGCAAGATAGATACAACCTTGTCCAAAGACTCCCTTGCTGTATTCAGATCTATAAGTCCTAAGCCTATACGGCGAACTAAAAAGTCAAGCGGACCTTTTATGAACTCATACTCTAAACAATAGTATATCTCAGCTACCAAGACTGGATAATCTTCATGAATTCTATCACTTCCATACTTTTTGATAAAATCCGCAACGACTACTGCTTGAGACCCATAAGTTCCAATCAAATGTTCACTTGCCTCAAAATCTAACCCTAGATTACCTAATTTTTCTTTAAAGATTTCTATATTTCCTCTATTTCCAAACAATTTGTAATGTTTTGTGCAACAAGTGTGTATATTCTTCCTACTGCTAAGCTTGCAAATTTCATCTACCACATCTTCTGCCATCTTCCGATATGATGTCCATTTTCCTCCTGCTATACTTATTAAGTTTGATTTTGATTTCTCTATATAGTGTTCTCTTACAAGTTCTTTTGTGTCATCAGTATGCTTAAGAGCAACCAAAGGTCTTAAGCCGCACCAAGAGGAGAGTATATCACTTTTTTTAATATCAACACTAAAATACTTTCTCATATGCCTCAAAAGATACTCTATATCTTTTTCATCTACTTTAGGATGATCTTGCGCCTTAGACTCTTCATCTGTTGTACCTACCAAACACTTATCCATCCAAGGAAGCATAAAAAGAACTCTCCCATCTTCAGTTTTTGGAATCATTAAGCCTTCGCTGTTTGGCAGAAATTTTTTATCTAGGACTATGTGGATACCAGAACTTGCCTCAACTATATCTTGTACATTTTTGTCATCCAACCTCCTGATAGTATCACAAAATACCCCTGTTGCATTTATGACAAAATCTGTATCTACGCTGTATGTTTCACCATTTATCTTGTCTTTTATTTTGACACCTGAAACCTTTTCATCTTTATATTCAAAATCTATAACTTCACTATAATTTCGTACAACACAACCCTTTTCCTGTGCGCTCTGAAGTAGTGCTATCGCTGTTCTAGCATCATTGAAAGCACCATCAAAATACCTCACACCGCCTTTTAGACCATCTTTTTTGACAGATGGAAAAATTTTCATAATTTCATTTTTCCCAACAATCTGACTTCTTCCAAGTCTTCTCTTGCCTGAAATCAGATCATACAGCACAAGCCCAACATATATATAAGGGATTTCATACCACTTATAGAGTGGTGTAACCAAGGTGGTAGAGTGTGCTAGAAAAGGTGCATTTTTCAAGAGTCTGTATCTCTCTTTAAGACCCTCTTTTACTAAATCAAATTGACTCTTATCTAGTTTTTTAACCGCAGCTTCGAGATATCTAACACCACCGTGTACAAGCTTTGTACTTCTACTACTTGTACCCTCAGCAAAATCATTTTTCTCCACAAGCAAGCATTTAAAACCCCTAAGAGTTGCATCTAATGCAACTCCAGCCCCTGTAGCACCGCCACCAATGATAATCAGATCAAATTTTTTATTATTCATTATTTTTTATTCCTAGTGCATTTAAATAATTTATACTACAATCTATGGCTCTTTTTTTGCCATCACTACCTACTGAAACATAGGTGATATCTGCACTTGTTACATGTACACATCTCCTTGTTCCCTCATATAGTCTCTCTGCATTCACTTCTACAGAAACTTTTATAGAGGTAACTCCGACTCTTATAATTCTTGCATAAAAACTAACCACATCTCCAACATATATAGGCTCACGAAACTCTAAAGAGTTTACTTTGACAGTTACTACATTTTGTATAGGCAAATCCCTAGTAGCTAAGGCTCCGGCTATATCTATATTTGACATTATCCAGCCACCAAAGATATTTCCGGAAGGATTCGTATCTTTTGGCATAGCTACTATCTTAATACGCGGTTCACCCATGTCTTTCATTTGACTGTCCCCTTTGCCCATAAATGATATTTTACAATTTTGTGCCCTTTTAAAGAAAAATTTATGGGCAGATTCCTTGTTACTAATGCCACACCTTTAACGAGAAGGCTACTTGGCTATTACTTTACTACATCTAGCAGTTTGAAATAGACCATAAAAAATTCACAAAAAATTCTCCAGCATAACTCACACATTAAAAATGCTATTAGCATATAAAATTTTAGTTTTGGGCTGTCTAATTTAATATTGTATTTTTTAGCGAAGAATAGTACCACAAATGGTATTATAATTGCCCCAAAAAAGTATATAAAACCTATCACATAAGGAGTTATTAAAAAATCAAACTTAAAGAAACTTATCATTTATACCCTTTTTGAAAGAGTTCTGCTTACTGCATCCTTCCAGCCATCATATAATTTTTCTCTTGTGACACTGTTCATATTTGGCTCAAATCTTTTTTCAAGTATCCAGTTTTTTGCAAAATTTTCTTTTGATGGATAAAAATTCTTATGCATTCCTGCCAACCAAGCTGCCCCAAGAGCTGTTGTTTCCAAAATCTTTGGTCTATCTACTTTGGCATCCAGTATGTCAGATAAAAACTGTATAGTCCAATCAGATGCTGACATTCCACCATCAACTCTCAATATAGCCTGTTTTTCCGCCAAATCGCTATTGGTTGATAAATCAGCATACATGGCTTCTAATAAATCTTTTGTCTGAAAACCCACGCTTTGCAAAGCAGCTTTTGAAAACTCTTTTGGTCCAGAATTTCTAGTTAGCCCAAAAATTGCTCCTCTGCATTTTGCATCCCAATAAGGTGCTCCCATACCTGTAAATGCCGGTACTATATATAGTTGTTGTTCCTTATCTGCATGGATAGCCAAATCTTGCGTTTGACTTGCCCTCTCAATGATGCCGAGTCCATCTCTGAGCCATTGCACCACAGCACCGGCCACAAAAATCGAACCCTCTAGTGCATATGTTATTTCTCCATTTAGCTTATAAGCGATTGTTGTGAGTAATTTATTATTTGATAAAACCATATTTGAGCCGATGTTTAAAAGTGCGAAACAACCTGTTCCATATGTGGATTTTATCATACCGGGTTCAAAACAAGCCTGTCCTATTGTCGCAGCCTGTTGATCTCCTGCTACACCACAAATCGGTAACTCTTGCCCAAGTATATCTTCCTTTGTGTGACCAAAGTCATCAGCACAATTTTTTACTTCTGGCAACATTGTCATCGGAATATTTAACAAAGAACAAATTTCTTCATCCCATTTTCCAGTTTTGATATTATAGAGCATCGTTCTAGCTGCATTGGTTGCATCAGTAAAATGCTTCATACCACCCGTTAATTTCCAAATCAAATATGAATCTACCGTTCCAAAAAGCAGTTGTCCATTATCGGCTTTTTCTCTAGCTCCTTTTACATTGTTCAGTATCCATCTCAGTTTCATGCCTGAAAAATACGGATCAAGAAGGAGTCCTGTTTTTTCTCTGATTAAGTTTTCATATCCTTGTTTTTTAAAAGCATCACACTCTTTGGCTGTTCTTCTATCTTGCCAAACTATAGCATTGTAAACCGACTCTCCTGTCAATCTATCCCAGACAATTGTTGTCTCTCTTTGATTGGTTATCCCAATTGATACGATATCTTCAGGATTAACTTTAGATTTTTTAATCACATCTCTACATGTAGAGATTACCGTATCATATATATCATCAGGATTATGTTCAACCCAACCTGAATATGGAAAGTATTGTGGAAACTCTTTTTGTGATACTGCACTAACTTCTATGTTTTTATCAAATAATATAGCACGACTTGAAGTGGTGCCCTGATCTATTGCTAAAATATATCTCATCTTTTGCACCCTATTTTTTTGCATATGAGAATGAAATTTTCATTCTCATATGCTTTAAATTATGGTCTATTTAGACCAAGACTTTATCAATTCGTCATAAGGAATTGTTACTGGTTTTGGTTTTTCATTGGCAAGTTTTGGCTTAGGAGCACCTGGTTGTGCCAACCAGTATGCTGCACCTTTTGCTTTGCCAATTCTTGGACCGATATCACCTTGAACACCTGAACGCTCTATCCTCTTCATAACTTTTTCTTGAGCTTTACACAATGAGTCCAAAGCTTGTTGTGGAGTTTTAGCACCACTTGATGCATCTCCTATATTTTGCCACCATAGTGGAGCTAGTTTTGGATAATCAGGAACATTTACACCTGTTGGAGTCCATGCAACTCTTGCAGGAGAGCGATAAAACTCTATCAAACCACCCAATTTTGGAGCTCTTTTTGTAAAAGATTTATCAAAGATTGTTGATTTTCTTATGAAAGTCAATCCTACTTGAGATTTCTTGACATCCACTGTTTTTGAAGTTACAAATTGAGCATAAAGCCAAGCTGCTTGTGCTCTTTTGACAGGAGTAGATTTTAATATAGTCCAAGAACCACAATCTTGATATCCAACTTTCATACCTTTTTTCCAATAAGCACCATGAGGTGATGGAGCCATTCTCCACTTTGGAGTTCCATCAGCATTTACAACAGGTAGTCCTTTCTTGACCATATCAGCTGTAAAAGCTGTGTACCAGAACATTTGCTGTGCGATTTGTCCTTGAGCAGGAACTGGTCCAGCTTCTGAAAAAACCATACCGGCAGCACTTGGTGGAGAGTATTTTTTCAACCACTCTATATACTTTTTGACTGCATATACAGCTGCCGGAGAGTTTGTAGCACCGCCTCTTGCCATACATGAACCAACTGGTTGAAATTTTTTATTTACTCTAATTCCCCACTCATCAACCGGTAAACCATTTGGTTCACCCGGATCTCCCATACCAGCCATAGACATCCATGCATCTGTAAATCTCCAACCTAGAGATGGATCTTTTTTTCCATAATCCATATTTCCATATACTTTTTTACCATCTATAACTTTTCCGGTAAAAAATTTAGCGATATCTTCATATGCTGACCAATTAACAGGAACACCTAAATCATAACCATACTCTTTTTTAAATTCTGCCTTGATTTTTGGATCGTTAAACCAATCGTACCTAAACCAGTACAGATTTGCAAACTGTTGATCAGGTAACTGATACACCTTACCATCAGGTCCTGTGGTAAATGAAATACCAACAAAGTCCTTGATATCAAGATTTGGATTTGTGACTTTTTTACCATCACCTTTCATCCAGTCAGTGAGATTTCTTACCTCTTTATATCTCCAGTGTGTACCTATAAGGTCAGAATCATTTACATATGCATCATATATATTTCTTCCTGTTTGCATCTGAGTTTGAAGTTTTTCTATAACATCTCCCTCGCCTATATAGTCATGTATGACTTTGATTCCCGTAATGTCGTAAAATGCTTTTGTGAGCACTTTACTCTCATAGATATGTGTTGTAAGAGTTTCAGAAACAACCCTTATAGTCATACCTTTATAAGGCTTTGCAGCATTTTGGAACCACTCTAGTTCTTTTCTCTGCTGAGCCTTAGTTAAAGAAGATGGCTGGAACTCTCCAATCCACTTCCCAATCATATCCGTTGCTCCAAAAGCTGCGGAACTCATTCCCACCAGCATTGCAATAGCAAGCATGCCTGTTTTGGCTTTGAAATTCATCATAGACCTCCTTTTGTTGTGTCCAATAATACAAAATCGAATTAAATCTTATACCCAGCGAAATACTGCTAGAGCATAAAAAAAACAGACTACCAATCCACCATAAATTGGGGCTCCAAAAAATCCCAACCATGCGATACAGATAAATGCTGAACCCAAAAGGCTGAGAAAAAGTCGATCCCCTCTCGTTGTTTCAATTCTCAAGATACCAACTCTTGGCATCTCTGGCTTTTTAACCGCCCAAATTGTCATAATAACTAGTGTAATAAAGATTAATATAAAAAATGTTGCTGTCTCTTTTGTCCAAGCCATCCAAGATAAATCCATAACACAGCTCCTTTAAACTCTACCCAAGGCAAAGCCCTTGGCAATGTGATTTCTCACAAAATAGATAACTAAAATTCCCGGTACTATCGTTAAGATTCCCGCTGCTGCCAAAACTCCCCAATCTATTCCTGTGGCAGAGACCGTTCTTGTCATCGTAGCGCCGATTGATTTTGCATTTACTGAAGTTAGAGTTCTGCTTAAAAGTAATTCCACCCAAGAAAACATAAAACAAAAAAATGCAGTTACCCCGATGCCAGAAGCGATCAATGGCATAAAAATTTTTCTAAAAAACTTAAAGAAACTGTATCCATCTATATAGGCAGTTTCATCTATCTCTTTTGGAACACCTCTCATAAATCCCTCAAGTATCCAAACAGATAAAGGAACATTGAAGAGTGTATGAGCAAGAGCAACTGCCCAATATGTGTCAAAAAGCCCTATACTTGAGTATAGTTGAAAAAAAGGCAAAGCAAAAACAGCAGGTGGTGCCATCCTGTTTGTCAAGAGCCAAAAAAATAGATGTTTATCCCCCATGAAAGTATAACGACTAAAGGCATAAGCTGCAGGAAGTGCAACTGCAAGGGAGATTATCACATTTATCACAACATAAGACATAGAGTTTATATACCCCATATACCAACCTGGATCTGTAAATATAGTAACATAATTATGAAGTGTAAATTTATTTGGAAACATAGAAAATGTCCCCAAGATTTCGACATTTGTTTTAAAACTCATATTCAAAAGCCAATATATAGGCAACATCAAAAACACTATGTAGATAAACATAACAATGGGTGATTTATATGATTTTTTGTTCATTATACGGCTCCTTTCTTATCTATACTCGTCATAACGGTGAAAAATACCCAAGAGACGAGAAGAACTACTAGAAAATACATCAGCGAATAAGCCGAAGCAGGACCTAGGTCAAACTGCCCTAAAGCCATATTTACCAAATCTATAGATAAGAATGTTGTAGAATTTCCGGGACCACCGCCTGTAAGAACAAAGGGCTCTGAATAAATCATAAAACTATCCATAAACCTCAGCAATATTGCTATGAGCAAAACACCACTCATTTTGGGCAATTCTATATATCTAAAAACACTCCATCTAGAAGCCTGATCGATTTTAGCGGCTTGGTAATATGCATCGGGTATAGATTGAAGCCCTGCATAACAAAGCAAAACTATGAGTGAAGTCCAATGCCATACATCCATGACTACAATAGTAATCCATGCTGAGAGCACATCTTGCGCATAGTTGTATTCTATGCCCATGCTTGCTAGCGTATGTCCTAAAAGTCCTATATCTTTTCTTCCAAATATTTGCCAAATAGTACCCACAACATTCCATGGTATAAGTAAAGGCAAAGCAATAACTACTAAACAAAATGAAGCCCAAAAACCTTTCTTTGGCATATTTAAGGCTATAAAAATCCCAAATGGAACCTCTATGAGTAAAATTATAGTCGTAAGCATTGCCTGCCTTCCTAGCGACTCATGCATCCTTTGAGAGTGTATAATCTCCTCAAACCAATCAAGTCCTACCCATGAAAATACATTATTTCCAAAAGTATCTTGAACAGAGTAGTTTATCACTGTCATCAATGGTATAACAGCAGAAAAAGCAACCAGTAGAAAAACCGGTAGCACTAAAAACCATGCCTTTTGATTTACAGTTTTATTCACTTCTTCCCTCCTTTGCTTCAACTAGCCATCCATCTTCATATATAAAAATATGATCCATATCAAATGATATATATCTCATATCTTGCGTTATTTTTATATCTTCGGGAACAATTATATCTATATGCATATCCCTATGCTTAGCTCTTACAATTTTATGATATCCTATATCCTCCACTCGGTTTATATCTATCTCCATATCACCACTCTTATCACTAAGCTTTATAAACTCCGGTCTTATGCCAAGCTCTATGCGCCCTGTAAGTTTTCTATATGCTCTATTTAGTTTTAGTCTAATATCGCCTAATGTTACCACATCACCAACAACATCTGCTTCAAATAAATTCATACCCGGAGAGCCTATAAAGTACCCTACAAATGTATGTGCCGGCTTCTCAAACAACTCTTTTGGACTGCCTACTTGAACTACAATTCCATCATTCATAACAACAACTTTATCTGCAAAAGTTAAAGCTTCTGTTTGATCATGTGTCACAAAAATCATAGTATGAGAAAACTCTTCATGCAAGGCTTTGAGTTGAGTCCTAAGCTCCCATTTAACATGAGGATCGATAACAGTAAGTGGCTCATCTAACAAAATTGCATTTACATCCTCTCTTACCATACCTCTACCTAAGCTTATCTTCTGCTTTGCATCAGCACTTAGACCACTCGCCTTGGTATCTAATATATCTTCCATACCTATTGATTTTGCTATAGTTTCAACTCTGTGTTTTATATAAGTAGGATCTTCTCCGCGATTACGAAGAGGAAAAGCGAGATTTTTTCTCACGCTCATAGTGTCATACACCACAGGAAATTGAAAAACCTGTGCTATGTTTCTCTTGACTGTATCAGCATAAGTAACATCTTTATCATCAAAAAAGATTTTCCCCTCTGATGGTACTAAAATCCCTGAAATTATATTGAGGAGAGTTGATTTTCCACAACCTGAGGGACCAAGCAAAGCATAAGCAGCTCCATCCTCAAATTCAAGATTTATTTTTTGCAAAGCATAATCAGCCAATGATTTTGGATGAGGCAAATAAGAGTGCGCTAAATCTTTAAATATTATCTTTGCCATTTTACTTCTCCTTGTAGTTATCTATAGAAGAAAATGCCGGTTCTACCAAAACACCATCTTTTGAAAAAATAAATATATATCTAGTATCAAGATAGACATCTATTTCAGAATTAAAGTCTAATTGATGAACACCC
>Ga0256831_1001414_pt1 | contig 12655 bp, 10 predicted proteins | sample 132544metaG_FD_189087 | JGI IMG/M metagenome (GOLD analysis project Ga0256831, IMG submission 189087) | Hydrothermal vent microbial communities from Lau Basin, Pacific Ocean - 132-544 | ecosystem: Environmental > Aquatic > Marine > Hydrothermal vents | place: Pacific Ocean: Lau Basin | collected... | reverse complement strand
CATATATGAAGAATATAATTCGGATAAAAAATTATTGAATAGTTCAGACTATTTTAGTTCTAAGAAGACATATCAAAAAAGAAATATTCGCGATTTGCCGGAATGCAAGTGATTTTGATGTTAAAGGAGTAAAGAAATGAAAAATCTATTTGAAGGAGATAATTTAAGCAAAAGTATTTATGATTTTATAGTAAATTATGGGGTTTTATTCTATTATTTACTATTCTTTCTCAATTGATTTTTTAGGGCTTTTAGATCTTTTGGTAGTGGAGCTTCAAAATGCATTTTTTCATTTGTTGTAGGGTGGTAAAATGCAAGTGTCCTCGAATGCAGTGTTTGTCTTTTTATCAACGGTCTTTCAGGGGTTTCACCCTTATGTTTGTATTTTCTTTTTATTTCGGAGAGATACAATTCTTTTTTGTGACCATAGAGTTTATCTACTATCAAGGGGTATCCTAGGTATTGCATATGAGCTCTTATTTGGTGAGTTCTGCCGGTGATTAGTTTTGCTTCGATGAGAGTATAGTTTCTATAGCTTTCCACTATGCGTATTTTTGTTTGTGATGGTTTACCTCTATCGCTGATTTGCACTTGGTATCGTCCGGGAGTGACCAAAATAGGGATATCTATTAGATATACGCCATTGTCCAAATCCAAATTTCCATCTACAAATGCATAATAGGTCTTTTCTATTTTATTGTCTTGAAATTGCTCTGAAAGTATTTTGTGACTTTTTGCGGTCTTGGCAAAAATAATAATTCCGCTTGTGTCCTTGTCAAGCCTGTGAACAATATACAATTCATCTAACGATTTTTTTATTTCATTGTATAGTATCGTATCATCTGTTTTGTGACGTGGTTCGATAGTGTATATTCCGGGAGCTTTATTGACTACAATTATTTCATCATCCTCAAATAATATTTCGTAAGATTTTTTTTTCATGTGTTTATTATTTGATGTCCAATTCCTTGAATTTTTGTTTTTTTGACAAATAATATTCCTTTATAATCAAACCTGAAAATATTCCTGTTTTTCTTGGTTCACCAATCTTGTACTTCTTTATCAGTTTATTATATTGATTGCGCTTTTTGATTATTTTGAATATATTGAAATAAACATAAAAATGAGCTTTGATAATTGCATAAACAGAAGAGAATTTCTTCTCAATAAGAAATTTTGCTCCTGCGATTCCATCCAGAATAAGCCTCGTGGGAAATTTCCAAAGAACATTCAAAAATGAGTCATTCTTCAAAATCATAACCATATTGTTCCTGAAATTGAGGTATGTTTTCATTGGATTTACATAAGATAAAGTTCCTCCTCCAACGTGATAAACCGCTGTCTCACCAATAGCCATTACCTTGTATCCTGCTCTTTTTACCCTCCAAGCCAAATCGATTTCCTCTTGATGAGCAAAAAAATCAGGATCAAATCCCTTGAAATTATCGAAAACTTCTTTGCGCATAACCATTGCAGCACCACTCGCCCAAAACACTTCCCTTGTGTCATCGTATTGACCTTCATCTTTTTCAATAGTGTCAAAAATCCTGCCTCTGCAGAAAGGGTAGGCTAGTGAGTCGATGTATCCACCGGCAGCTCCGGCGTATTCAAAATAATCTTTAGCATTATAAGCTAGTATTTTTGGCTGAGCAATTGCGATGGTTTTATCCTTTTGCATTTTATCAATGACCGATTCTAACCAATGTTCGGTCACTTCTACATCTGAGTTTAAGAATACAATATACTCGAGGTCTTTTAGTGATTTAATCGCTCTGTTATATCCTTCCGAAAAGCCATAATTGCTTTCCATTTCATAGACTTCAATCTCAGGAAAATTGCTTCTGATATATTTGACAGAATCATCAGTAGATGCATTGTCAGCAATGATATATCTTACTCCTAAGTCTGTATTGTGCAATAATGTATTTAGAAATTTTTCTAAGTATTTTATGCCATTATAATTCAGGATAACTATCGCAATATCTTTTTTCTTTTCAACTATTGGAGAATAGTATTCCAAAGCCAATTTGACATTTTCTTTATCTTCATTCAGTTGAGTGATTATCTGTTCTTCACTATTGAATTTTATTCCCGGACGTATGAAATCTATGATTTCTATTTCAATTATTTGCCCGTATATATTTTCATTAAAATCGAAGATATTTATTTCGATTACCCTCTCTTTTTTGTTATCGCCAAAATGCTTGATTCCGATATACACCATCCCATTGTATCGCTTATCTTCTATATGAGCAATTGCAGCATAAACTCCGTTTTTAGGAATTAATTTATGGGCATCAATTTTAATATTTGCTGTTCTAAAACCGATTTTTCTCCCTAGTTTATTGCCGTGAATTACCACACCTGAAAGTGAATAATTTCTTCCTAACAAGAGATTGGCTTTTTTTAAATTACCTTCCAAAAGGTAATTTCTGATGATGGTGGAACTAATCGCTTTATCATTATGTTTTTCGACATCGATTTTTAGTACTTTGAATCCGCATTTTTGTTCGTATTGTCGAATAAGGTCAATATTTCCTTCGCGATTCAGTCCAAATCTATGGTCATAACCCAATAATACTATTTTTGGATTGAAAACACTACAGATAAATTTTTCCACATACTCTCTTGGTGCCATTCTCGAAAACTCAACGGTAAATGGGACTAACAGGAGTACGTCTACACCCAATTCTTCAAGTCTTTTTATTTTTTCTTCATCGGTAGTAAGGAGTTTGAAATCAGCATCGTTTTGGGACAAAACCATTCTCGGATGGGGCGAAAAACTGATGACCACACTTTTAGTATCGTATTCCCTGGCTTTTGCATTGAGCAGGTCGATTATTTTTTTGTGTGCTATATGAATTCCGTCAAAAGAACCTAGGGTAATGACTGAAGAATCAAAATGAGGTAATTTATTTATATCTGTATAAACTTTCATAAATATTATGTGTTTAACCATAAACGTAGCACAATAGTATAGATATTTTAAATACTATTATAATATTGTACTACAATTTTAAGTCAAAGATGTTTATGATAGAGTTGTATAATGAGTAATAATTTTATCATGACTATTTTGAAATTTATAATTTTAAAGATAAAAACTAAAAATAAATGATTGAAAATAAAATTCTGGAAGCTTTGAAAAAGATTCTGGATCCGCTTACCGGAGTTGATTTAATTACTGCAAAAAAAGTGCATAATATTGAAGTCAACGGTGATAATGTAAGTTTTGACCTAATAGTTAATGATCTTGAACCAATGATCAAAGGTGAACTTAATATGAAAGCTATAGAGGAGATTCAAAAGGTTTTTCCCGGTGCAAATGTCAATGTCAATATGGTCACCAAAGAGTCATTGGCAAGAGGACCTAAAAAAGAAGAAAAGGAAGAGTATAAAACTTTTGTTCAGCCTTTGATAGATTTGAGCGGTAATCCATTGCCTCAAGTGAAAAATGTAATTGCAATCGCTTCTGGTAAGGGAGGTGTTGGTAAATCAACCGTAGCTATTAATCTTGCATTAGCTTTAAAAGAGATGGGGTACAAAGTTGGTATTTTGGATGGTGATATGTATGGACCTTCCATACCTACAATGCTTAATTTAGTAGGAGAAAGACCAGGCTTGAAAAAAGTTTATGGAATCGACAAATTATTGCCTATTGAGGCTTATGGTATTCATGCGATGTCAATTGGCTTCTTTGTAAATCCTGAGCAAGCCGTTGTGTTGAGAGGACCAAAACTCGATGGTGTGATGAAGCAATTTGTTAAAGATGTTGTATGGCCTGACTTGGACTTTATGTTAATAGATTTACCTCCGGGTACTGGTGACGTCCAATTGTCTTTGGTGCAATTGCTTTCTGTTACCGGAGTTGTGATGGTGACTACACCACAGCAGGTGGCACTTGATGATGCGGTAAAAGCGATGAATATGTTTATGATGAACAATGTCGAAGTACCTATATTGGGTGTTGTCGAAAATATGTCATGGTTTTCTTGTGCGGAAGCGCCGGAAAAGAAATTCTATCTTTTTGGTAAAGGAGGAGGAAAAGTGTTGGCAGATAAAGGAGGAACAGAAGTATTAGCTCAAATACCAATCATAGAGTCAATAAGAGAAGGTGGTGATAGCGGAAAGCCGGGAGTACTTCTTGAAGATAGTCCTGTAAGGCAATACTATTTGGAACTAGCTGCAGCTGTTGACAAACAAACTCAGCTGAGAAATGAAGTTTCTGGTCCTACTAAGGTCGTGAAAATAACTACGTAGTGTCTGTTTTGTTGAAGAAACTACATAAAAATATTGGATAATGGATGTAAGTAAAAAAGAGCAACTTGATAAAGTTGATAAGTTATTAGATAAATTGCGACCGCATATGCTTGCTGATAATGGCAACATTAAAGTGGTTGATATCAAGGATGATTCTGTCGTTTTAGTGAAATGGATGGGGGCTTGCTCGACTTGCACTAGAGCAGAATTGACTTTGAAGTATAGCGTGAAGGAATTTGTTAAAGAAAATATGCCTGAAATCATTGATGTTGTAGCTATCTGATCATGAAAAGGGAAGTTTTAGTCAGTAATATAAAACAAAAAAAATCACTTCTGTGTGTTGGTTTAGATACCGATATCAGAAAGATACCTGAGTTTCTTATTGAAGAGTATGATAATCCTGTTTTGGAATTTAACAAAAGAATTATCGAAGCTACTTCAAAATATGCGGTTGCTTATAAGCTAAACACAGCTTTCTATGAAGCACAAGGTGTTATGGGTTGGAAAAATCTGGAATCGACAATAAAACTAATCCCGGATGATATTTTTATCATCGCTGATGCTAAACGAGCTGATATCGGTAATACTTCAAGTATGTATGCCAGAGCATTTTTTGAAAATATGGATACTGATGCTGTGACGGTAGCACCATACATGGGGGTTGACTCTGTCTCTCCATTTCTTAATTATAAGGACAAATGGGTAATACTGTTAGCTCTTACATCAAACAAAGGAAGCCAAGACTTCCAATATCTTGAAATTGAGGGTAAGAAGACCAAGTTGTATGAGGAGGTATTGAAAGTGTCATCGACTTGGGGTGATGATAATAATATGATGTATGTAGTAGGTGCGACTCATCCCGAAGATTTCAAAAAGATAAGGAAACTCATTCCCAATCACTTTTTACTTGTTCCCGGCATAGGTGCTCAAGGTGGTGATTTGGAAGGAGTCATTCGCAATGGTGTTATAAATGATTACGGGCTTTTGATCAATTCTTCTCGGGGGATAATTTTTGCTTCGGACTCAAGAGATTTTGCTGAAGCCGCTGCTCAAAAATCAAAGGGTTTGTGCGAACAAATGAATAAGTTTATAGATTTTAAATAAAATATTTTGATGAAATACTTATTTAGCTTTTTAATGATATTTTATTTTGGTTCTATCTCAGCCCAATTTGAAATCAAAATACATACTAATAATATTGATGATAGCTTACTTATAGTATCTACACCTAATGGTGAAAGACCGGCGATATTGGACACGATTAGAGGTGATTCGACCGGTTTATTTATTTATAAAGGAGATACTGATTTAGAATCAGGTGTTTATTTTGTCGGTAAGAAAAGAAATAAACAAATGTATAAGCTAATCATTAAGCCCGATGACGATACATTTGATGTGTATTTTGATTTTTTGCGCAGAAAAAAAATTAAGGTACAAAACTCTCCTGAGAACAAGATTTATGTGGATTATCTCATATCGATTGATAATCTCAAATTGAAATCGAACCTACTTTCTAGAGGGCAAAATCAGGTGAAGTTGGATTCAGTGCACAGATTGATGAACAATGTAAGGTTGGGATTTATCAATAAGCACAAAGGAACTCTGGCTGCTCTTTTAATCAAAAGTGAATTGGATTGGGTTGATCCTGTTTTTAACGGAGTTTCGGCTTCAGAATTTGAGAAGAAACTATTGGATTATAAGGTCAAACATTATTTGGATAATTTGGACTTTAGTAATTCTGTGACTTTTAGACTGCCCGGAATGCATAAAGAGTTGATGCGTTATTTTGATAAAATATTAATCTTAAAGCCAAGCATTGTCAATAATAAAATTGATGATTTATTTGGCAAAATGGGTTATGAAAGCAAAATGTATGAATACTATTTACCATTTTTCTTAAAAAAATATAATAGGGGATACAAGGGATGGTTTGATACAGTCTATGTTCATATTGCCAGAAAGTATTACAATAAAGAAAAAGCCCCTTGGATACCCCAAAATACCCACGCTTATGTTCAAGATCAAGCAGATAGGAAAGAGCTTACCTTAAATGGTAAGATTATACCGGATATTACTTTTGTTACTCAAAAGGGGGATAGTGTGCGATTGTTGGATATCCCGTCAGAATATATGGTTTTGGTATTTTGGAGACCAGGATGTAGTCATTGCCGTCATGCAATGCCGATTCTAAATAATTTGAGAAAAGAATTTAAAAATAAAGGAGTGAAAATTGTTACTGTTTGTACACGTCAACGAAGCGATACATACAGGTGTTGGGATGGAGTGAAAAAGGAAAATATGGGCAAATTTGCCTATAATCTTGCCGACAAAGGCGGAAAAACAAAATTTCTACGAAAGTTTAATGTTGGTGGAGTACCAATGATTTATATTTTGGATAAAAACAAAAGGATAATCGATAAAAATATAAAAGCAAGAAATCTTATAGTGAGACTAAAGGAAATAGTAAATAAAGATTGATTAAAGGTAAGACTCTGGATGAAAAACAATGAAGATTATATTATAATTGATGGATACAAGCACAAATTGTATAAGTCAGTTAAGTTTTCAGAAGTTGAAATGTTGAAAAGGAGTGAGGAGTTTTACAAATGGCTTGACAAAAGGAGAACGGTAAGGGAATATTCGTCAAATCCCGTCTCAAGAGAGATTATCGAAAATATACTTATGAGTGCATCTACTGCACCATCAGGAGCCAATCATCAACCTTGGACATTCTGTGCTATATCCAATCCTCAATTGAAGTCCGAGATTAGGCAAGCAGCTGAAATGGAAGAAAAGAAAAGCTATGAGCAAAGAATGGGTAAAGAATGGAAAAAAGACTTGGAGCATCTGGCAACTAACATACAGAAGCCTTTTTTGGAAGAAGCTCCTTGGCTTATAGCAGTATTCAAAAAACCATACGATTTGGATGAAAATAGCAATAGGATAAACAATTATTATGTCAATGAATCTGTAGGTCTTGCATGTGGTATATTGATAGCCGCCATCCACAATGCAGGGCTGTCCACTCTGACTTATACTCCCAGTCCGATGGCTTTTCTGTCAAAAATACTGGATAGACCTGTCAATGAAAAGCCTTTTCTGCTTCTACCGGTAGGTTACCCGAAAGAGCCATTATATGTACCTGATATAAGCAGGAAAAACCTTGATAATATTTCAGTGTTTTATGAATAGTGAAGGGTAATTTGCACTAAATAGTAATCACAAGAAACCTAATGAAAGTCAAAGGTACTCTAGGTAATTTTAATTTAACCTCAGATTTATTGGAAAATATTGAATAAAAATATATATTTGTTACGTATGTAAGTAAGTTGTTATTGAGGAGACATTATATAATTACTATGAAAATTAAAATTATTTCAAAAATTGATAAAGAGATAATACACTTCGCTGAAGGCGATGTTGTTATATCATCTAAATATCGTACAATATTTTGGGAAACTAGAGAGACTACCAGAAAAATAAAACTACCTGAATCAAATTTTATTTATCGTCTATTTGGTTTATTTAGATTTAGTAGAAGAGCTTTGCGACTTGATAAATGTAATGTTTTTCTCCACAATAATAATTTAATCGTTATAAGATTTGGTAATGTTTATTTTTATAATAGTTCAGAAAATAAACTAACGAAAACACTTCAATTAAAAAACTGCCGAAATGTTTTGCATCAGTCTATTAATACCACCCCCGAAGGATACATCTATTTTGGAGAATATGGTAGTAACAAAGATAGAAACGAAGTTCCTCTTTACAGAAGCATAGATGGTGGGAAGTCATGGCAGGAAATATACACCTTTCCAAAAAACAGTATAAAACATATTCACGGATGCTATTATGATGATTTTACTGATAAAGTTTGGGTCTGTACCGGTGATTTTGCTGGAGAGAATTGGTTATTAGTGGCAGATAGGGACTTTAAAAATGTAAAAAAAATAGGAAATGGTCAACAACAATACAGAACTTGTAATTTAATTTTCACTGAGTCTAAAGTTCATTGGTTAATGGATAGCCAATTAGAGCCTTCCTATCATATCATTTTTGATAGAGAGACTGAAACCATTGAAAGAGGTCAAAAATTTATGGGACCAATTTGGTATATAAAAGAATTGGGTAAAAATTCTTATTTGGCAGCTTCTGCACAAGAAATTGGTGATGGTGTATTGGATGATAAAATTTATTTATATCATTCATCTGATTTGAAGGAGTGGAATATTATAAAAACATTTGATCATGATGGACTTCCTAAAAGGTATTTTAAGTTTGGTGTTGTTGGTTTTGCTGATGGCTTACAATCCAATCACGAATTTTATATGTTTTTTGAAGCAGTGAAAAGATTAGATGGAAAATCACTTAAATGTTCGCTACAATGAAATTGCAAAACATATTGGAAAATAAGAAATCTTTTGCTATTTCAGATGAATACCCCTTTTTAAATAACAAGTATATACAAGGATTAGAAGTTGAAGACGCGCAAATTATTAACAATATATCTGCTGAATTAATTTTGAATGATTTAGGTGAATACCCTAAATTTAAAAATCTTACTTTTAAAGATATTATAGATTTAAGGATTTTAGTACATTTTGAAGTAGCAAATAGTATTGTTTATGATTGGTTAGAAAAAATCTTGAGATATTGCGAGATAAATTATGTTAATCTAAAAAATAATGAAAAAAAATACGCTCGTACAAGAGAAGATAGCATAAAATTATTCAATCAAATAATTGCCTTGTTTGTCGAGTATTATTTGCTCGAAAATGATTTATTGTTTCTTAATACAGCCTTGAAAATCACGGATATTAAATGGATTGTCCCTACATCGAGTAGTTCTTTGTCTACAAAAGCATTAAGAGTAATAAAGGTAAACCAAATTCATGAAATTATACGAACTTTAGAAAATGAATAAAAAAAGTATTATTGTCTTTTGCCCCAATCCCAGCAGTTTATACACTGTAAGCGTTTGTGAATTACTATTGAATAGGGGGTATTCCATTGATCACATTATTGTTAGAAAATTTACATTTAAAAGGTTTAGGACGGAGTTTTCCAGAGATGGGAAGAGATTATTAATTAAAATATGGAAAAAATTATTCTTAAAAGAAGCAGCTTATCCGAAAGGAACTGATAGTCTCCCTTTATTCCGAAGTAATAATAAATTAAAAATAAGAAACGTCCGTGAATTTAAAAAAAATGGTACAAAAATACTATATTGTAATACTTTAAACGATCAAATTGTGGAAGATACATTAAAAATGTATGATGATAAATTAGTTGTATTTACAGGAGGAGGTATTATAAGAAAAAATATTTTGGATGTTGCTGGAGATGGTGTTATTAATTGTCATATGGGAATTCTTCCAAGATACAAAGGAATGGATTTACCGGAATGGTGTATCTTAGAGAATAAAACGGAAGAACTTGGTATAACTTTACATTTTATGGACACGGGAATTGATACAGGATATATATTGAGAAAAGTAAAAATTCCATTGAAAGGCTATACTTGTATCAAAAGTTTACGAAACAGCTTCGAGCCTATAATGGTGAAATCAATGGTAGATGTCGTTGATGATTATTTAAACGGTCGCATAAAGCCATTAAAACAAGAATCTGAAAACAGAAGACAATACTTTATTGTACATAAAAAATTGTATGATCTAGTTGATTCAAAACTTAAAAAAAGAACAACAATAGCCAATAAAAAATCTAAAATTCAATTTATTTAACGCTAGAACTTAACCACAATTGGTATAAATGTATAAACAAAGGAGAACTTGATATGCATTTTGAGGATAGGCTTGCAATGATTTTATATATATCGCTGAAAATTCAAAGATTGGATGTTTTGGACGCCGCAAAGTAATTGCAAAGCAAACAAGTGAATTATATGATTTTTAGCTCATAAAGTTTTGATTATTTTTTATACTTTTACCATATGAAAAGAGACTTTTTTATAGTAATATTGATTTTTATCATTACAGGAAAAGCTGTAAACTCACAAGGGTTTGACATGAAGAGTCTTAACGCTGGGTGGCAATTTGAGTATCAAGATTCGGCTTATAGAGCATATGTTCCCGGGAATATTTTTATTGATTTATTTATAAATGGAATTACTCCAAGTCCATATTTTGGAGATAATGAAAAAAAGGTACAATGGGTAAGCAATCGAAATTGGGAGTATTCTTTAAATTTTGATATAGATGCTGCTTTCCTTAATCACGATGATATTTCGCTTTCATTTGATGGGCTTGATACTTATGCTAAAGTTTTTCTGAATGGACGTGAGATTATCAGTGCAAATAATATGTTCCGAAAGTGGAGTGTGCGTGTTAAGTCAATATTAAAATCACACAATAAATTGAAAGTATTGTTTTTTCCACCTTTAGTCAAAGATTCTATTAATGCAGAAGCACAAAGCTACAAGTTTCCTGATTCCAGGGCTTTTACACGTAAAGCGCCCTATCAGTACGGTTGGGATTGGGGACCGAAACTTATAGGAGCAGGTATCTGGAAAGATGTTTACCTTGAAGCAAATGATGGATTTTTATTGAAAGATATTTATATAAAACAAAATTCTCTCGATTCTGATTTAGCAAAATTAACTGCTGTGTTAGATATTGAAAATATTAATGAGGATAGTATCTCAATTGAGATTTATAATAATACTACTAAGGAAACAGTGATTTTGGAAGATATTGCTTTGGAGAAAAATAGAAATATTGTAAATTTTGATTTTGAAATAAAAAATCCAAAACTTTGGTGGCCTAATGGCTTGGGGAAGCCTGAAATGTATGAATTCATTGTAGATATTAGCTCGAAGCAAATAGATATTTCCAAAGAGATTAAAATCGGACTAAGGACCATTCGTTTAGTGCAAAAACCCGATAAATGGGGAGCAGGGTTTTATTTTGAAGTGAACGGTATTCCTGTTTTCGCTAAGGGAGCCAACTATATACCGCAAGATAATTTCCCCTCATTCGTAATAGAAGATAGATATAGAAGAATTATAAAAGATGCTGTCAATAGCAATATGAATATGCTTAGGGTTTGGGGAGGAGGTGTTTATGAGAAAAATAAATTCTATGATTTGTGTGATGAAACTGGAATTATGGTTTGGCAAGATTTTATGTTTGCTTGCAATTTTTATCCCGGGAATAAAGAATTTGTGGAAAATGTTAAGCAAGAAGCGGAGCAACAGATAGTGCGACTTAGAAATCATCCTTCAATAGCTCTTTGGTGTGGAAATAATGAAATCGATGAAGCATGGCATAATTGGGGATATCAAAAATCATTGAAATATACAGAACATGATTCTATAGAGATATGGCATAATTACAAAATGCTGTTTCATGATTTATTACCGTCTTTGGTAAATAAATTATCACCTTCAATCGGCTATATTTCGACTTCGCCAAAAATAGGGTGGGGGCATAAGGAAGCCTTATTATCCGGAGATATGCACTATTGGGGTGTTTGGTGGGGTGGTGAGCCTTTTGAGATTTATAAGAAAAAGGTAGGTAGGTTTATGAGTGAATATGGCTTTCAAGCTTTTCCGGACATGAAGACTATTAGAAGTTTTGTTGATGAGAAAGACTTAAATCTCAATTCCCCTGCCTTGCTCAATCACCAAAAGCATCCAAGTGGTATGCAATTGATAAGAGAATATATATCGAGAGATTTTCCTGTTCCGGAAAAGTTTGATGATTATGTTTATATGAGTCAGTTGGTGCAAGCTTACGGGATGGATATTGCTATTGAAGCTCACAGACGTGCTAAACCGTACTGTATGGGTACTCTTTATTGGCAGTTAAATGATAGCTGGCCTGTGATCAGTTGGTCAAGTATCGACTATTATGGTAGGTGGAAAGCATTGCAGTATCAAGTGAAGAAATTATACAAAACGGTAATCATTAGCGAGGATATCAAAGGAGATAGTATCGATATTTACACCGTTTCGGATAGCTTGAGCAATATCTCGGGAACATTGATAAATAGGATTATGGACTTTGAGGGGGAGGTGATAGCAATTGATTCGATTGATGTAAATTTACTTGCCAGTGAAAGCAAAAATATTGTGTCTTATGATATTAAATCAATCCTAAAAAATGCATCCCCGGCAGAAGTATTTATGTATTCTGTGCTTAAGTCCGGAGGGGAAAAGATTGCAGATAAGTTGATTTATTTTGCAAAGCCAAAGGAATTGAAACTAAAAATGCCTAAAATTGATTATAATATAACAAAAGTCGATAATGGATTTAATATGACAATCAAATCAAATACTTTGGTCAAAAATCTTTATTTAAGTTCATCCTGCTATGGGCATTTTTCAAATAATTATTTTGATTTACTCCCTGATAAAGTATATACTGTTTTGTTT
>Ga0256831_1001413_pt1 | contig 12656 bp, 9 predicted proteins | sample 132544metaG_FD_189087 | JGI IMG/M metagenome (GOLD analysis project Ga0256831, IMG submission 189087) | Hydrothermal vent microbial communities from Lau Basin, Pacific Ocean - 132-544 | ecosystem: Environmental > Aquatic > Marine > Hydrothermal vents | place: Pacific Ocean: Lau Basin | collected... | reverse complement strand
TGCCTTAGCTTACTGTAATACAAAGAGATTATAGTATATTTGAAAGTTAGCTGTTATTTATAAACAGAAAAATAACGAACATGAAATTAGTATTATCAACTTTATCAATGGCGATTATAATTTTAGCATCATCTTGTAAAAAAGAAATACTTATACCCGAAATCATTAATCCTACTCCACCAATAGTTTATGTTGCCGGTGATGGGAGCGGTAATTATAATTGCGATGGGAAAAGCGACCAAATAGAGATAAATGCAGCATTAGATTATGTTGCCGAACATTCGGAGTACACAACGGTATATTTGAAAGGTGCAAATACATTTTGGATTGATGAGCCAATTTATATTTCGGGCAACTCAACATTAGAAGGTGACGAAAATGCCATTGTAAAACTTGTTGATAATGCGAACTGGCAAAAACAGTTCAAACCGCTTATCGGACAAAAAGGGACTATATTAGAAGAGATAATGCCTGACCAAAGCATTACCACTCACGATATCACCATTAGAGGATTTGAACTTAACGGAAACAGGGCACATCAATCTGAACCTTCGGGACACAGCTATTATCGTATGATTCAATTACAAAATTGCTATAATGTTACAATAAACGATATGTATATTCACAACGGGCTTGGTGATGGTATAATATTAGAATTTGGGGTAGATACAAACAAAAATGAAACAATGTTTGATATTAATTCTACATTTTATAACAATCGAATTCACAACGATGGACATGATGGGATATATGTAGGGCAGGCTACAAATTTTGAAATTTACAACAACATCATCACGAATACAAGAACAGATGCAAGTATAAGAGTGCAAAATTGCAATGATTTAAAAATTTACAATAACATTGCAGGTAATGCACCGGATAGACGAATGTCAGGTGCAGCTGCTGTTCATGTAATGAATTATGGAAATGCACATGTTGATAATGTTGAGATTTATGGTAATTTCTTTTATGGTAATCAAGATTGGCACGGCATATGGTTGGAACAACTAACAAGAGGAGGGGCAGGAACACTAAACGCTCACACAGGTGTTTATATTCATAATAATGTAATTTCTCAATACAAATTAGCAGGTATTGGAATTTACGGTTTTAACAATACTCGCATTGAAAATAATCTTATTGAAATAAGTGCAGAAGGTGCTGGAATTACTTTTTATCAAGGCGACCCTGTAAATACATCGTTATCAGGTTTTCAAACATTTGTTAAAAACAATATTATCGTAAAAAATGCCACTTACGGGATTGACAATCAACAACCGTCAATTCATACTTTTGTTTCAAACTACAACTGTATAAATGGAAATATAAGCGGGAATTACAACAATGTAACATCGACAAGTGATATTTACTCAGACCCTTTGCTTGCTTGCGAATATGAGTTGCACGATAGATATTATAATGCAACAAGTTATTATATTTTTAGCCCAATCTGGCAAAATGCCGATGGACAGGAAGATGGTGAAAACCCAATTTGTAAAACTGATTTAGGGGCAAACAAAGTTTGGCAGATATATCATTTAAAATCAGAAGGTGGGCGTTGGAATGGAACGCAATGGGTTAATGACGCTAATACAAGTCCTTGCATTGATGCAGGCGACCCGGTATCAGATTATTCAAATGAACCAACACCAAACGGAAACAGAATAAATATCGGCGCTTTTGGAAATACAACGGAAGCATCAATAACAAACCGATAAATATGGATTTTAAACCAAGGTTAAGACAAAAACTAAGGCTGCAAAGGTTAGCAGTAAACTGAAAAACTGGAGCGTTAATTCCTATAGCTACCGGATGCCAAGCGCACCATATTTAAACAGATAGCTTTTTTACTTTTCAATTTTTTCAAAAGGTAAATCCATAATATCAAACTTTTCCCACCCCTTAAAATCGTAATGCCACCACTCCGAAGGGTAAACCGTAAAACCATTATCTTGCATTACATCCATAAGTATTTGCCGGTTTTGTATGGCAACCTTTGATAAATTTTGATAGTCGGGATGCGCTTTCTCAGTAAAATCATCAAAAGGTGTGGGCATCTCCAATTCTTTACCGGTTTTTAAATTAACAATACTAACATCCACAGCCGCACCACGATTGTGTCGTGAACCGGTGTAAGGAGATGCAACATAGGTTGTATCGTGATACACTTCGTAAAACTTAACAGTAGCCGAGTACGGACGGTAGGCATCATAAATTTTTAAGCCGAGTCCGTTTTTCTTTAACGCCAATTGTACCTTTTTGAGTGCCATAGCCACGGGTAGTCTGGTAAAAGCCATGGGTTTGTTATAAATTTTTATGCCGGTAAAATTATTGGCAGTTGCATAACGTATGTCGAGAACAACATCCGGTACATAGCTCTCAATTTTAACAAGCTTGTTGTCTGGGTTTTGTTTTACGAGCTGATTGTACAAAGCCGTATCCCTGATAACCTCAAGGTTTTTTTCGTAAGTGTATTTTTGTTGTCCCTGAAGAATCCCGTAAAATGATAAAAAGATGAAAGTAAACAAGGTAATGATTTTCATAAAATGTGGTTTTTAATTTATTTTTATCAAAAGTAGCTATTTTTTTGCTCTTTTTTTACTTATTGCTGCCATTCATACTAATTGTATTTTGTTATGAGCAGTAAATTCAATATTTTTGGTCTTCAATAAAAAAACTTTTTACCATGGAAGAGTTAAGTACAAGATTTATTAAAACTGTTTTGGTGTTAATTACAGTGGGGATTTGGGTGTTGATTTTTCAAAATGCCGGGTTAATTCCCTCAGCAAAAAAACAGGTTGTGGTTGCTGATTCGGCACTTCGTGTTACCGGTGAAGTGGACGTTGCCAATACCGTTTTTATTAAAGGTGCTGTTGACGCCAATATTGAGAGTATTAACGGGTATTCAAAGTTTTATAAAGATCCGCGTACGGGAGAATATTATGTAATTCCAATGACTGACCCATATGAATAGGCGTGAATTTTGTCGATCGGTATTCACTTTTAACTAAATAAAATTTGCTTAAAGAAAATCATATTAAGAAGTTTTTTCTTTTACTATTGGTTATTCCTGTGATTACTTTAGCCGGCTCGTTGCAGGATACCACAACCGAATCATTATCGTTGTTTAAAGCAAAACGATTATTTGAGCAGGCTGATTCATTAAAAAAATCAGACCCTCAACAAGCGTTGGTATTTAATCGTGAGGCCTTATCGTATGCACATTATGTGAAGTCATCGGAATTACTCGCCGATATAAATAGATTAATGGGTGAACTTTATATTACTGAAAACAATCTGCAACCGGCCATTAACTATTTTTTAATAAGCGAAAAACTTTACAAAGAATTTGGAAATAAAAAAGAGCTGGCTACAGTTTACGGCCATTTGGGACGAATGTATTACAACAATAATTTTGAACTGGACAAAGCGCTGTCGTACTACAATAAAATGATGGATATTGCCATGGAAATCAAAGATAAACAACTGATGGCGGCCTCATACGACAACCTTGGTAGTCTGTTTTTAAGCCTACACGATAAAGAAAAGGCATACGGATATTATCACCAGCTACTTTTAATAAGCGAAGAAATAAACGACCAAACCGGGATTGGAAAAGCACTTAATAATATTGGCGAAATTGAACGTCACAGAGGCGATTACGAAAAAGCATTTGACTATTACAAACAAAGTCTGGCCATCCATCGCGAGCTACACGATATCAGAAAAATGGCCATCAACATGGAAAATATAGGGATAACTTATTATACCATGAACAAGCCTGAAAAAGCTTTAAACTACTATTTGCAGAGTTTAAAATACTATCAAAAAGCAAACGACCAGGAAAACATTTCCAGCGTGTTGATTCTCATGGGAAGAAATGCCATTAAACTTGAGCAGTACCAAAAGGCAATTGAGTACTTCAACAAAGCTAAAAACATTGCTGCAAAAAATAATTACCACCGATATTATATGAGAGCCTTAAAGGGGCTTAGCAAAGCTTACGAGAGAAAGCATAATTCGGCAAAAGCACTTGATTATTTTAAGCAATTTGAAGTTTATAAAGATTCTATTTTCAAGATAAACGAAAGAAACAATATAGCAGCCATTAAAACACAGCTACTTACCGAACTTGACAATACCCAATACAAGCTGCAGAAGTATGAAATAGATATGCTTACCAAAGATAAAAAGATTTACCGTCTGAAAATGAATATTCTTATAGCCGTACTGATTATCATATTTTTAAGTGGCGTGTTGTTAACCGTGCGGTATAAAATAATTGTAAAAAAACAAAATCAGCTTCGCGAAAAAGATGCGGAATTGCACCATGCCCAACAGGAGCTTCTTAAATCGGAGCTAAACAGTAAGGACAACGATTTGATGAGCTTCGCACTTCATATTGTACAAAAAAATAAACTTTTAAAAGAGCTGGGAACCAATCTTAAAGAGTTGTCGAAAAACAGCGATCCCGATACCAATAAAAAGTTAAGGGAGATGAGTCTTTATATTAAACAGATGCTACAAATTCAGGAAGACATCGACCTGTTTGACCAAAAGGTAAGCCAAACCTACGACGGTTTTTTTCATAAAATAAAGGAACATTTTCCCACTCTGACAAAAAACGAAGAGCGTTTATGTGCTTTGTTAAAACTTAAACTCAGTTCAAAAGAAATCGCTTCAATAAATAACACTTCCATAAAAGCAGTCGAGATGAGTCGCTACCGTTTGCGCAAAAAATGTGGAATTGATAACAACACCAGTTTAACCGACTATATAAGCTGTTTATAGTGTTATGTAGAGGTAAAAAAATAGCTACCTCTTGATATACAGCTATATAAAATTTTTTATGTAGTAGTAAAGTAATTACCTTGTAGAAGTAGAAAAAAGTATGTAGTATTATTGTAGAAGTGGGAAAACACTACCTGTATTAATTTAATGATACATTTGTTGGCGAATGTAATTAGCATTTAGGTTTGATATTAATACAAGGCAATTATGGAAAATAAATTACTTGGTCAGAAAGAAATCATTCGCCAATGTCTTAACAACAACCGTCAGGCTCAATTTAAATTGTACGAAAAATATTCACCGGCCATGTTTGGTGTGTGTTTAAGGTATGCAAAAAATTCAACAGATGCCGAAGATATTTTGCAGGAAGGGTTTATTAAAGTTTTCAGGTATTTAAAGGATTTTTCAGGCAGAGGCTCATTTGAAGGGTGGCTTCGTAAAATAATGGTTAACTCGGCACTCAATTTTTATAAACGTAAAAATTTGATTGCAAAGGGGGTTAACCCTGAACATGTTCAGCATTATGTTACCAACGAAAACGATGTTAGCGCCCTTGCTAAAATGAATCACGAAGAGTTATTGAATATTATCAAGGATTTACCGGATGGTTATCGTACTGTTTTTAATTTGAATGTTATTGAAGGCTATTCGCACAAAGAGATAGGAACATTAATGGATATTTCGGTAAACACTTCAAAATCTCAATTGTCAAGAGCACGAAGATCGTTAAAACGCATGGTTTCTGAACTTTTCGATTCTGAAGATTTAAGAATATCAATGGTTGCTCAATCAGCAGGGTAATCCGGTTAATTAATTATTGTTACCCGCCAGTCACCCGGCTCCGAAATGGTAAATTCAAATCGCACATAAATTTTTGCCGTATGTAATTTATTAAAGGTATAATAATTTACCTTTATGGTTGCTGGAAAATTAACAAACTCATAACCAAACGAATATCCCAAATTTGTTTTTGAACCGCTGGAGCTGTAAACTATTAAATCATTAATATCAGTATTTCTCGATCCGTTTTGAAACACATCAATTAAAACCCTGTTTCGTAAGCCTCCTGTTTTAACAAATGTGTAACGATCTACACTGGAGCTATGTATTACCTTGGGTTTAGGCGGAACAGGCCCAAGATACTTGTCATCTTCCCACAGTCCATTTAATATAGAATCACCTTTGCTCAAATGTAAAGTTAATACCCCTGTTCCCGATCGCTTACCCATTACCCACTCGCCCACATAGCTGTCGCCATTGGCCCAAATATAGGTTCCTTTTCCATCGGGATAACCGGCTTTAAAGTGGCCTGTATAAGTATCTAACCCTTCCGCTTTGCCCTTTCCTTTAGCAAGGCCTTTTTTGCATTTTCCATGATATTGCTCACTGATCTCTTTTACTAAAACTTTGCATTTTTTTTGAGCCAATACCGGTAAACTCAACAAAGCGAGTAAACTTAAGAACAATCCTGCAATTGATAATTTTTTTAACATTTTTAATTATTTAGAATTTATACGGCACAACAGGTCAAAATTACAAAAAATGCGTCAGGATTTGTCAATTCAACTCATAAAAACAAACATATCGACTAATGATATGACTTACCTGCAACTTAAATACAAATAGGCCTGTCATGTTGTAAATTGTGGATTATTTTTAAGTCTAATTTCAAATTTCAAATAGTAAAACAATGAAACATTTTTATTTTTTTATTTCCATGTTGTTTTTAGCAACATTTGTAAATGCCCAGACCTATGTGTCAGAAGACTTTACATCAAATACTTTTCCTCCTGCAGGATGGAGTTTCGATGCCCATAGTGCTAACTGGTCCAAGTCGGATTCCAGAAACGCCCTGGGTGCTGAATTGGGTGAGGCAAATCTGCATTGGAGTCCCCAGTTTAATGGTTATACCAGATTTATTTCACCTGTGGTTGACCTAACCGGTGTTACCGACCTCTCCATTGAGTTTAATCATATGCTCGATTTTTACGGTGGGTCAACCGAGCACATTGGCGTAGCTACCCGTTCAGGTGGTGGCGACTGGAATGTTGTATGGGAAGTACCGGGAGCGACCATTCCGGCCGAACACAAAATTTTAACCATTACAACACCCGATGTGGGGGCCTCCGATTTTCAGTTTTGCCTCTATTTTCATGGTGATTCATACAACATTAACGATTGGTATATTGATGATATTCGCCTTTTTACACCTTTTGATCACGATGCCTCAACTTCCGAAATTTTAGGCGACACCTATTTTCAACCCTACAGCAATTATACTCCTCAGGCAACAGTATATAATGCCGGGTTAAATACCGAATCGTTTGATGTGGCATGTTCGGTTACCAATCCCGCAGGCGATATTGTTTTTGCCGATACAACATCGGTTATTGATTTGGCAAAAGCTACTTATCAGGATGTAACTTTCGGCTCTTTTCAGCTTGCCACTCCCGATATTTACTACCAAATTACCATTACCACCCTTTTAAATGGCGATATGGATGCATCCAACGATACAAAAGCAAAATATATTTACACCTACACACACGACCGCGATATGGTACTGCTGGAAATAGGTACAGGAACCGGATGCCCATACTGCCCGGGAGCAGCCATGGGCGCCGACGATCTTATTGCCAATGGTAAACCCGTTGCAGCTATCGAATACCACAGCTATAATCCCAGCGACCCGTTTAACACACCTGAAGCAGCAGCCCGTACAGGTTACTATGGTATTACCGGATATCCTACTGCCGTTTTCGATGGACTAAAATCGTATGTTGGCGGAAGCAATACCCAGTCGCTCTATTCGGCATACCTTCCTTTTGTTGAAGAGAGAGAAGCCGTTAAAGTTGGCGTTGGAATCATGTTCACCACCACAGCAACAAGCCGTGGTTACCACGTTGATGTTACCGTAATGAAATACGCACCTGTTATGGGAACCAATTTTGTGCTTCAATTTGTAGTAACCGAGTCAGATATTGCCTACAGCTGGCAGGGACAGACTAAACTTGATTTTGTAGAACGTTTAATGCTGCCCAACGAATCAGGTACACCTGTTGACATCGCCAACAACAATACCATTGAGTTAGGTTATGATTTTGATATTGGCGATGACTGGAACCCTGATAATCTTGAAGTAGTTGCGTTTGTTCAAAATCTTGATACAAAAGAGATTATGAACGGCCATAAAGAGATGCTACAATATGTTGGCATTGGCGAAAACAACGCATCCGACATTAATTTGTCGGTGTATCCAAACCCGGTAAAAGAATCAGCTGCCGTATCGTTTACCTTAAAAGAAGATGCACAAGCAACAATCAGTATCTATAATTTGCAAGGCCAAAAAGTATCAACCTTGATTAACAAAAATCTTTCTGCCGGAGAGCAACAAGTTACATGGACACCGGAAGATGATTTGCCCAACGGTATTTACTTAATGAAAATGAACATCGGAGGCGACCTGTTTACGAAAAAAATAGCTATTCATCGCTAAGTTTTATAAAAAATTTAAAAAAGTCGGGTTAATTTGATTTTAGCCCGGCTTTTTTTATTATTATTGTGCGGCCATAAAATGAAGTGAAATGGCTTTTATTTAATCCTTAAAATTTATATCAATGCAAAACGATTCGGGTGTAGCAACAGGTTCGGTTCAAAAGGAAAATTATCTGATTCCAATAATAATAATCGGCGTATTATTTTTTATTTTCGGGTTTGTAACCTGGCTCAATGCCACTTTAATACCCTTTTTAAAAACTGCCTGTGAGTTAACCTCTTTTGAGTCATATCTGGTAACTTTTGCTTTTTATATTTCCTACTTTGTAATGGCGCTTCCATCGTCGATGGTTTTAAAGAAAACGGGGTTTAAAAACGGTATGGCTCTGGGATTGCTTATTATGGCTATTGGTGCTTTAATTTTTATACCTGCTGCCAACACACGTACCTACACATGGTTTTTATTGGGGCTGTTTGTGCAGGGAACCGGACTTGCCATTTTACAAACGGCATCAAATCCGTACGTAACCATTTTGGGGCCCATCGAAAGTGCTGCCAAACGTATCAGTATTATGGGAGTTGCCAATAAATTTGCCGGCATCTTAAGTCCCATCATTTTAGGTTCTATTGTGCTTACCGGTATCGATAAAATAGAAAAGCAGCTGGATGGTATTACTGATGCTGCCCTGCGCACCGGAATTCTTGACACCCTCGCCTCAAAAGTAATTTTGCCGTATGCTGTTATGGCCGTTGTACTGGTAATAATGGCTGTAGCTGTTAAATATTCATCGTTGCCTGAGGTTGAAGCCGAAGAGGAGGAAGTGACAGATGAACAACCTGCCCACAAAAGTATTTTTTCATTTCCCTATTTTTGGCTGGGTGTTTTAACCCTTTTCTTTTATCTGGGTGCCGAGGTTGTGGCGGTTGATACCCTGATCAATTATGGTAAATCGCTTGGCTTTAGCATTGATGAGGCTAAATTCTTTTCTTCTTTCACGCTAATAGCCATGATTGTGGGTTACTTTTTCGGTATAATTGCCATTCCCAAATATATTTCGCAACAAAAGGCACTTAAATATTTTGCCCTGTTAGGTACCATCTTTACTTTGGTGGCTGTAACAACCAGCGGCTTTACTTCAGTGCTGTTTATTGCTGCTCTGGGCTTTGCCAATTCAATTATGTGGCCGGCTATCTGGCCGCTTTCTGTTGACGGATTGGGAAAATATCTAAAGCTCGGCTCCGCCTTTATGATTATGGCCATTGCCGGAGGAGCAACCATTCCGCTATTGTATGGTTACCTTTCGGGAATATCTTCCATTGGTAGCACCTTGGCCTATTCAATATTGATTCCCTGTTATTTGATTATATTTTATTTCGCCACCTGGGGTTACAAAGTGGGCAGAAAAAATGTAGTGAATTAACAAATTGCCAAAACAGCTATTCTGTTTTTACGGGTTTGACTACTTTTACCACAAATTAAAAACTCATGGCCAAACCTAAAACCATTTATTATTGCAGCAACTGTGGCAACCAGTCGAGCAAATGGCTGGGAAAATGTCCTGCTTGCGGCGAGTGGAATACCTTTGTGGAAGAGGTGATAGTTAAAAACGACACTCGTAAGTCGGGTATTTCTGCCAAACAAACACAAGCCAAACCCACACCGGTTCATAAAATTGAAACAGATGAAGAGATACGAATAGATACCCGTAACGGCGAACTGAACCGTGTACTTGGTGGCGGGCTGGTTCCCGGGTCGGTGGTGCTGGTGGGTGGTGAGCCAGGCATTGGGAAATCGACTTTGTTACTGCAGGTTACCATGAATCTGATGGGATTACGAACGCTTTACATATCAGGTGAAGAGAGTTATCGACAGATTAAGATGCGTGCCGACAGGCTTAAGCTGGAAAACAAAGAGGTGTACATTCTCAATGAAACTTTTACAGGTAATATTTTTGCTCAAATTGAAGCGGTAGAGCCTAACCTCATCATCATCGATTCCATTCAAACCTTATACACCGATAGCATTGATTCCTCTCCCGGCAGCATTTCACAAATTCGTGAAACGGCGGGCGAGCTGCAACGCTATGCCAAAACATCTAATATTCCCGTAATTCTTATTGGGCATATTACCAAAGAGGGTAACCTTGCCGGCCCAAAGGTGCTGGAGCACATGGTTGATACAGTATTGCAGTTTGAAGGCGACCGTCATTACGGTTTTCGTATTCTGCGTTCGGTAAAAAACCGGTTTGGTTCCACTTCGGAGCTTGGGATTTTTGAAATGCAATCAGGTGGTTTACGCGAGGTGAGTAACCCCAGCGAGATATTGCTTTCACAACGCGATGAAGAGGCTACCGGCGTGGCCATTGCAGCCATGGTGGAAGGCCAGCGCCCCATGCTTATCGAAACGCAGGCGCTGGTGGGGACAGCTACTTTTGGAACGCCGCAACGCTCTGCCACGGGCTACGATACCCGTCGGCTTAATATGTTGTTGGCCGTCCTCGAAAAACGCAGCGGCTTCAAGCTAAGTGCCAAAGATGTGTTTATGAACATTGCAGGCGGTATCAGGGTGGACGATCCTGCCATCGACCTTGCCCTTGTGGCAGCCATCATCTCCTCAGCCGAAGATATCTATATCAGCAGTAACATCTGCTTTGCCGGTGAGGTAGGCCTTTCGGGCGAAATCAGGGCGGTAAGCCGTATTGAAAGCCGTATTTCGGAAGCTGAAAAGCTTGGTTTCGAAAAGATCATCCTCTCCAAATACAGCATCAAAGGCATCGACAAAAAAAGCTTTAAAATAGAAATTGTCCCTGTGTCAAAGGTTTCTGATTTACCGGAGCTGCTGGTGTGAATGGTGATTTTTTATTTTAATAAATCAGGTTTTTCCTACATTTATTTTCCATGATTCAAAAAACATTTGCTAACCACTCAAGAATTAATATAATACTATATTCAACGGGTTTGTTGATGGTTATTCTGTTCAGAATTTTAGTAATATTAAAGTTCAGTTATAAATATGCTGATAGCGACCAGTCAATCATGTGGCTTGGCGTTATAAATTATTCAAAAGGTATTTTTCACGAACCAGGCTTTTACGGCCAGTCGTACAACACTATGCTTGAGGCATTTTTTGCTGTTCCTCTATACAAACTTGGCATTCCTCCCTATAAAGCTTTGCCCATTATAACAAGCTTTATGGCATTGTTTCCCTATGTATTAATATCCTTTCTCACGTTTTTAAAAAAGCACTATTTTCCGGCATTGGTAATACTCACCATTCCTCTGTTACTCCCCAACGAGTATGCAATGATTACCAGTCTGCCAAGAGGTTTTGTTACAGGCATCTTTGTGTCAATATTTGGGATAATTGCAATTTTTTTTCCGACAAAACGAATTGGTTTTTTTATGCTGGGATTTTTTAGCCTTTTGGGTTATACCGTGAATGCAAATTCAGTAATTATTACTTTACCATGCTTGCTCAGTTTTTTTCTTTATAATTATAAAAATAAACGGTTCTATTTATACGCAGGTTCAGGTTTGCTCCTTGCAGGTTTACTTTACTTTTTATTCCATTATTTTTACATGGTTCATCCCTTTTACAATTTACACAAATACACTCTTTCCTTTTCATTGAACCTTTTGCTTTCAAATCTAAGCCACCTTGATAAACACTTTAATTATGTATCACCCCTCTTTTGGAAACAAGGTTTTTTAACTTTGGTTTTGTTGCTATTCGGAGGTGTTTTTTTAATTTTTAAAAAACAGACAAATCACGGAGTAGCATTGCTGGCCACGCTCGTCTTTATTATTATAACTCTCGGTATCAATAAAATTAACGATGGTACAGCCTCGGTTTTCTTTTCCCTGTCAAGAATGTATTTAGGCATTCCAGTGTTAATGGCAATGTGCCTTGTTTTGTTGAAAGAAAGAAAACGCTATTTATACATATATATGACCATTGCCGTGTTGTTTTTTGCAATAAAAGTAATTACGCTAAACACTTCTGTCACAAGGAGCCTAAACCCCGGTAATCACCATGTTAATACAGTAGCTAAAATTGATAAAATTTGTAAAGAATGTAAAAAACTTGACGAGTTAAGTAAAACTTACAATGTAAAATTAATTGTTATTGTTAACCACTATTACTACGATTTTTTCGATTATGGTTGTGCTACTTTTTATAATGATTTTCCTAAAACATTAAGACCGTCGTACGAAAGAAGAACATGGCGACTTCTGGAGGATGAAAATAAGGTCTATAAAAACATCATGATTATTGATGACCAACATTCTTTAAAAGAGGGTTTTAAAAATATTAGGAAAACAAATTATGGTTACCTTGTTTTGAACAATAATCGTAAAACAATACAATT
>Ga0256831_1001412_pt1 | contig 12657 bp, 9 predicted proteins | sample 132544metaG_FD_189087 | JGI IMG/M metagenome (GOLD analysis project Ga0256831, IMG submission 189087) | Hydrothermal vent microbial communities from Lau Basin, Pacific Ocean - 132-544 | ecosystem: Environmental > Aquatic > Marine > Hydrothermal vents | place: Pacific Ocean: Lau Basin | collected... | reverse complement strand
CAATAATATATTTTTCATGTGATTTATTTTTGAATGAAACGCTAATTTAGTATTTATTCTTATTGAAATAATGTTAAATAGTGGTTAAATATTGAATTTTGTTTTTATCAAGCCCTTACCCCAATTTCCAATGATTGTTTTTTCCGATTTATTTTGGGACAATATTTCCAAATAATCATCTCTGGACATTTCCTTGCATCCCATATTATCGAGGTGTGAATTTGGTATTTGACAATCCAGTAATTTGAATCCATTTTCTTTTAGAATCATGCTTAGGTTTAAGAGTGAAAATTTAGAGGCATTGGAAACTAGGGAGAACATCGATTCGCCAAAAAATATTTTTCCCAAAGAGACACCATATAGACCTCCGACTAATTGATCATCCTTCCATGTTTCAAATGAGTGAGCATAGCCGAGTTTGTGAAGATTATTATAAGCTTTTTTCATATCAGAGGTAATCCAAGTCCCATTTTGACCTTTTCTTGAGATTTTTTGGCAGTTGTTTATCACCCCTTTAAAGTCAAAATCTATTTTCAATTCAAATTTACCTGAATTAAAATATGTTCTCATGGATTTTCTGATCTTTAGATTCCCCGGCACTATTACAGAACGGGGATCGGGTGACCACCACATGATAGGATCTTCTTCGTTGAACCAAGGGAAAATGCCCGAGGAATATGCCTCTAATAGCCAATGAGCTTCCAATTTTCCTCCAATAGCCAATAATCCTGATTCATCCGCCATATTAGGTGGAGGAAAAAATGCTTTATGTGCGTTTAGAGCAAATACAGTCATGGTATATATTATTTATATAAAACTAATGTACCGTAATGATGGTCAAAGATAATGGTTTTTACCAATATTTCATGCGGGAGAAAAAAAAGGTTTATTTCATTTTTTTGCTTTATTACATGAAATTTTGTTGATGTGGGCAATATTACGTACCTACAGCATGCCTTTTAGTTGATTAATAGCCTTTTTTACCCATGTTTTGTGACTAACGGCACATTGATATAGTATATAGAAGTAAAACGGATTAATTTCATAAGTGGGGCGACCTGTGCAACTAGAAAGGTTAACTTATATGCGAAAAAATGAAATGTAAAAAAAATTGGCAGCTTGTTTTGTAAAATACGGTCAAAGTGACATATCTTGTTGAAAATAAATGCCATAATGACTCCAAAGGTTGTAGAGAATGATTTTTGATATGTTATTAATGTTAATATTTATTACAGTAACAATAAAAATAATAGTTATGAAAGCATTTGGTGTTAATACAAGAATTAATCAATGGTGGTGGCCGTTGGTAATGGGAATAATAATGGTATTATTTTCAACTTATTTATTATTTATGCCGGTTCCTGCATTTTTTGGTATTAGTGTGTTTTTTGCATCATTGATACTAATTTCAGGTTTTATTCATATAGTATTTTCAATATCCAATAGCAAAATAATGGAAGGTTGGGGTTGGTATTTATTGATGGGTATATTCGAATTATTTATTGGAGGAGCGCTAATTACCCAACCGGGACTTGCTATGACAATGGTGATAATATATACCGGTTTATGGTTAATGTTTAGAGGGATGACAAGTGTAGGTTTAGCATTGGAATTGAAGAAAATTGGTATTAGGAATTGGGGATGGACATTGTTTTGGGCTATTTTAACGATAATTTTCAGTTTTATAATTTTGATTAATCCAATAGTTGGTATTATAAGCGTAGTCTTTTTCGCGGCAATCCCAATACTATTTGTTGGAATTTTAGCTATAATGCTAGCGTTTGTATTTAAAAGCTTGATTTAGCCATAATTGTTTAATCTGAGTTAGTCCTTGATTTGAAAGTTCTCAGGTGCTTGCTGTTTTGTCCTAAAATGGAAGTGCCTGAGTGCTTACTTTAGGTTTTTACCATAGAAAAACCTTATCCCGGATTATTCATGCTTTTAGCTTTATGTAGATGTAAGACACAGAAATACGCAGATATATTATTATATTTCAAGTGTTTCGTAACGCAACAGATGCATAAAGATAAAAGCAAACGTTACCCCAAATTTGGGGTATTAATTTATTTGTCATTTTGAACATAACACATATGTTTTCAAGAATATATTCATATATATAAATTAAAGAGGTGAATAATTCGGGTTATTATAAACATTGTATATTTATAGTAGTTTATTCAATGGTTATATTTAAAAGGGGGTGTCAATGTTTTTATGTTTAATAGCACTATTCATACTTGGAAATGGGAAGTTGAGTTGAATAAACAGCTTAAGATTTTTTTTAAACCTACAGGGTAGACCAATTTAAGCATTAGAAAAATCAACAGTACTTTTTATAATTTGAATTTATCCTTAGATTTTTTGGATAGTGTAGAATAAAAAAATATATTTGTTATGTATAATATACTCAAACCATTTAGTTTTTTGGGAATATTGACAAATTTATTTTTTTTAATATCGAGGAAAAATCAATAGGAATAGCCAATGCTATTGCTATTGATTTTAACGAAGATAGTGAGAAAAAGGAAAAGCCAAAAACCAGAAAAGCTATTTGGTTTGAGTATATAGTTCTACACAAGCAAAAAATAACATATGAAAATTCTTCACACAGCTGATTGGCATTTAGGACACAGGCTTTACGAACAGTCACAAATTGAGGAACAACAACTCTTTTTAAATTGGCTTGAGAACTATATTGTAGCAGAACAGATTGATACATTATTAATCTCCGGGGATGTATTTGATACAGGATCACCATCTAACCAAAGCAAAAAGATGTATTACAATTTTTTGGTAAAATTATTAAATACCAATTGTAAAAACATTATTATAATAGGTGGCAACCACGATTCCCCGGATATGTTAAATGCCCCTAAAGAAATATTAAACGCACTAAATATTAAAGTCGTTGGTAAAGCTACAGAAAACATAGCTGATGAAGTTTTTGAAATTAATACCATTAACGAACAAGTAATTATCGCTGCTGTTCCTTATTTAAGAGACCAAGATATTAGAAAAGCTGTTGCAGGAGAGAGTTTTGATGAATTAACAGAAAAATACAAAAAAGCATTAATCAATCATTATAATCTGGTAGCGGAACATTGCAAATCAATTAATAAAAAAAATGTACCAGTAATTGCAATGGGACATTTATTTGCTATGGGGGGTAATATATCAGATAGCGAACAAAATATTTATGTTGGTACATTAGGGCATATTGGAGCTAATGACTTCCCTTCCTTATTTAACTACATTGCACTTGGACACTTACACCGACCTCAAATTGTTGGGGGAATTGATAGAATTCGATATTCTGGTTCCTCATATATTTTAAGTTTTAGCGAGATTAATTACGATAAAAAAGTTATTGTTATTAACACCAATCAAAATGAAATAACAAAAATAGAAGATGTGGAAGTACCACGTTTTAGAGAGATTTACAGTTTAAAGGGAAAAGTAGATGATTGTTTAAATCAATTTGGAGATGTGATTTCTAATTCATATCAACTAACACCTTGGGTAGAAATTGTTTTAGATGAAAAGGAAACGCTTAATACTGATGAACTTAAACAGCAAGCAGAACAACATCAATTTGAGATTTTAAAAATAACCTTAAATAGCGATAAGCGAAAAGTATTGGGAATAGAGGAATTATTAAAAAATACCAAATCAATTAAAGAATTAGAACCAACTGAAGTTTTTAAACTCAAATGCAAAGAACAAAACATAAATTTAAAGGAACATCCTCAATTGTGGGATGCTTTTAATGAAATACTTCAAACTGTTAAAGGGCAATAATAACTATGAAAATATTAAAAATTGAACTTCAAAATATAAACTCTTTAAAATCTGCAACCCCTATTGTTATTGATTTTGAAAATGAAACTTTTAAAGATGTTGGTTTGTTTGCTATTACTGGTTCAACGGGAGCCGGTAAAACAACTATTTTAGATGCTATTACCATTGCTTTATATCATAATATCCCAAGATTCAATAACAACAAAGGCTCATTAATTAATGCGGTAAGTTATAGAGCTAAAAATGCTTTTTCAAGAATTACATTTTGTAATAACGGAAAAATATATGAAGCCTATTGGGGAATTAGGCTTGAAAATAAATCAGGTTCTAAATTAAAAAATCCCATTGAAGAAGTTAGCTTAAAAAATTTAACAGAAAATGAAATTCTCGCAACAAAAAAAAGAGAATTGATTGAGGCAGTAGAAAAAGTTACACAATTGAATTATAATCAATTTTTACGTTCTGTAATGTTAGCGCAAGGAGAATTTGCCTCCTTTTTATCAGCAAAAGGTTCTGAAAAAGGTAAATTGCTTGAGCAAATTACAGGTGAAGAAATCTATAAGAAAATAGGAGAACAAATTCTTATTAGAAAAAGTAAAGAAGAAAAAAAACTTAGTGAGTTAAAATCTAAAATTAATTCTGAGGACATTATTTCAGACGAAGAAAAAATCGAATTAACTAAAAAAGAAAAAGAACTTGATAAGGAATTAATCTCACTTGATCAACAAAAAAAATATATCCAACAAATTGTAAATTGGTATTCCGATTTTCAAAAAACAATTTCAGAACAAGAGAAACTTGAATTAAAAGCTACAAAAAATCAAGAACTTGAACAAGAGCAACAACAGTATATTTTTAAATTAAAAAATAATAATTTAGCTGAGCCATTTAAAGATATTGTAGATAGTATTAATCGAAACGAAAAAACGCAATCTGAAAATGAGAAATTAATTGAAATATTTAAAAATCAATTAAAGGAACTTGAACCAAAGATTAAAACTTTTACAGAAGATGAAAAAATCCTTGAAATTCAGGTAAAAGAAGCTGAGAAAACATTTAATGAATGGCTTCCAATATTTGATAAAATTTCAAAACTTGATACACAAATTGATAAAGAACAAATAGAAATCAAACAAGTTGAAAGTAATTTATCTGAACAAAAAGAAGCTAAACTTCAATTTGATAAAAACCTAAATGAGTTTAAACTTAAAAAAGATTTTTTTAGTGAAAAATTTAAAAAAACAGAAGAATTTGTTAGACAAAATCATTATTTAAGTGAGGTTGACACCAAAATAACACAATGGAATTCTGTTTTAACAACCCTAAAAAACAAAAAATATCAACTCAAGGAAAAGCTAGTGGAAATCACATCAAAAAATAATAAAATTACTACCACCTTAGAACTTCTTAAGGACTCTGAAAACCGCAGCAATAAAGAAATTGTAGAACTTGAAAAACTAGATAATCTATTTACGGGAATAAGTAAGCAACTTAGCCAATTAAAATTTGGAGAACTCAACCGGGATAAAGACCGGTTAATCCAAAAATTAGAAAAATTTAAAATCTTAAAAAATCTATCTAAACAATATATTAAAATAAATGAGGATGTTAAATCCATTATGGATGAACAATTAACCTTTGAAAATAAAATTAAAGGCTATCATAAACGATTAGAAGATTTAAAAAAACAAATTGACAAACAACATCAATTAATTCAAAGCTCTGAGGAGAATTTAAAACTTAAAAGAAGCATTAAAAACTATGAAGAAGATCGCAAACATCTGATTGATGGAAAAGAATGTCCTTTGTGTGGTTCAAAAGAGCATCCTTTTGCTCAACATCTTGAAAATATTAATATTTCAGAGGCTGAACAAAACCTTTTGAATCTTAGAAATGAATTAGAAGCGTTAGAGAGAAATAAAAATGAAGTCAACCAGCATATTACTGTTTTAGAGACCAAAACTCAATCCAATAACAAAGAATTAAAAAATCTTGAACAGCAAATAAAAAATATAGAACATGATAAACAACAGCTTAACTTAAACTTATACTTAACTAATACTCAGAAAATAGATATTAAGCTCAATTCATTGGAAAATCAAGTTAAAGATATAAGTAAACAATTGTTAAAAGCACAAGAATTATCAAATGAGAAAGAAATCCTCAATAAAAGCATTAGTACACAAAAAGAAAAGGTTAATACGCTAAAAATTGACGCTACTAAACTAAAAGAAAAATTGCAACATCTTAAAAACGAAGTAGAAAACCTTGATCTATTAAAAGAAAGATTAAATAATGAATGTTCTACTGCCGGGAAAGAAATTGCAAAAGAATTATCTGCTTATAACTATCAATTACCACAACCCGAAAATACCGAACAGTTTATTGAATCAATTAAGACAAGTATTTCCAATTTCCAAGCCAAAACTAAAGACCTTATTGCTTTAAAAAATGATGTGTCAAAAATTCAATTAAAAATTGATAACACTTTAGAACAATTGGAAGAAAAAGAAGGTCAAATTCAATCTGCATCCAAAAAATTAACACAACTAAATTTATCAATTAATGTATTAAAGAATAAAAGAGAAAAATTATTACCATTTACGGTAACGGTTCAACAAAAAAGAGAAAGCTTACAAAATCATAAAACTCAACTAAGCAATAAGATTAAAGACCTCACCAATCAAATCCAAAAATTAAAAGATGAAAAAAGTGAAAAACAAACATTATTAAAAAAACTTCAAGAAGAATTAGAAAACTTAAAACAAGAATTGATCAAACTTAACAACATAATAAATCGGCAACTAAAAAACAGTGTATTCAATAGTAAAGAGGATGTTGAAAATGCTTTATTAACACAAGAACAAAAACAAAAATACACTCAAATTGAAAGACAAATAAATGACCAAAAGCTTAAAGTTGAAACACTCAATAAGCAATTACAACAAAAAAAAGAACAGCTTTTAAAAGAAAAAGTCTTTGAGATTAGCCAAGAAGAAAGTGAGCAAAAACTAAAAGAGATAGAAAAAGAAAATAAATCACTTCTCCAGTTGAAAGGCGAGATTAAAGAAAAATTCCGCAAAGACCAAACTATTAAAGATCGTAACAAAGAGATTTTTAATGAAATAACAATACAAGAAAAAAAATGCAATATTTGGAACGATTTGTTTAAATTAATTGGCAATTCAAAAGACGCTTTTAACACCTATGTCCAACGCTTAACGCTTAAGCAATTATTAGATCTTGCCAATGTGCATTTATATCAATTAAATAAACGTTACTCTTTAAAAATGGAAGATACCTACAAGCCAAAAGAGGAACTTAATTTTATGCTAATAGACCACTACCAAACTGACCAAGCTAGATTAGTTGATACATCAAGTGGAGGCGAAAAATTCATTATTAGTTTAGCCCTCGCTTTAGGGCTGTCAGATTTAGCAAGCAAAAATGTTAGGATTGACTCACTTTTTATTGATGAGGGCTTTGGGACACTAGACAACAACACCCTAGAAACTGTAATTTCTACATTAGAAACCTTGCAATCTCAAGGTAAAATTATAGGAATAATTTCACATGTTGAAAATCTAAAAGAACGTATTCCCAAGCAAATTCAAATTACCAAAAAAAGCAATGGGATTAGCTATGTTGAAATATTGTAGAAGCCAGTGTATAGGTTTGAAAAATATTAGGCGTCCTTAAAAGTTTCAATGACTGCTGAAAGACCACGTTCCACAAGAGCGTCTTTCAAAGGTTTTAGGGATTCATATGTGCCTGATTTTACAGAAGCCTTACCTTTGAAGTGAATTAACATAGATAACTGTTCGGATTGATCGTAAGCATGATTAAAGACTTCCATGAAGCACTGAATAACCCAATCGAATGTATTATAATCATCATTGTATACAATAATTTCAGACTTATTGCTAGTAGTTGCCTCCATCTCTGCAAGCAAAATTTCTTCCAATTCTTTATTACTCAAAATATTTTCTGACATTATCTATTATTTATTGCAAAAATATGATATTTTATTGACAAATCAAAATTAGGTGCATTTCATTTTTCGTTTTTTGCCTCACCGCCTTCTAACTCCCCCGCTGTTCAGCGGGGCAAGCTCTGTTTCTCCACTCTGTTCCGAAACCGGGAGAACCGCAACCCGCATTTTCTTTTACGATTCCCTTGATAAGCGAGTGTCTACGACCTCGCTTCTTGCAAGAATCAAGAAAATTAAATTTTAATGCGAAAAAATGAAATGCATTTTCAAAACTTAATGCTTTATCAACAAACTTCAAAGTTTTCCTGGTATTGAAAACGAAAATATCAATTAATAATTATATCTTTGAGTAAAATTGATTTAAAATGCGAGGAGACAATACACTACTTTATATCGTTTTAGCAATAGTGATTCTACATTTTATTATTGGAATTGGGTTTTTGGTTTATAAACTTGCCGGCCCGGTCAAAAAATCCGATGATAATAAGGAGAATAAAAATAACGAATTGTCATGAAACCGACATGATTAAATTAATCATTAAATACACAAAGTAATGATTTTTTTAGTCATTAGAGGTTTCCTGTCTGCTGACAGGCAGGCATGTGACCATAATAGAAAATTATAAAAAAACACATGAAAATAATAGCAAATATAGTTTCATATATTTTTCATCCATTATTCGTTTTGGTGTATATACTTGGATTAGCATTGATATTTAATCCTTATATTTTTCAAATTGCCGATGAAAAGGCCAAAGTCACATTCTATATATACAGTCTTATGAGTCTCGTAGTAATGCCTTTGGTAGTGATTGTGATATTAAAGCAAGTGGATATAATCAAGACTTGGAGTATGGAAAATAGAATGGAGAGAATTGGACCATTGCTTATTGTGGGCGTTTTGTATCTATGGCTATTTATCAATTACAAAAATACTTCATCAGTACCCATTATTTTTACTATTTTCTTATTGGGTAGTGTTATCTCTGTATTTGTATCTTTTTTTATAAATAATTTTACAAAAATAAGCCTCCATACAGTTGGGATGGGAGGTATGGTTGCAGCAATTATTATTATGAAAATAAGTATGAATTACAAAACTCTGAGTCTTGATTTGCCTTTTTTTGGTAGTTATCAGATTAATTCGTATTTTGTCCTATTGCTTTCGATATTTTTAGCAGGATTGGTCGGTACATTTAGATTATATCTTGGGTCACATACCAAAGATCAGGTATATCTTGGATATATTGTAGGGTTTTTAGCACAGATATTTGCTTATAAAATCGTTATGTAAATATTGAATTTAGTTAAAAAAAACATTTTGAAATAATGAACAATAAAAAATACTTAATAATATTGATGTTCTCGGTTGGATTTTTGGTCAATGGATTCGGACAAACAGATGGGGGTAATTACGGCTGCAAATATATAAAGTCAAAAATAAAAATGGCTGAGATCACAGATGCTGAACAACATTACGCAGAGGAATTGACATTTCGTTCTGATACCTATGATATTGTCAATTATAGGATAAAATTAGATGTGACAAATTTTTCCACTAAAGTTCTAGTTGGGCAATGCGATATAGATTTCTCAAGCAAAATGGATAGTATTGATTATATACGCTTTGATCTCCTGAATATGACTGTGGATTCGGTGAAAATTGATACAACAAATCTTGCATATACATATAAAAGCCCATTTGTGGATATAAAGTTTGATAGTATTTTGAGCAAAAATGATACGATAAGAGTAAGTATTTTCTATCATGGCATTTCGATTATTGATCCTTCCGGTTTTGGTGGTTTTTATTTTGAAAAAGGATATGCTTATAATCTTGGTGTAGGCTTGTCATCAATACCCCATAATTACGGTAGAGCGTGGTTTCCATGTTTTGACAATTTTGTAGAGCGTTCGACATATGATTTAGATATTATCACCAAACCAAGTCATACTGCTTATTGTATAGGGAAAAAATTGGGTGTGGATACCCTTGATGATCATAAAAAAATATTTCATTACAGAATGGATAAACAGATACCGACGTATCTCGTTGGAGTGGCAGTATCAGATTATAGAGAGGTGAATTGGGACTTTGAAGGCTTAGAAAGACATATTCCTATACAATTAGTATGCAATCCTCAAGATACCAATAGTATAAAAACTGCCATGGCTTATGTTCCATTTGCGATTGAAGCATTAGAAGATTGGTTTGGTCCATATGAATGGAGTAGGGTAGGATACGTATTGACGTCCCACGGTGCAATGGAACATCCCACCAATATTGCTTTTCCTGATTTTTTGGGAAAAGACGGTGATCCTGAAAACGCAATGGGAACAATGTCGCATGAACTTGCTCATCATTGGTGGGGAGATATCACTACATTGACTACCGCATTTGATATGTGGATAAAAGAGGGAACGTCAGAGTATGGTTCACACTTGTTTATGGAGCATTTCTTCGGAGAGGAAAGGTTTAAGAAAGTTGTAAAAGCCAATCAGAGTAAGGTTATAAATTTTGCACATTTTGACGATGATGGATTTTGGCCCTTATCAGGGATGCCAATGAATCACACATATGGAACAACTACCTATAATAAAGGAGCTGCGGTGTTTCACAATCTCCGGACATATATGGGAGATTCACTTTTCAAAAAAGGTATGAGGTCAATTTTAACAGAATACCGTTTCAGTCATTTGGATGCGGATCAATTTGAAAAGCAATTGGAGGCAAATACCGGTTTGGATTTGTCGTGTTTTTTCGATGACTGGATATATTCTTCGGGTTTCAGTTCATTTGAGATTGATTCAGTCGTTACTACCCATAATAATGGAGACTATCAATCAACTGTATATATTGAGCAAAAACTTTATCATGCGCCACATTTTCATTGTAATGTGCCTTTGGAAGTAAGTTTTTATAATGATAATCATGAAAAGCTTATTAGAAATGTAATCGCTTCGGATCAGTTTAGCAATGTATCGGTATCTTTACCTTTTAGACCGGTATATTGGACTATTAATGAAAATCAAAAATTGAATAACGGACAGTTAAATGATTGGGTATTATTAAAAAGTAATTCAACTAGTGTCGCTAGTTTTTCTAAAATATCATTCAAATCCACAAAAGATGATGCAGATAGTATAAAGATATACGCAGAACATGTATGGGGCGCACCTGATGCTGTAAAAGATAAGGATAAATGGGGGCAAATAAAAATCTCCAAAACTCATTTTTGGAATATCTATGGTGATTTTCCTGAGGATAATCAAATAACTGCATCTTTTTTCTATGGAGGGAAAAAAGAATTTGACCTCGATTATGCACTTACCCACAATACTGAAGACTCAATAGTAATGCTTTTTAGAAAAGATTCAAAGCACGATTGGGAATTATTTGAGAATTTCAAAAAACAACGGTTTTCACCAAAAGACGGTAATGGTAGAATTAAGCTGACAGGTATAAAGTCAGGGCAGTACTGCTTTGCCAATGCGGAAGTAATAGCTACAAAGATAGATGAATACGACAAATTATATGGTGTTTTTCCGAATCCGGCTAGGGATTTTGTCAATATAGATTTGGGAAATGAAGATATTGAGGAATTGTATATTTATTCTGTTTTTGGCACTGAAGTTTATAAGATAATAAAGCCCAAACAGAAAGCTGTTAACGTAAATATAAAGTCTTTTATTCCCGGGATTTATTTTGTCAAAACAATAGATACAAGGGGAAAAGTATTATTAGGTAATTTTGAGGTAGAATAATTTTTTAGCTATATTTTTAATGAATTTTAGAACCGAAATAAAAAATATCGATTTGCCTTTGAAGATTAATCACAGGCATAAATTGTTTTTGATTGGTTCGTGTTTTTCGGATAATATTGCTGGGAAATTAGCAGAGAGAAAATTTGATACTCTAAGTAATCCTTTTGGTATTTTGTACAATCCAATTTCTATCAATAAAACTATTGAGAGAATAATAGATTACGATCTTCCAGAGACCTCATCTTTTGTCCAAAATGATGATATTTGGCATCATTTTGATTATCATGGAGACATGTCGGGAGTTTATTTGGAAGAAGTTAGTCGTAGGATAAAAATTATCACTGAAGCATCATTGAAATTTCTTAGATCAGTGGACTATTTATTTTTGACATTTGGAACATCCAATATTCATAGAAGGAGAGATAATAATCAGATCGTAGCTAATAATCACAAATTTCCTTCGGCTTTTTTTACTCGGGATAAATTAAGTATTGATGAAATAGTAGATTCAACAAGCGGAATGCTCCAAAAGCTAAAACAGCTCAGCCCAAAGCTGAAAACAATAATTACACTTAGCCCTGTTAGGCATATCAAAGACGGAATTATAGAAAATCAAAGGTCAAAAGCGACATTGCTTTTGGCTATTGAAAGATTGGTTAATAATAAAGATGTATTTTATTTTCCGGCTTACGAGCTATTGCTTGATGATTTGAGGGATTATAGGTTTTACGCAAAGGATTTGGTTCATCCCTCAGAGTCTGCGATTGAATATATATGGGAGAAATTTTCTAATACCTTTTTTAATGAATATACATTACAACTTATCGATGAAATTGAGAAAATAAATAAATCCCTAAAGCATAAACCATTTAATGAAAATACGGAAAAGCATAAGGATTTCAAGAGAAAATTGGAGCAAAAAATCAAAACTTTTAAAGAGAGAAATCCGGGTATTGAGTTTTGATCTACACACAGGAGTTAATTATTGAAAGAGGGTACAATTTTGTTTTATCGTTATTAATAGCAAAAAAGCGAATATATATTTACTTATGAAAAAGAAATACGACACCATTGTAATAGGTTCAGGAATAGGCGGATTAACC
>Ga0256831_1001411_pt1 | contig 12661 bp, 5 predicted proteins | sample 132544metaG_FD_189087 | JGI IMG/M metagenome (GOLD analysis project Ga0256831, IMG submission 189087) | Hydrothermal vent microbial communities from Lau Basin, Pacific Ocean - 132-544 | ecosystem: Environmental > Aquatic > Marine > Hydrothermal vents | place: Pacific Ocean: Lau Basin | collected... | reverse complement strand
TCAGACCACCAATACGTGACTCTTTTTCATAGACACTCACTGTGTGACCTGCTTTGTTGAGCTGTTGAGCCACTGCCAATCCTGCGGGGCCACTCCCCACTACTGCTACAGTTTTTCCCGTCTTTACTGCAGGGATAAGCGGTATCATCCACCCCTCTTGATACGCCTTTTCTATTATGGCATACTCTATATTTTTAATTCCCACAGCTATCTCGTTCATCCCCAACACACACGCCGTTTCACATGTGGCAGGACAGACACGACCTGTAAACTCTGGGAAGTTATTGGTACTCATAAGTGTTCTAAAGGCATCGTTCCATCGTCCTCTATAGACTTGGTCATTAAACTGTGGAATCAGATTTCCAACAGGACAGCCGTAGTTACTGTGGCAAAATGGCACACCACAATCCATACATCTAGCACTCTGCTCCTCGGTCTCCTCTTGACTTAGAGGGATTGTAAACTCATTATAGTGTTTGACCCTCTCTTCGATTGGGGCTAAAGTGAAGTTTTTTCGTTTATACTCTTTAAATCCTGTTATTTTTCCCATTTTACTTCTCCTCCTTTTTACGCTCTAATACACGCTTATAGTCGCGTGGCATAACTTTAATAAATTTAGCAGTACTATTTTGCCAATCATCTAAAATGGCTTGAACCTCTTTTGAGCCTGTATATCTTGCATACCTCTCTATCATCTCTTTAAGCTCACTGGACTCTTTATCACTCTTCACTCTATCAAGGTCTACCATCTCTTGGTTGATACGCTTCGAGAGGTTCTCATGCTCATCATAGATATAAGCAATCCCCCCACTCATCCCTGCACCAAAGTTTTTACCAATCTCACCCAAGATAACCACACGTCCCCCTGTCATGTACTCACAACCGTGGTCACCAACAGCCCCCACAACCACATTAGCCCCTGAGTTTCTGACACAAAATCGCTCACCTGCTAAACCATAAATATACGCCTCACCCGAGGTTGCTCCATAGAAGGCAACATTGCCCAAAATAACCGTTTTATTGGCTTCAAAAGTTGAGTTGGCAGGTGGATAGAGGATTAATTTACCACCACAAAGACCTTTTCCAAAATAGTCATTGGCATCCCCCTCTATCTCAAAAGTAATCCCAGAATTTACAAATGCTCCAAAACTCTGACCACCTGTACCTGTGGCTTTAATATAAATAGTATCATCGGGTAGCCCCTCTTCACCATATTTGCGTGTCATCTCTGCAGAGAGCATTGTTCCTACTGTTCGGTTGATATTTCGTACCCTTATCTCTGTTTTGGTTGGCGTTTTATTCTCTATTGCCTCTCTCATAGTCTCAATAAGCCCATTATCCAAGGCACTCTCTATCCCGTGGTCTTGCTCTATGGTTTTATACTTACTGTCCTCTTCGCGAACATACATTCTATAGAGCAGTTTTTCAAGATGAAGATGTTTCGCTTTCCAGTGTGTCACCCCCTCTTTGGCTTTTAGCTTATCAACACGCCCCACCATCTCATTAATCGTTTTAAAGCCTAACTCTGCCATAATCTCTCGTAGCTCGGTGGCTAAAAATCGTACAAAATTAACGATATGTTCAGGCTCTCCTCTGTATTTGGCTCTAAGCTCTTTGTCTTGGGTAGCAATCCCCACAGGACAGGTGTTGAGGTGACACTTACGCATCATAATACACCCTTCAACTATCAATGCAGAGGTGGCAATCCCCCACTCTTCAGCTCCTAGTAGTGTGGCGATGGCAATATCTCGACCACTTCTAAGTTGACCATCGGTTTGAAGGGTGATTCTACCTCGCAGACCATTTTTGACCAAAGTTTGGTGCGTCTCAGAGAGTCCAAGCTCCCAAGGAAGACCTGCGTGTTTGATAGAGGTTTGAGGAGAAGCCCCTGTACCCCCATCAAAACCTGAAATCAAAATCACATCAGAGTACGCCTTTGCCACACCTGCAGCGATGGTTCCTACCCCTACCTCTGATACCAATTTGGTATTAATTCTTGCATTGACATTGGCATTTTTGAGGTCATGAATCAGCTGTTTTAAATCCTCAATACTATAGATATCATGGTGAGGTGGTGGAGAGATAAGCCCTACCCCTGGGGTTGAGTGTCGAGTCGCTCCGATAATCGCATCAACTTTATCACCTGGAAGCTGTCCTCCCTCCCCTGGTTTTGCCCCTTGGGCGAGTTTTATCTGTAGCTCTTCAGCATTGATAAGATAGTTTGCTGTTACTCCAAATCGCCCTGAGGCAACCTGTTTGATTTTGGAGTTTTTATTAGTTCCAAATCGTTTAGGGTCTTCTCCCCCCTCACCTGTGTTGCTCTTTGCACCAATGCTGTTCATAGCAATGGCTAAGGTCTCATGTGCCTCTTGTGAGATAGAACCATAACTCATTGCCCCTGTGGCAAATCGGGTCATAATAGTCTCTACAGGCTCTACCTCATCAATATCTATGGGACTCTGACCTCTAAAATCAAGCAGACCTCTAAGCGTGATATAGTTCTCATCCACCTTATCAATGGTATGGGTATAACGTTTAAATGTCTCATAGGAGTTATTTTTGGTAGCCTGTTGAAGTAGAAATATATTTTCAGGAGAGAGAAGATGATTTTCACCTTTTTCACGATAAGCGTATTGTCCACCAACACCTAAACCACCTGACTCAACTATCTGCTTAGGGTATGCCAAAGCGTGGCAGAGAAGCGTCTCTTGCTCTAGTGTGGCGATATCTATTCCACCAATTCGTGAAGGTGTTCCTGTAAAATATGCGTCAATAAGCTCCTCGCCTAACCCAACAGCTTCAAATATCTGCGCCCCTGTGTAGGAGCGAATCGTAGAGATTCCCATCTTAGACATAATTTTAAAGATACCTTTACCAATTGCTGTAATATAGTTTACCACTGCCTCCTCTTGGGTTAAATCTTCACGAATCAGTTTTTTGGTTCGCATATCCTCAATGGTTTCAAATGCCAAAAAGGGATTAATGGCATTTGCCCCAAACCCAATAAGGGTAGCAAAGTGGTGTATCTCTCGTGGTTCACCCGACTCAATCACCAATCCACAAGAGGTACGTGTCCCCTCTCTAATAAGATGCTGATGCACAGCACTTGTGGCTAAAAGCGTGGGAATAGGGGCTAACTTATCATCAACTCCTCTTGTAGAGAGGATAATTACCTCATAACCCTCTTTTATAGCGTTGGATGCCTCTTGTTTAATACGCTCTACAGCATTTTTCATCTCCCCTTTTCTATTGGCATAAAAAAGAGTACTAATAGATTTCGCCTTAAAATTAAACTTGCTCACCCCTTTGAGCTTTGCCATCTGCTCATTATCCAAAATTGGTGTTGATAGTTTAATAAAGTTTCTCTTATTATCCAACTCTTGAAATAGATTCCCTTGTGAACCAATATAGGAGACCAAAGACATCACCGACTCTTCACGAATGGGGTCAATAGGAGGATTGGTGACCTGTGCAAAGAGTTGATGAAAGTAATTATAGAGATTAGTCGAACGGCGAGAGAGAACAGCCAATGATGCATCATTTCCCATCGACCCTGTCGCCTCATAGGCATTGTTTGCCATTGGGGTAATAACTATTTTTAAATCCTCAACACTGTAACCATAACACTTCTGTCTCTGCTTCACAGTCTCATGATTGGGTTGCCAAATCTCCTGCTCTAGCGGTAAATCATCAAGATTAATCTTTTGATTCTCCACCCACTTTTTATAAGGATACGCCGTTGCCATCTGCTCTTTTATCTCATCATCAGGGATAATTCTACCCTGCTCCAAATCAGCCAAAAACATTTTTCCAGGTTGCAATCGCCCCTTCATCACAATATCTTCGCTTGGAAACTCCAATGCACCCTGCTCTGAAGCCATCACCAAGATATCATCTTTGGTCAAAGAGTAGCGTGAGGGTCGCAATCCATTTCTATCAAGCGTTGCTCCTACTACCTTGCCATCGGTAAATGCCACCGAGGCAGGTCCATCCCACGGCTCCATAAAGGTGGCATGATACTCATAAAATGCTTTTCTGTCAGAGGTCATCTCCTCATCTCTCCACGCTTCAGGAATCATCATGCTCATTACATGGGGCAAGGAGCGACCAGCAAGGGTCAAAAGCTCTATCACATTATCAAGTACTGAGCTATCGCTCCCTTTTTGTTCATTGATAAGATAGGGGTAGATTTTACTAAGTTCATCATCTGTAAAGAGTTTAGAGTGAAGAAGCGACTGTCTGGCTCTCATCCAGTTAATATTGCCTTTGAGCGTATTTATTTCACCATTATGAGCAATATATCTAAAAGGTTGAGCCAATGCCCATGAGGGAAAGGTATTGGTAGAGAATCGGCTGTGAACCAGTGCAATAGCAGACTCATAATCCTCCTCTTCTAAATCAGGAAAATAGAGTGGTAACTGTTCGGTAATCAACTGCCCCTTATAGGAGATGGTTTTACTTGACATAGAGGGTATATAGAAATAACCTGTACCTCGAATTGGAGAGGCAGTCACTCTAGCTTGTGCATATTTGCGTATAACAAAAAGCTTTCTCTCAAAGGTCTCCGTATCAATACCCTCATCTTTTTTAATAAAGACCTGTTTAACAATAGGCTCAACAGCTTTTACGCTCTCTCCGAGAGAGGAACTCTCCGTAGGAACTTTTCTCCAACCAAGAGACTCCTGTCCAAGCTCTTCGATACACTGCTCTACAATACTTTGCGTCTCGGAATAGGCATTAGGCTCTCTGGGGACAAACACTACCCCAACACCATAAGAGCCAAATGGAGGTAAATCAATATTACTGCTTTTTTTTACAACCCTTCGTAGGAATCTATCAGGCATCTGTGTTAAGATACCTGCACCATCACCCGAATTTTTTTCAGCACCCACTGCTCCTCGATGTTCAAGGTTGGTTAAAAGCTCCAAACCAAGAGCCACAATATTATGTGACTGTTCACCTTTGAGGTGGGCTACAAAGCCTACCCCACAAGCATCGTGTTCAAACTCAGGGTCATAAAGACCCTCTTTAGGTGGATAGCACTCTAGTTTCATCTATTATATTCTCCTGTCTATTTTTATAGAAAATAGTTATTTTCTGTTGAGATATAATAGCGAAAAGTTATTATAATTAAATTAAGTAAAACCAATTAGTTTAAAGAATCTACTCCCCTTTCTTTTCCACAATTAGTGTCGCTTCCATATTTTTAGGGGCAACCATCCAGAACTTAGAGATTTCAATTCTAAAGTTATCCAAAATCATTTTGGCTTTGGCACTCTTGGTCTCATCATAATACTTTTGAAGAAGTCTTTTCATCATAAACATCTCTTGGTCTCTCTCATCGGTATCTATTCTTACTGCTTCAACCAACTCTCGGTTTACTTTTTCAAAGAACTCATACTCTTCATCATAGACAAATGCCAATCCACCTGTCATACCTGCCCCAAAGTTAGAGCCTGTTTTACCAAGAACAAGAACCGTTCCTCCTGTCATATACTCACAAGGGTGGTCACCTGTCCCCTCTACAACAGCATTCGCCCCTGAGTTACGTACAGCAAATCTCTCACCCACTGAACCTGTCACATAGAGTCGTCCACCTGTTGCCCCATAGAGACAAGTATTTCCTGCAAGAGAGGCATTTTGAAGTGGAGAGGTGATACAGATAGAACCACCACTCATCCCTTTACCAACATAATCATTTCCTGCACCAACGAGTTTAATATTAACTCCTTCAGCAAGAAGTGTTCCCAATGATTGTCCTGCTTTTCCTTTTAGGTTTAGCGTAATGGTATCTCGTGGAAGACCTGTATCTCCATAGAGATTTGCTATTTCACCTGAAATTCTAGTTCCAAAACTTCTCTTGAGGTTATCTATCTCCAAATCTAAAGTAATAGGAGTTGATGGCTCTTTAATGGTTGGCATTAACTTCTCGACCAACTCTATCTCAAACTCATTTTTATCATATGGCTCATTAAATGGCTCTTGACAGGTATCTATCCCCTCTAGTTTATGGAGTAGGTTTTCAAATGAGAACTTTTTAGCAAACTCATCATCAATAACTTTAAGTAGATGATTTTTACCAATAATCTCTTCTAATGATTTGTATCCAAGAGAGGCAAGAATCTCACGAACATCCTCTGCAAGAAGGGTAAAGTAATTAATAACTTTTTCCACATTACCTGTAAATCTCTCTCGTAGTCGTGGGTCTTGTGTTGCTACCCCTACTCCACAAGTATTAAGGTGACAAACACGGAACATTCTACACCCAACAACCACCAATGCACCCGTACCAAATGCATACTCTTCAGCTCCAAATATCGCAGCTTTTACCACATCAAGACCCGTTTTTAGTCCACCATCGGTCTCAAGGGTTACTTTCTCTCGTAATCCATTCGCTTTTAATGCGTTGTGTGCCTCGATTAGTCCAAGCTCCCAAGGGTTACCTGTAAACCGAATAGAACCAATAGGTGCAGCACCTGTTCCACCATCAGCACCAGAGATGATAATCTTATCAGCATAACATTTAGCCACACCAGCAGCGATAGTTCCTACACCTGCTGTTGAGACCAGTTTAACGGCAACTTTTGCTTTTGGGTTTATCTGTTTCATATCAAAGATAAGTTGGGCTAAATCTTCAATAGAGTAGATATCATGGTGAGGTGGAGGTGAGATAAGCGTTACCCCTGGTTTGGTATATCTTAGTTTGGCAATTAGTGGAGTAACTTTTGCTCCTGGTAACTGTCCACCCTCTCCTGGTTTTGCACCTTGTGCCACTTTAATCTGAATCTCTTCAGCAGAACGCAAGTACTCAGGTGTAATCCCAAATCGCCCCGAGGCTATCTGTTTGATTTTTGAGTTCAGTTCAGGGTCGTGTAGTCTTCGTTTGTCCTCTCCACCCTCACCTGAGTTAGATTTTGCACCCAAACGATTCATTGCTACAGCTAGAGTCTCATGAGCCTCTTGTGAGATTGACCCCATTGACATCGCAGCAGAAGAGAAACGTTTTAGAATCGCCTCTTTAGACTCAACCTCATCTACTGAAATCGCATCTCTCTCAGTCGTAAGCTCAAAGAAATCACGGATAAACTTCTTGTCTCTCTTGTCAACCAAAACTTTTAATTTTTCATACTCAGCCTTATCACCTGTATCGGCAGAGGCTTGAATTGCGATAATGGTTGCTCGTGAGAAATCATGGAACTCTTCACCTCTTTTGTACTTATAGAATCCACCTTTATAGAGGGCTTTTGATTTACCCTCAAACGCATCGGTAAACGCTTTTGTATGGTTGGAGTTGAGTCTCTCTTCTATATCGGTATAACAAAGCCCTGAGAGGAACGCATGAGAACCTGCAAAACAGTCAGCCACAATCTTATCGCTAAGACCAAGCACATCAAACAGTTTTGAGTGTCGGTAACTTGCCAAGGTAGAGATACCCATTTTTGACATAATTTTAAGGATACCAGCACCAATCGCTCTTCTTGATTTTTTGAGAACTGCTTGAACATCTTCATCTTCATCAAGCAACTCAGCAATGGTATAGAAAAGTAGATATGGGTGAATGGCTGTTGCTCCATATCCTAGCAGTAACGCAGCTGAATGTGGGTCAAATACCTCTCCTGTAATAGGAATAATATTGGTTAAGTGTCGTAACTGAACCTCAATGAGTTGTTGATTTAAGCGTCCAACAACCATCAACATCGGTATCGCCTTACTGTTCTTATCAATCGCTCTATCATCAAGTACAATGGTTCGTACACCACTCTCTCTTACATCAGTTATAATGCTCTCGACTAAGCTCTTAAGACTACTCTCCAAATCATTTTCAAAAACTGTACTGTAACTTTTCGCTTTATAAATCGGATTAAATTTAACATTTGATTCATCACCAAACTCTAAAAGAAGTTTAAGTCGTTGCTCTGACATAATAGGAAGCGTGGTTTTGATACGTTTGGCATTATCCTCACACTCCTCTAGTACATTGGTAATTGGTCCAAATCCTGTATTAAGACTCATGACACTTTTTTCTCGTATTGGGTCGATTGGTGGGTTGGTAACCTGTGCAAATTTCTGTCTAAAGAAATCGGTAAAGTTTCTCTGTTCATTTGAAAATGCTGCCAATGGTGTATCATCACCCATTGCAGCAGTAGTCTCTTTACCCTCTTTTATCATCGGGCGAATGACCTCTCTCATGAGTTCAAGTGTATAGTTAAAGTAACGCTGTTTAGACTCCATCTCTTTGTGGTCAATTGGGTCTAACTCCCCTTCAAACTCATACTCTTGAAGATAGGTCATGTTCTCATTTAGCCACTCTCCATAGGGTACACCTCTTTTGATATAGTCGTTGATATCAGAGTTGTTTAATACCTCACCCGTTTTAAGGTCAAGCCCCATCATCTCACCAGAGTTTAACTTTCCTCGCTCAACAATATCTTCATCAGCTATTTTTAATACCCCATACTCTGAAGTAATTAATAGCCTGTTGTCTTTGGTAATAATATATTTAGAGGGACGCAGTCCATTTCTGTCAATCACACAACCGATAAATCTACCATTGGTCATGCTCACCGCAGCGGGTCCATCCCATGGCTCATAACAGGCACTGGTATACTCATAGAATGCTTTTAATTTAGCATCCATTTTTTGTGCATTATGCCACGGTGCAGGAAGCAATGCTCTTGCCGATTTAAAGAAATCCATACCATTCGCGTGAAGAAACTCTAAAAAGTTATCAAGACTCGCCGAGTCACTCATGTCCTCTTGGATAATCGCTGAGATTCGCCCCATCTCCTCCTCTGAAAAGATTTCTGATTTCAAAGAGCCTGTTTTAATTGCAACATTAAAACGGTTGGCAGTAACTGAGTTTATCTCCCCATTATGAGCAATGGTTCTAAATGGTTGAGCCAATCGCCACTCAGGTAAAGTGTTGGTAGAGAATCGTTGATGAAAGAGGGCAAAAGAGATTTGAAATGCCTCATCTTGAAGGTCAATATAGAACTCTTTGATGTGCGTTGGCATTACCAAGCCCTTATAAGAGAGTGTTGAACTTGAAAAAGAGGTAATATAGAGACCATTCCCTTTTAGCTCATGCTCTATCTCTTTACGTGTCAAGTAGACCATCGCATCAAATCTTTTATAGGACATAATCGAATTTGGTGCAACAAAAATTTGCGTAATATTTGGCAGAAGATTTAGAGCATACTCTCCAAGTGCATTGGTATCAACAGGCACTTCTCTTCTCATAATTATTTTTAAATCATTTGCATCACAATATTTGTCAAATACTTCAAAATCTTTCTCATCTTTGTTAAATACCATTGCAATGGCATACTGCTCTGGAAGTTTAATATTCTGTTTTTTTGCCTCTTGAACCATAAATGACTTGGGTATAGAGAGAAGAAGTCCAGAACCATCTCCACTCTTACCATCTGCTGCAACTGCTCCTCGGTGCATCATTCTCTCTAATGAGGTGATAGCATCTTCTAAATTTTTGTGTGTAGGTTTGTTGTCAATTGATGCCAATAGACCAAAACCACAATTATCTTTAAATGATGTAAAAAGATTTTCCATAAACCAACCTTAATTTAAAATATGATAGGTTTCTACTATAATAATAGTTATTCCCCTAAATAAGGTAGATATTATCGAAAGAGCTTTAAACTAATGCGTGGATTTATTCTCAATATCAGAAAAGCAAAAAATGAAGATGTTATTGTTACAGTTCTTAGCAATGAGAGCGTTCAAGACTACTACCGTTTTTTTGGAGCAAGACACTCTATTTTACAAATTGGTAACTTTATTGATTTTGAAAAAGAGGAAAATGGACAAAGTTTTATGCCAAAAATACGAAAGATTTCTCATCTTGGATTTCCTTGGTTATTTTGGAGAAATCATCTTTTGATTTGGCAAAACTTTATTACACTTTTTAATAACCATTTAAAAGATACCACAGAAATAGATAGCTTCTATTTTAATTTACTATTAACTATTGCAAAAAAATGGGATAAACAAAATCCAAAAAGATTAGCCATAGAGGGATACTTAAATCTATTGGCATATGAGGGAAGACTTTATGATAATGGTTTTTGTTATATTTGTGAAATGCCTCTTGATAAAGAGATAAGCTTGATGAGAGCCTATATTCCAACACATCCAAGCTGTATTTACGCGTATGCGTATGAAAAAAATCAGATTTTTCAACTCTTTGAGACCAAAAGTACCATCAATCTTGATAATAATATTGTTGATAAACTTTACAAAATTTTACTAAAAGGGTTATAAAATATTAATTTTTTTAGAAAAACATCAATTTTATTTTAAAGAATAAAAGACTATAATGCTTTACAACATAAATATATGATAACCCAAAGGAGATATAATGAAAATAAAATACTCGCATCTATTGGTAGGTTTACTTCTACCTTTAGCTTATGCAAATGCAAATCAAGCCTCACTTATTCCACCAAACGCTAAAGCAGGGGAGTGTTATGCTAAAGTTGTGTTACCTGCTAAGTATGAGACTGTTGAAGAGAGAGTGTTAGTAAAAGAAGCTTCAGAAAAAATAAAAATTATTCCTGCCAAATATGAGTGGATTAGTGAAAGAATAGAGGTTACTCCTGCGAGTAAGAAGATTATTCCTATTCCTGCTAAATATAAAAAAGTTGTAGAGACTATTGAGATAAAACCTGCCACACGTACTTGGAAAACCAGTACAAAGAGGGGTGCGGCACCCGTAAGTAAAGAGATTTTGGTAGCGGCAAAACTAAAGGGTGTTGATTTAGACAATACTGTACCAGGGAACTGTTATAAAGAGTACTTTACTCCTGAAAGATATAAAGTAGTAACAGAGGAGATTGAGGTACAAGCAGAGAGTGAAAAAACGGAAATAGTTCCTGCTAAATATGAGATGGTGGAGAAGACAATTGAGATAAGTCCTGCAACCAAAAAGACCATTGAAGTTCCTGCTACTTATGAGTTTAAAGATGAGAGAATTCTGGTTGAAAAAGAGAAAACTGTATGGAAAAAAGGTCATAACCCAGCACAAAAACTAAATGGTGCAACAGGGGATATCATGTGTTTGATAAAAGTTCCTGCCAAATATAAAATCATTAAAAAACGTGTCGTCAAAACACCTGCAACTACAAAAATTGTAGAGATTCCTGCGGTATCAAAAACAGTTAAGGTCAAAAAACTTGTCTCTCCAGCAACGGTTAAAAAAATTACTGTACCTGCTGTTAAAAAAACCATTCAGAAGAAAGTACTTGATAGAAAATCAGACTTTGCATGGATAAAAGTGGGTCAATCTGTTGACAAAGGTTGGGGTTATACAGGACATAGAATCTGTCTAGTAGAACGACCAGCAGTCTCTCAAAAAATTACAAAAACAGTACTTGATACTCCTGCAACAACCAAAGAGGTTGCGATTGAAGCAACATTTAAAAATATGAAAGTTAAAAAATTAATTTCTGAAGCAAAAGAGATTAAAACACCAATTGCGGCAGAATACAAACTTCTTAAAAAGAGAAAGAAAATTTCAGATGCAACTCAAGGTTGGGAGAGAATTCTTTGTCAAACAAACATGAACAAAGAGGTAATTTTGAGCATTCAACATGCACTTAAAGCTGAGAACTATAACCCTGGTAAAATTGATGGTGTTCTTGGACGTGATACACGTGTGGCACTTGATAAATACCAAAGAGATAATTCACTAGCAACTGGTGGAATTACTTACGAAACATTAAATGCACTTAAAATAGAACTCTAAGAGACTTCTTATCAACATAATTAGAAATCGGAGACTTTAGCCCCAAACAAGATAAGGCTAAAGCCATCGGTTCCTAGTTTCACAAACTATCTAAAAGTGAAAATTTTCCCCTAAATAATACTTTCTTACATTCTCATCTTCCATAATCTCTTGACTTGTCCCCTTGGCTAACATCTCACCACTTCGCATCACATAGGCTCTATCACAGATTCCCAGTGTTTCACGTACATTATGGTCAGTAATAAGCACCCCCATATCCAACCCTATCAACTGCTTAATAATATTTTGAATATCCTCCACAGAGATGGGGTCAACCCCTGCAAAAGGCTCATCAAGCAGTAGAAATTTAGGTTGAGCCACCAATGCTCTTGCTATCTCTACACGCCGTCTCTCTCCCCCTGAGAGCTGAATCCCAAACCGTTTACGAATCGGTTCAATATTAAAAAGATTCAACAGGTCAGAGATTCTCTTGTATGCCAATCTCATATCCAACCTCATCACCTTAGCAGCCATCAAGAGGTTATCCTCCACGGTTAAATCTTTAAAAATACTTGACTCTTGTGGCAGATACCCAATACCAAGCTTTGCCCTTGCACTCAATGGTAATTTGGTAATATCCTCTCCATCCAAAGTCACCTCACCAGTAGTCGCATCCGTTACCCCACATATCATATAAAAAGAGGTACTCTTTCCTGCTCCATTTGGTCCTAGCAGTCCCACAATCTCACGAGAAGAGACTTTTAGAGAAACATCATGAATAATTTTTGTTTTTTTAATACTTTTGGAAAGATGTTTCGCCTCTAGTGTATGAAGTATCTTTTTACTATCTTCTATTTTTGACATTAATTTCTCTCAATTCTATAGTTTCGTCTCTCTCTCTCTTCATAAGGAGTAAAAGGG
>Ga0256831_1001410_pt1 | contig 12663 bp, 11 predicted proteins | sample 132544metaG_FD_189087 | JGI IMG/M metagenome (GOLD analysis project Ga0256831, IMG submission 189087) | Hydrothermal vent microbial communities from Lau Basin, Pacific Ocean - 132-544 | ecosystem: Environmental > Aquatic > Marine > Hydrothermal vents | place: Pacific Ocean: Lau Basin | collected... | reverse complement strand
TAGCCTCTCCAGTACCTTTCCAACCAGCTTTTGATTGTGCTTTTTGAGCCTCTAGTTTGGCATTAAAGGCATCAATATCAAGCTCTATGTTTTTTTCTCGTAACATATCTTGGGTCAAATCAAGAGGGAAACCGTAGGTATCATTGAGTTTAAAGGCAACCTCACCATTAAACTTATCGGTGGTCTTCTCTAGCTCCTCATTAAAGAGTTTAATCCCATCCTCAATGGTCTTAAAGAAACGCTCCTCTTCAAGTTTCATAGAGGCTTTTATGCTTTCAGCTCTCTCTCCTAAGTAGGTGTACTGCTCTCCCATGGTATTGACTAGAGTATCTACCATTTTGTACATAAACGGTTCTCTTAAACCCAACAGATAACCGTGACGGATGGCACGTCTCATAATACGTCTAAGGACATATCCACGTCCATCTTTGTCAAAGTTTACCCCTTGTGCAAGTAGAAATGAGCATGAGCGTAGGTGGTCGGCGATGACTCGGTATGAGGCAGAGTTTGATGCATCATAATTGTAAGTTGTTCCAACCATCTCTGAAAGTTTATTGATGTAGGGCATAAATAGGCTAGAGTGGTAGTTGTTTGTTACCCCCTCTTTTATCGCAACAATTCTCTCATATCCCATACCTGTGTCGATGCTTGGTTTAGGAAGTGGGTTTAAGTTACCCTCTGAGTCTCTTTCGTACTGCATAAAGACTAAGTTCCAAATCTCTAAGAAACGGTCACCCTCTCCTCCCATGTAGTCCTCTTCGCCGTTGAAATGCTCCTCTCCTTGGTCGTAGAAAATCTCTGAACATGGACCACACGCACCTGTGTCACCCATCGCCCAGAAATTCTCTTTGTCATCAAATTTCATGATTCTATCTTTTGAGATATGCTTTTGCCACAACTCATAAGCCTCATCATCATCTTCATGAACCGTTACCCAGAGTTTATCTGTTGGTAGATTTAGGTACTTTTCTGAAGTTATAAACTCCCAAGCATACGCCATAACCTCCTCTTTAAAGTAGTCTCCAAAGGAGAAGTTACCCAGCATCTCAAAGAGTGTATGGTGACGTGCTGTATACCCTACATTGTCAAGGTCGTTGTGTTTTCCACCTGCTCTGATACAGGTTTGGGAACTTGTGGCACGTGGAGGGTTAGGGATAGGGGCATCTCCTGTAAAAATACTTTTAAAAGGAACCATTCCTGCGTTTACAAACATAAGTGTACCATCATCGTCGATTGGTACGAGTGGACTACTTGCATTTAAAGTGTGTCCTTTGCTTTGAAAAAAGTCTAAAAATTCTTGTCTAATATCCATAATAGAGCCTCACGTTATAAATTGTGGCTATTTTATCTAAAATGTGATTATTTCGAGGTAAACTTTTTCATCTCTTTGGTTATTTTGTTGTAAAGCTCTCTAAGCCACGGGTGTTTGTCCTCTTTGATGTTTACCTTCATTTTTCTAAAATCCACAGGGGCTAGGATGACTTTAGTGTTGCTTATACCTACTTTTTTAACTAGCATATAAAGCTCCTCAATACTCTCATCTCCAATAGGGATACAGCCAATGGTGCGATTGCCTCCATGTATCATGATATCTCCACCCAATCCTGTACGCTTCTCTTTTTTTGCAACTTTTTTATCAAATCTGTTTGGGTAGTTTATCTTTAGAGATAGATGAAATTTACTGTTATGGTTTAGGTGAGTTATCCTATAGAAGCCTTCAGGGATTTGTCTATCTCCCTCCTCTATCTTTGGCCCAAGCTGACCTGAAAAAGCTGTAAATGGATAGACACCTATCTTTGACCACTTTCCTTTAAGCTCTCCCCACACCTCCAGCTGTCGCTCATATTTTAGTCCAATAAGGGTGAGCTTCTTTGGAAAAAAGACAAAACCACCACTACCAAGATGACGATTTAACCTCTGCTTGGTAGAGAGTTTTGGTTTAGGCTCTATGTATGGTTTAGGTGACCAGTTAGAGAGATTGGTGTCGAGATGTTTTTTGGTACATTTTTCGCATTTGGGACACTCTTTACACTTAAGAGGCTCTATCTTTTTTGTGATGTATAGTTTTTCATAGTAGGGATACCATGTAGACCTTCCAAAAAGGTAGAAAAGTGCAACTCCTATTGAGACTATAAAAATAAAAATAGCGATGGAGAGAAGAGAGTGTTTAATATTCATATTTAAAAGCTCTTTAGTAGTGTTACAATCTGCATTGTCCCATCTCTTTTTATCATATTTTGGAGTTTTTGGCTTCTTTCTTTCATACTTATGTCTAAAATTTTGATAACACTGCTGATAGTGATATCCCCTTCACGTTTAAGCCAAGCTACTCCTTGCTCCTCTAAAAACTTTGCATTATGATACTGATGGTCTCCTGCTGCGTAAGGGTAGGGGATAAAGAGTGTTGGACAAGCAATAGCAGAGAGTTCCCAAAGTGTAGAAGCCCCTGCACGTGCTATGGCAAAATCAGCTCTTGCCATATAGCTTGAGAGTTCAGTGGTAAACCCAAATACCTCAGCCTCTATACCAAGGTCTCTGTAGGACTGTTTGACCTCTTCTATATTTTTCTCTCCTGCTTGATGAATGATATTGATGTTTTTCTCTTTTAATATAGAGGCTAAGTCGAGTGCTAGTCTGTTGATAGCCATTGCCCCTTGTGACCCCCCTAAAAAGATAACCGTTTTAATCTCATCTCTGATACGTGATTTCTCAAAAAACTCTTTTTTTATGGGGTAAGCGTGGATGGGGCTATCCTCTTCATAAGAGGAGATAAATGTATGAGCATAAGGGCGTAGTAGCTTATTTAAAGAGCCAATAGAGGCATTTTGTTCATGAATAACAAGAGGTATTTTTAGTAGCTTAGAGGCGATTGAGGTGGGAGCAGCAGAGAAGCCTCCTACACAAAAGACCACTTTTGCATTGGATGCTTTTAGTACTTTTCTTGCTTGTAGCGTTGCTTTGGTTAACATATAGAGAGATTTTATCTTTCCAAAAATACCTTGATTTACAACCCCTTGTGTATCTAAAAAAACTTTTTGTAAAAACTGTTTATCCTCCCCAAACCAAGCTCTATCTTGACCCTTTTGTGACCCAATGTAGATGAGGTCACTACCGATAAGCTCCTCTTTTACTGCTTTGATGATAGCGAGGTGACCACCTGTCCCTCCACCTGTCATGACAATACTCATTACTTTCCCTCCTGATATAAAGTTGGTTTTTTGATAACTTTTTTAGAAATCATCAGTACCAATCCGATGCTAAGGCAAGAGGCTATAATCTGTGAACCCCCATAGCTTAGAAATGGTACAGCGATACCTTTGATTGGTGTAATTCCTGATATTCCAAAACTGTTTATAAGAAATGAAAAAGCGATAAGCAGTGCCACTCCTACAGAAAAAAGATAGTAGACAGGGTTCTCTACAGTAGCTGCGATTTTAAAGATACGAAATATGATAAATAAAAAAGCAAATACAACAACTAAAATGGAGATAAATCCTAACTCCTCTATCATCCCTGCTAGGACAAAGTCACTATGTACCTCTGATAGGAAGCCGAGTTTATATTGACCATTTCCAATCCCTTGACCCCAAAAACCTCCGTGGTTTATGGCATCAAGTGAGTTTGATATCTGATAGCTCTCTAGTCTATTTGCCTCAGTATCAAATGATAAAAACCACTCTTTGATACGTTTAAGTCGGTGTGGTTGGGTGATGATTAGTAAGATAAAGGCAGTTAGTGCAATTCCTCCAAGTATAGAGAAGAATCTAAAACTACTTCCCACCAATACGAAAAGAATAATGAGTGTAAGAGAGATAACAACTGTTTGACCTAAATCTTTTTGAAAGACAGCTATAAGTAGAGTAGATATAATAAGAATAGCAACATATGGGATAAAAACTTTAATCTCTTGAGCTAGAGGGATTTTCCCTTTTGGTAGCCTTGTTCTCACCAAAGACCATGAGATAAACATGATAAACCCAACTTTGTAAAACTCAACAGGTGTAATGGAGATAGAACCAAAATTAATCCAACGTTTTGCTCCCCCTATATTGTATACAATAGTTTCAGGTAGAAGAGGCATACTAATCAAAATCAGAAGAAAAAAGAGAAAAAGTACAATACCAATGGGTCTAAACCACTTGTCAGGGTTAAGTTTGCTTAATACTATCATTAGAAAAATACCAATGCCAACGGCGACAAGTTGTCGGACAAAAAAATGGGATGGGGTGTAGCCATTTTGTATCACAATATAGCTAGAGAGAGAGTAGCTCATGACCAATCCAATGATAAGGAGTAGAATAGTTGTGGAGAATAGTGGTTTATCTATCATGTTGTATCTTCTTTATTTCTGAAAATATTTTCTTTTTTATGGTTGCTTTTATGATATTTTATCAAAATTTTTTGAAAATCATAGTAAAATAGTAATGATAATAGGATAGTTTGATAAAAACTTATAATATATAATTAATTAGGGCTAATAGAATGGAAGAAGAGTATAGTGGAAATAGAATAATAAGATATAGAAGTAGTATTTTACTTGGTATGTTTATAGTTATTTTTATCTTATTAATGATTTTTTTAATCACGGTTTTTCGCACAACTATTTCAGATGGGTATACTGGAGATAGGTTTATTTCAAAAGAGAATAGGGCGATAAGGGGAAAGATTATCTCTGCTGATGGTTATACCTTGGCGTATAGTCAGAAGCAGTATCGAGCTGAGATAAATACGAAAAGTATTGACCCTAAAAAGAGAGACCTCTTTATTAGCCTTTTCTCTATATATAGTGGAATCTCTAAAGAGAAGTTGAAGAGTAAGTTTATCAATAGAAGAGGTAAACAGATTAAAGGGCGTATTGTACTTTGTGATGATATTGATGTACGTTTGGCTAGTGACCTAAAATCATTGGGTTACAAGATGAATAAGATGAAGATTTTTAGACCATTAGATAAGAGTAGACCTCATCTTATAATAGGATTGGATATTATTGAGGATAAGGAGAGTAGATATTTCCCTCATCACAAAGTATTTTCACCACTTTTGGGTTATGTTCAGATAAAAGAGAGGGAACACTATAAAGCACCTGTTGCGATAAAAGGGTTGGAACGTTCGTATAACAACTATCTTTTGCCTGAAAAAAATGGTTTAATAAAAGGGAAAAGAGATGTCTTTGGAACAGTTATAAGAACAGGAGAGAGCAATCAAGTAGCAAGAAGAGATGGGATGAACCTTAATCTTAACATTACCCTAAGTTTTCAAAAAGATGTGGAGAAGATAGTATCGTATATGAAAAATCAGGTAGGAGCAGATGAGATTTTAGTATCTGTTATGGACTCCCAAACAGGAAATCTCTTGGCATTAGCAAGTTCCGAGAAGTTTGACCCTGATAATATACGTCAAAGAGATGTCAACTCTCTTAATCCTAACTTTTCAGAGTATCTATATGAGCCAGGCTCTGTAATGAAACCTTTAACTTTGGCGATTGCTTTGGATGCCAAAAAAGTAACTCTACAGGATAAGTTTAAAATAGGTGGAAAGCATAAAGTAAATGATAAGTTTACTATTACAGATGATTCGTACTTTAAGTATCTCTATCCACGAGGAATTATTATCTACTCCTCAAATATTGGTATCTCTAAAATTGCATGGAGATTGACAGGAAAAGAGTTTTATACTGGTCTACGTCGCTTTGGGCTTGGTCAAAAGAGTGGGATAGACCTCTCCAAAGAGTTGGAGGGTAGAATCAAAGCTCCTTATCTTTTAGACTCCTCAACTTACAGTGCAAACACAGCGTATGGGTACAGTATGTTTGTCAATTTTATGCAGATGACTAAGGCGTATGGAGCGTTTAATAACGAGGGGATAGCTGTTACCCCAAAGATTGTAAATCATCTATCAGATAACTATAATAAAGTCTACAGTATAGATAGAGATACCCCATCTATTCAAGTATGTACCCCTAAAACAGCCAAGAAGATACATAAGATACTAAATGCTGTTGTTGATATAGGAACAGGAACATCAGCACAGTATGATGGTTTGGAGATTGGTGGAAAGACAGGAACGGCTCATATTGCCTACAAAGGAAAATATATTGAGGAGTATCACAGCAGTTTTTATGGATTTGCCAATGATGAATTTGGTAATAAATTTACCATAGGTGTTTTAGTAATACGACCTAAAAAGGTCTATTTTGCTTCACAGACAGCTGCCCCAACCTTTTTTAAGGTGGTTAAAAAGATGGTAGAGTATAGTTATTTAACACCCAATAAAGAGTTGGCAAGAAAGCATCTAAAAAAGAGGTCAAAAGTGCGTGAAGAGAGACGCAAAGCCTACTTAAGAAAGATAGAGGCGTACAATAGAAAACAGGAAGAGCTTGAATTAGAAGAGAGTTCAGAAGAAGATATAAATTAAATTAGAAGGATAAAAATGAGTATAGTAAAAAAAAGTATAGCAGTATTGGTATTAGTAGGTCTATTTGGTGGTTGTGTTGGGGTTGACCCACAAGGAAGAGGCTACTCTGTAGCTATTTCTATGAGTAGAATAAACTCTGCTTTAGCTGATAATTTTCCTGTTAAGCAGAAAGTTAGTTATGGTGTGGTGAGTGGATTACTTAATATTGAAGACCCATCTGTTTTAGGCAAATCTGGGAGTGATAAACTTGATGTGGGTACAACTTTTAGGTTTAGTAATATGTTTATCCCCAAGGGGATTATGGGAAAGATTAATCTAGCCTCTGGTATACGTTATGATGCCAACAGTAAAAATCTATTTTTAGCAAATCCAATGGTCAATGAGCTTAAGTTTCAAAACTTCTCTATGTCAAAATATCTAACACCTGAGATGCGAAATGCAATCGGTATGGTTATAGCTAAGGCTGTTGCTAAAAAGCCTATATATAACCTAAATAAGAGTTCTTTGAGCATGGGAAGTGGGTTTGTTAAGGGGCTAGATGTTCGTAATGGTCAAGTCTATGTAACCTTTGGATTTTAGAGAGTAGTTGAGATGAATAATAAGCCAAAATATACTATTTTTAAAAATGCCTCGTATGCTATAGATGGTCTAATCCATGCTATTAAAACTGAAACCTCTTTTAAGATAGAGGTGGTCATAGCTATTGTACTTTTGCCAATTATCTATTTATTACCATTTGAGTTGATTTATAAACTTATTTTATTAGTGACCTATTTTATGATTATGATTGCAGAGCTTTTAAACTCTGCTGTTGAAAATGTTGTGGATTTGGTGACTACCGATATCCACCCTCTTGCTAAAGCATCAAAAGATATTGGTGCAACGGCTGTGCTATTCTCGGTTATATTGCATATTTTATGTTGGATAGTTATTATATTTGATTATTTTAAAATTACAATTTTTTAACAGAGATTCCGATATTTGGTAGTGTAGTTTCCTTTTTGAAGAGGAGTATGGATATGATTTTTTTTACTAATGTTTTCATGTTGATATTATTTCCTATTATTAAATTAAACTTAAGGCAATATTTTAGCTAAAATACTTAAGAAAGTCAATAGTATTATATAATTTTCTCTACCTCTTCATCTCTATCTAATATATAGCAAAACTTCAATCCATGCAGAAATATAGCCCATGATATATATATCCATAAAAAGAAGAAGAGTAAAATACTAAGACTTCCATAGATACTAAGATAGGTTTTGTTATGTAGGACATAGAAGATAAACCCTATTTTAGCCAAATACCATGCCAAAGAGGCGATAAATGAGCTAGTTCCAGCAGCTAGTTTAGAGATGTGTGTGTTTGCAGATATCTTATAGCTTAAGAAAAAAGCACCCCAAATAATAAAAAATGGTAATATCGTAAGAAGCTCTATCCCATCTGTTAGTCGGTTTGTATCTAAAATATCTTGTATCTGTGTAGAGAGATAAAAAGAGAGAGTAAGCATAATGGGCGTAAGGGTGATAAGCGTCCAGTAGACAGAGACAGAAGCCCAAAAACTTCGCCTTTTGCACTCAAAGATATCATTGACAATGTAGTCATAGTTTTTAAAAAACATCATAGATGCAAACAGGACATATATAACCCCCACAATCCCAAGTTTACCAGAGTTCTCTACAAACCCATTGATATAGGTGAGTATCTCTTGTGAGTGGATAGGCATAAGATTTTTAAACAGCATAGTCTGAATATCTCTATAGATGTCATCAAACATTGGAAGATTGGTAAAGATAGAGAGTATGATGACTAGCAGAGGGATAATGGAAAAAAGGGTATAAAAACTTAAACTTGACGAGTAGTAGCTAAGTTTATCTTCAAAAAGAGCAGAGGCAAAATCTCTTATAAATACGTAGTACTCTTTTAGTAGTTTTTTTGCTTTTATCCGTTTTCTCATTAAGTTTACAGCCCCATTTTCCCAGGGTTTAATATATTGTTGGGGTCAAAGGCTCTTTTAATGTCTTGAAAAAGTTGTAACTCCTCTTTGTTAAAGGCGATGCCCATAAAAGGTGCTTTGCTTGTGCCTATGCCGTGTTCACCACTAAGTGTTCCACCCATCTCTACTATCATCTCAAAAATCTCTTTTATCGCTTGGTGTCCCATGTCAATTTGATGAGCATCTATCATGACATTAACGTGTATGTTTCCATCTCCTGCATGACCAAAACATGGAACTTTAAAGCCATATCTATCTCCAATAGCATATATCTCCTCTAAAGCCTCTGGTAGCATAGAGCGAGGAACAGATATATCCTCATTTAGTTTTTTGTTTCCATAAATAGTAATTGATTGTGAAGCATTTTTTCTAGCATACCAAAGCTCTTTTGCCTCATCATCATCTTTTGCTACTTTAAATTTAGATGCACCATTCTCCATAAATGATTTCTCTAGTGTCTCTAGTTGAAACTCTACCTCTTGTGGTACATTTCCATCTACATCACCAACCAAAACAGCACCTGCATCAGTTGGTAAATCTACACCAAGTTTCTCTATAAGAGCTTGGATAACCAACTGGTCTAAAAATTCCATAGCTACAGGGTTTGCTCCTGCTGAAAGAGACTTAAATACAGCATTCATAGCGTTGTCTACAGATGGGAATATCCCCATATATGTCTTTTTATATTTTGGTTTAGGGATAAGCTTTAGAGTAAGCTCCGTTAGAACGGCTAGAGTTCCCTCACTAGCTATTAAGATACCAGCTACATTATATCCTGCTACATCTTTAATGGTTCTTTTCCCTGCTCTAATGATATCTCCATTGGTACGAACAGCTTTTAGTGCCATGACATAATCTTTGGTAATTCCATATTTGGCAGCACGCATTCCACCTGCATTTTCGCTTACGTTTCCTCCAAGAGTAGAGTACTCTTCACTAGCTGGGTCTGGTGGGTAGAAGAGTCCAAGCTCCTCAACGTGCTTTTGTAAATCCATATTGACAACACCTGGTTGCACAACGGCTACCATATTTTGAGTATCTATCTCCAAGATTTTGTTCATGTGCTTTTCCATAGCAAGAACAATCCCACCATTAGATGGTAATGCTCCACCTGTAAAGCCTGAACCTGCACCACGAGGGGTGATAACAATACCGTGTTGATTACAGTATTTTAAGATATCGCTTACATCTTGTTCATGACGAGGGAAAATAACAGCATCAGGCTCATAGCGTGTGCGTGTAGCATCATAGCTATAGGCTATCATGTGAGCCTTATCGTCATAGATATTCTCTTTTCCAACTATTTTAATAAACTCTTTTAAGTGTTTTTTATCTATCATTTTATCTGACTTATCCCTTGGTAATATTCTAAAAATTTCTGATTGGATTCTGTTCCTAAAAAGCTATTTGAAATCTGCTCAAAACGTGCATAAAATGGTGATATGGCAGTGGTGTTTAATGTTTTTGTTAGAGGGAGTGTGGTTAGATACTCCGAGCTAATAGGGTCAAGCACCATAATATTCTCTTTGGTGGTAATTAGAACCAATCCAACTTGATTTTTATGAGCAAATGCTTTAAGATTACTGAATGTTATCTGCTTTTGACTATTGAGAATTAAATCCATAGCATAGACATCTGGATGGATAAAATTTCGTTGTAATCTGCTAGTGGTTTTACGATAAGACTCTTCGTTTGGTGCGATAAGTAGTACATTGTTATAGAAGTTCCCAAAGATAACTTTGTCTCCTTTCTCCACACCACTTTTTATGTTTGGAAGTTTGGTCTCTCCAATGTCAGGATAAGGAAGAGTGGTAGCTTGTTTATCTCCTGTCATAACAACAAGATGCGTTATAGCTGATAGTTTGTTTCCATAGTTGTGAATAACCACTCCACTTGTCCCTTTTGGTACAGAGGTGGCAACTTGTACTTTATTGGAATCAACCGAAGTAATAGTAGTGGTAGTGCTATTAGGTAGAACATCGGCAAAAATTGAATAGTTTAGTAGTAGTAAAAGAAAAAGAATTTTTTTCATGGGTTTCCTTGAAAATTAGGACGTAACAGTTTACGTTTTAATAAGCATGATTATACTTGTAAAAGTTTAAATTAAAATTATGGTAATTTATATGGAAATAGCAACTTTATATTTTAATGATATACTTTTATATAAAGTATATATTTTAAGGAGAAGAGATTATGAGTAAAACTTCATTAATTTTAAGCCTATTTCTTATGGCATCAACCACGCAAATATGGGCAGAAGATGAAATCGTTATTGTTGATGAGACACCTCTATCGGGAATGGTACATAAAGGTGCTATTGTTGGGTGTAGTGAGCATTCAAAAAAGAAAGAGTTGAGTTGCTCTAAAGAGCCTAAAGATATTATACTAAGTCAACTTCCTACAAGTAAGCAACTAAGCCAGACAAATTTAGATGATGATAATGATTTAAATGAGATTAAGTCTAAACTAACCTCTGTTATAAAAGAGCTAACTAAACTTAAAAAAGAGCAAAAAAGCAATCAAAATACCATTAAAGAGCTACAGGCTTTGGTTAAAGTATTGTCTGATAAAAAGATAGAAAGCTCTGCACAGAAGATGAAAAAGGTTACAAAGACTATTGCAAAAATAAAGCCAAAAGTTATTAAGCATAAAAAGGGCGAAAAAATCACAACCACACTTATTCGTAAAAAGATTAAAGAGATTGAGAGATTTGATGACCATGTGATTATCGAAGTTCAAAATAATGAGTCACTCTCTACTTATGCCCAAGCTTACTATAATGATAATACAAAATATTATAGAATCTACAGAGCAAACAGAGATAAAATAGGGAAAAAATTACAAATTATTATAGGTGAGCATTTAACTATTCCATTAAAATAATATATTAATGAAATAGGTGTTTATGGCTAGATAGAGTTAAACTCCATCCACTCTTAGTAGTTTGGTCTTTCCTGTCATCAAATCAATGGTCATTTTCATACGTTTAAATACAGACTCTTGTCTATACTCTAAGTTATGTTTTTTACAAATCTCTTTGACTAGTGGTTGTGTCTTTTGATAAAAACTTAATGGCATATCAGGGAAGAGGTGATGCTCCACTTGATAGTTCAAGAACCCGTGGGCATAATCAATAAGGTCTGAACCTGTATTATAATTTACTGACCCCATAATCTGTCTAAGATAGAACTCACCTTGACCTTTATATGGCTCGTTAAACATATAGATATCCTCAGCCGAGTGGTTAGGAACAATCACTAAAAATGAGTGAAGGTTAGCAAATGCTTCTGCCATCACAACAATAATAAGTGCTGAGATTACAGCCTCTACACCAAATGGTAAGAAGAGAGCAGGAATCATAACAAAATGAACAGCAAAGTAAGGAATATAGTAGTCCCACCAAAGTTCAAATCCAAAAGGTCTTCTTGGGTCATAATCGTAATCGAGTATCTCCATTTTGTTATCTTCTTTAAGTTTTTTATTTTTTAAAATTCTTAAAGTATTTGGAGCATAGTAGGTAAATTTCCATGTTGCCGCGAAAACATAAACAAAAATGGTTCTTGCCCACATTGGTGTTTTTGATTGAATAAGCCACTGCATATTTCTCTCAACATTATCAGGGTCATCAGTCTCCCCAAGGTGGTAGTGGTGCATAATGTTATGCTCATACATCCAAGCCTCTGGTTTAATCCAATCTAGCCAATCCCATGCTCTTCTGCTTCCTTGTGCAAAGTTTCTTTTTTTATATTTTTCAGGCACATTTGGAACTTTATCATAAGCTCCATGTAAAATAGGGTGGGTAACGTTTGCCCATCTACCTACATTTCCTGTACTAATAAGTATGGCTGATACTATGGCTAGTGACCAGAAAAGAAAACCACTATGAACACCTGCAATAGCAAGGTAGAGTATAATAGCAAAACCTGAAGCCGTAGCTATCTGTCCCCATCTCTCCATTTTTAGCAGGTGTTGAAAATCCTCCTCAGAAGGTGCTCCAATAGTTGCCTTTGCCTCCTCAATATCCTTTTTGAGTTGCTCCTTGTCTATCTGGTCATATGGTGTATACCTATGTGTTTGTGACTCCATCCTTGACATGTTTATTCCTTTTAAATTAATAAGATGACTCCATTATATATAAAATATTATAATAGGCTTAATAATCTGTAGTGATAAAGGTATAAATTTTATTTATATAATATTTGGTTACATATGCTAATTATCATCACAACAACTACCATTATTTAGTAACATTT
>Ga0256831_1001409_pt1 | contig 12663 bp, 16 predicted proteins | sample 132544metaG_FD_189087 | JGI IMG/M metagenome (GOLD analysis project Ga0256831, IMG submission 189087) | Hydrothermal vent microbial communities from Lau Basin, Pacific Ocean - 132-544 | ecosystem: Environmental > Aquatic > Marine > Hydrothermal vents | place: Pacific Ocean: Lau Basin | collected... | reverse complement strand
TCCAAAAAATTAATAGGAAACTCTTTTAAAAACTTTTTAACATCTTTAATATTTGCTTTTACTTTAGCATTTACACCTGAGAATTTTATATATTCAAACATCTCTTTTGGTGAATTGAATTCAATCTTATAATCTAAAATTTCTATTTTTTGTGGCTTAAGAATTTTACTATAATTTAAAATCTCTTTTTTTGAATAAATTGGCGATTTAACATTAAGATAATCGTGAAATGTTTTAAATGTATTTGATGTAAAAATTGCTAATAAAAAATCTTTCTTTAAATTTTTAATTTCTCTAAATACAAATTCTAAATCCTCAGCCCATTGGAGAGCAGAAAAAGAGACAATTTGAGAAAAATCATATTTTTTTATAGTCTCAAAACACTTTTTTGTATTAAAATCTAGCTTTAAAGTGTTACAGGGATTAAGGCTAAGCATATTTTCACTATTATCAATTCCTAAATAAAAATCAAATTTTTTATATTTGCATAAACCTTCACTCCCGCATCCTAAATCAATTACTTTTGATTTTAAAAAAGGAAGATATTTTTTGATAACACGTTTTTGAATAATATTGTATTTGCCATATGTAAAAGCAAACTTCTCAAAACTTCTAAGAGCCATTTTTCCCCGTTTTTAAATTGTGATATAATTCTACCAAAAAAGGTTTTTGATGATTAGTATATTTTTTACACTTCAAATAATACTTGCGATTATTTTAATAATTTTAGCTTTACTTAATAAATCAAGCTCTATGGGATTTGGCGCATATTCTAGCAGTAATGATTCAGTTTTTGGCGCAAAAGGACCAATGGATTTTTTAACAAAAGCAACACTAACAATTGGATTTTTATTTGTACTTAATACACTAACTCTTGTATACCTTTATAATAAACAAGCAAATACTTCTGTAGTAGATGAAGTAAAAGTACAAAAAACTTCTAAAACTATTCCATCTATACCTTCAATACCATCTAAATGAAAAAATTTATACTTCTTTTTTTGCCTTTATGGCTTTTAGCAGAGGCTCACATTTTTGTGCTTCATAGGGTAGATGATTTTAGATACCCTTCTACTAATATAGACTCAAAAATTTTAGAAAAAGACATAAAATATCTACTAAAACATAATTACAAAATAGTAAAACTCTCAACCCTTGTAAAAAGAATTGAAAACAATCAAAGTATTGATAAATATGTGGTTTTTAATATTGATGATTCATTTAAAAGCTTTTATAAAAATGGGCTGCCAGTTTTTAAAAAGTATAAAGTACCTTTTACTCTTTTTGTATATGCAAAAGCAACAGATGAGCATTATGGAGATTATATGACATGGCAACAGATAAAAAAGACTGCTCAATACGGAGAGCTTGGAGTTCATAGCTATGCCCACCCACACCTTGCAAAACTTAGCAATGAAAAAATTATAAAAGATACTCAAAAAGCAATAAATTCATTTAAAAAACATATAGGATATGTACCTAATATGTATGCATATCCTTATGGAGAATATGATAATAGAGTACAAAAAATAATAAATAGATATTTTAAAGTTATCTGTAATCAAAATACAGGAGCTGTAAATAAGAATACACCAATAAACGATATAGATAGAATTGCAATTACTGGAAATGTAAATATTGCTAAAAAACTTAAAATTAATGTTTTAAACGTTAAAAATCTTACAATAAAAAAAGATAAAAACACTATAAAAGAGGTAAGTGGATATGTAAAGTATCCTTATGTTTATATTTACATAACAAAGCTTGGATGGAAAAAAATTAATACAAATAACGGATATTTTGATTATAAACCAAATTTTGCTCTAAAAAAATATAGAAACAGAGTTATCATAAGATATAATAATAAAATAAAAACAAAACTAATTCTAAAGGAGGAGTAATGCAGAATGTGTTTGAATTTGCAAAAGAGCATATGCAAAAAAGTATCGATGTATTAAAAAAAGATTTAAATACTCTAAGAACTGGGAGAGTTTCAATTCATGTACTTGATGGAGTAAAAGTAGACTACTATGGAGCGCCAACACCTCTTAACCAAGTTGCAAATATAAATGCAGTTGATGCAACTACAATTGTAGTAAGCCCATGGGATAAATCAATTATTAATGATATTGAAAGAGCTATTCAAGAAGCAAATGTTGGAGCTAACCCAAATAATGATGGACAAGATATAAAATTATATTTCCCGCCAATGACAGAAGAAGAGAGAAAAAAACAAGCTAAAAAAGCAAAAGAATTTGGAGAAAAAGCAAAAATTGCTATTAGAAATGTTAGACGCGAAGCTAACGATAAAATCAAAAAAATGTTTAAAAACAAAGAAATCACTCAAGATGATGAAAGAAGAGGTCTTGAAAAGGTACAAGAAATAACAGATGAGTTTATTGCTAAAGTAGATGAAATCGTAAATAAAAAGATAGATGATGTAATGAAAGTATAACGATGGAGAATCTAAAAGATATATACGAAAAATACGGAGCTTTATTAAAGGGGCATTTTTTATTAAGCAGTGGTAAGCATAGCCCCTACTATCTTCAAAGTGCAAGAGTTTTAGAATATCCGCAAGTTGCCGAAAAATTAGCAAAAGAGCTTGCAAAACAAATAAAAGAATCTGGAATAGAAGTAGATACAATATGCTCTCCGGCAATTGGAGGCTTACTTGCTGGATATGAATTAGCACGTGCTCTTGGAGTTAGATTTATCTTTACTGAGAGAGTAAAAGGAGAGATGACTCTAAGACGCGGATTTGAAGTAAAAGAGGGTGAAAAAGTTTTAATCTGTGAAGATATTATTACAACTGGTGGAAGCGCAATGGAAGCTGCAAGAGAGATTGAAAAAAGAGGCGCAGAAGTAGTAGGTTTTGCAGCAATTGCAAATAGAGGAGTTTGCAAAAGAGTAAATGGAAATAGCAAAAGAAAACCTGAGTGTAAATTACCTGAAGATAAGCCTCTTTTTGCATTAGAAGACTTTGAATTTGAAGTTTATGAGCCAGAGAATTGTCCTATGTGTAAAATGGGAAGTTGCCCTATTAAACCTGGAAGCAGAGGGAATTGATGACTTGCCCTCTTTGTAAAAGAGAAAATGAAAATATTATTTTTGAAAATGAGCTTTTTAGAATTATTTTAGTTGATGAAATACCTGGATTTATAAGAGTTATTACAAATAAACATATTAAAGAATTTAGCGAATTAAGTGATAAAGAAGCTATTGATATTATGTTAGCTGTTAAAAAAATAGAAAAAAAGATGCTTGAATTTTTAAATCCTGATAAAATAAATATTGCAACTTTAGGAAATATGGTACCTCATCTTCACATTCATATAATCCCAAGATACAAAAATGACCCTTGGTGGCCAGAAGCTACATTTTGTAAGAAAAAAAGAGAATTTGACTATCCTCCTTTTAATGAAAAAAAATATAAAGAAGCAATTAAAAATTGTTTATAGCCCTCCTTACTTTTTACTTTCTTTTTTTTGCGTTAATAGGTGATTATGTAATATTTTTACCCAAATTTTTTTCTAATTATTTTACCCCCGCTCAAATTGGAATAATTTTTGCAATGATGCCAATAGCAAGATTTTTAACCCCATTTATTTTTCTTAAAAAACCTTTAACTAAGAGAGATTATATTTTAAGTATATTTATTGCATTTTTATCTTCATTTTTAATTCTTACAAAAAATTTTTACTTAATTTTAATAGCATTTTTTTTAATTGGTGCTTCTTTTGCTGTGCTTTTTCCATATATTGAAGCAATTGCAATTGAGAGATTAAAAACCAAATACGGCAAAGCAAGAGTTATGGGCTCAATTGGATTTATGCTGTATGGAATTTTATTCTCTTATATCAAAATAAATCATCTTATAAGTTTTATAGTTTTGATGTCTCTAACAGCACTTAGCGCGTTTTATTTTAAAGAAGATAAAACTATAAAAAAAAGCTCATCTGCTAAAATAAATTTTTTAAAAGATTATAAATTCTGGCTTGGATTAATATTACTTCAAATAAGTTTTGGAGGGTTTTATAATTTTTTTACAATTTATCTAATAAATCATGGAGTAGATAAAAAGTATATTGGATGGCTATGGGGGATTGGAGTTATTGCAGAGATAATAATCTTTTTAATAGGGCACAAATTTTTACATAAACTACCACCTATTAAATGGATAAAAATATCTATTTTTCTAACATCAATTAGATGGGCTATGCTTTATCTATTTGCAAATTCAATTTTTTTAATTGCCCTATCACAATTAATACATGCTTTTTCATTTGCTATTTTTCATACTTCTGCTCTTTTGTATATTTCTAAAAAATACGAAAACAAAACTTTAGCTCAGCAATTTTATGCAGGAATTGGATATGGGCTTGCAGCATTTCTTGGAAGTATAATTTCAGGCTTTTTATATGGAAATAAGCTTTTTTTATATGAATCTTTAATAGCATTTATTGGATTTTTAGTTATGCTATAATTAAAGCATTATTAAAAAGGAAAAGGATGCTTCCAAAAAAGATAAATAAAAGAAAAGAAAAATTAAACTATGAAAACACTATTATTACCGGACCTAAAAGAGTTGGAAAAACTTTTTTAGTATTTGATTTTTTAAAAAACTTTAAAGGAAAATATAAATATATAGATTTTGCAGATTTTAGAGAAAAAGATTTTAATTTTGACGATATAGATTTAGTAGTTTATGACAATTATGACTTTTCTGCACCAATTCCTCCAATCACGACATTTATTATAAGCGAAAAAAATATAGATATTAAAGGATTTAAAAAAATAGAGCTTAAAGGGCTTGATTTTGAAGAATTTTTTTCATTTGAAAATACAACCAATATAAATCATTGTTTTGATAAATTTTTAAGACTTGGAAATTTTCCAAGAATTTTTAATGAAGAGTATTTTAGAGATGAATACCTAAAAGAAACATTTGAGCTTTTACCATACAACAAAGAAATTTTGGCATTTTTCTTAACTCACATTGGAGAAAAATTTACTCTTTATCAGATTTATCAAATTCTAAAAAGAAATTACAAATTAAGCAAAGATAGTTTTTATAAAACGACAAATGAGCTTTTAGAAAATAGAATAATTTATGAAGTAAATAAATTTGATTCTCCTAAATCTCCAAAAAAATTTTTTGCATATAATTTTGCTTTTAAAAACATTATGACAAATAAAAAAAATATACTTCATACTTTTGAAAATATTATATTTTTAGAGCTTAATGAAAAAGAGGTATTTTATAAAGATACTCTAAGTTTTTATCTTCCAAATAAAGAGCTTGGTATTTTAGTATTGCCCTTTGCTAATGAAGAAATTGCAATTGAAAAATTAAAAAAAGTTTCAGATGTAAAAAAAGTTGAAATAATTACAATTTCTAATGAGTTTGAAATAAAACACAAAAATTTTGAAGTGGAGGTGATACCATTTTGGCGATGGAGATTTGCGGAATAGATGAAGCAGGCAGAGGACCTATTGCTGGTCCTATGGTTTTTGCAGGAGTAATTTTAAAAGATAAGGGAAAATGGATAAATATGTTAAATGATTCTAAAAAATTGAGTGTCAAAAAAAGAGAAGAATTATTTGAAATAATAAAAGAAAACTCACTCTATCATATTGTATTTAAATCCAATATAGAAATAGATAATAAAGGACTCTCAGTTTGCATAAAAGAATCTCTAATAGAAATAAAAAACACATTAAAAGCTAAAAGATATCTTTTTGATGGAAATTCAAACTTTGGAGTTGAGGGAATTGAAACTATTATAAAAGGTGATGAAAAAATAAAAGAGATAAGTGCTGCGAGTATATTAGCTAAAGTAACGCGTGATAAATTTATGGTAGAAATATCTTCAAAATATCCTGAGTATAAATTTGAAAAACACAAAGGCTATATTACAAAAGAGCATAAAGAGCTCATCCAAAAATATGGAATGTGCGAAATTCACAGAAAAAGTTATAAACTAAAACCATCAACTCCTTCACTTTTTGAAGGACTAATATGAAAAAATTTTTATCTTTTTTTTTAGCATTTAAATTATATGCCGCATTTCCCGAATATTATTACCAAATAAAAAACATCAAACAGCAAAAAAAAGCTTTTGTAAGTATTTTACTCCCTCTTATCCAAAAAGAAAATAACAATATATTGAAATTGCGAGAAAAAATTATACAAATATTCAATGACCCATATTATCTATTAAATCCTGATAAAATAAAATTCTTAGCAGAAATTGCAAAAAAATATAAAATTAAAGATATCAATAATAAAAAAGAATTTTTAATTAAAATAGATAAAATTCCCCCCTCCATCGCTTTAGCTCAAGCAGCAATAGAAAGTGGATGGGGCAAAAGCAGATTTGTAAAAGTAGCAAATAATATATATGGGCATTGGGAATATTCAAACAAAGGGATTAAGCCAAAAAGTACATACTCTCACATAAAAATAAACTATTCGCTAAGAAAATTCAATTCGCTTGAAGACTCAATTAGAGCTTATATGCTAAATTTAAATAGAAATCCAGCATATATAAATTTTAGAAAGAAAAGATACCTATATCATAAACTGCATAAAAACTTTACAGGTCTTGATGCAGCACAAACTCTAAAAAATTACTCACAATTAAAAGAAGAGTATGTAAAAAGAGTAAAAAATATGATTATTCTTAATAAATGGCAACAATTTGATAAATAATGTCATTAATTTGTCATTTTAAATAACTAATATTTTATAAAAAAAGGAGAATGGATGGGAAACTACCAATCATACATTGACTTAGCTATTTCTTGGGGTGTTAAAATCCTTGGCGCAATAATAATTTTTATAATTGGAAAATGGATTGCAAAAATTTTAACAAATGCTTTAAGAAAAGCTCTTGAAAGAGCTAATTTAGATACTACATTAGTTAAATTTTTAGGAGATTTGGCATATTTTGGTCTTTTAGTACTTGTAATAATTGCAGCTCTTGGAACACTTGGAGTTGATACAACATCGTTTGCAGCAATTATTGCAGCAGCAGGTTTAGCTGTAGGTCTCGCACTTCAACAAAACTTCTCAAATTTTGGGGCAGGTGTGATTATTTTATTTTTAAGACCTTTTAAAGTTGGTGATTTTGTAGAAGCTGGAGGAGCTAGCGGAGTAGTAGAATCTATAGGTATTTTTAACACAATATTTAAAACAGGTGATAATAGAATTGTTATTGTGCCAAATTCAAATATTGTAGGAAGTAACATAGTAAACTACTCAAGAGAGCCTATTAGAAGAATTGATTTAGTAATTGGTGTTGGCTATGAAGATGACTTAAAACTTGTAAAAAAGACACTTGAAGAAATTTTAAATTCAGATGAAAGAATTTTAAAAGACCCAGCACCTAGCATATCTTTAGCAGAACTTGCAGATAGCAGCGTAAACTTTAACGTAAGACCTTGGGTAAAAAGTGAAGATTACTGGGCTGTAAGAAGTGATTTACTTGAAAAAATTAAAGTAACTTTTGATGAAAAAGGTATTAATATACCTTATCCTCAATTAGACGTTCACTTAGACCAAAAAGCAGCTTAATTTCTGCTTTTTTTCCCACTCTTTACTTAAAAACTAACCTCATCTTATTACTCATAAACAATAAAAAATTCGCTCTTAAAGAAGTACAAATTATTTACCGCTTCTAAACTACGTTGCTTTAAGTGCACTTTTTTTATCCGCTAAATTTGCAACTTTTCATTTTACTAATAATTCTTTCTCCTTCCCACCCATTCCTTTATATTCTTATAAATTCCATCCATTAGTTTTTGTCTTGCTTCTATACTAGTCCAAGCCACATGAGGAGTTAGAAGAGTTTTTTCTTTGAATTTAAGCAAAGGATTATTTTTATCAATTGGCTCTTTTTCAAATACATCAAGCCCTACAAATATATCTTTTTGCTCTAAAATTTTTGCTAAATCTTTTTCATTAATAATACCCCCTCTTCCTACATTTACTAAAATAGCTCTATCTTTAATCAAATTTAAATTATCTTTGTTTAATAAATTTTTTGTATTTTCATTAAGAGGAGCATGGATTGAGATAATATCACTTGTTTTTAATAACTCTTCTAAACTAACTCTTTTAAACTTATTATTTTGATTTTTACCGCTTGTAGAATAATAAATAACTTCCGCTCCAAAATTTTTAGCTAAATTAGCTACTCCTCTTCCAATCTCTCCAAGCCCAATAATACCCCAAGTCTTTCCATTAATTTCAAACCAATTTTGAATATGCGTAAAAATTTTAGATTCAGGATATTTTGTTCTTGAATATTCATCAAAATAACAAATTTTATTCAAAAGCCCTAAAACTAATGCAAATGTATGTTGAATTACCGCATTTGTAGAATATCCAGCTACATTTTTTACAATTATTCCTTTTTTCTTCGCATACTCTAAATCTACATTATTCATACCGGTTGCGGCTATTTGGATAAATTTGATATTGCTATTATCCATAATCTCTTTATCTATAACTACTTTATTAGTTACAACTATATCTGCATCTTTTACCCTCTCAAGTGTTTGGTTTTTTGAAGTTGTCTGATAAATCTCAACATCTCCAAATTCTCTAAATCTTTCAAAATCTACATCTCCTAAAGTCAAAGCATCTAAAAATACTATTTTCATAAACACTCCTTTTTTAGATATAATTTATAAAAAGGCAACTAATGAAAAAATTAATAATCTTTATTATAGCAGTTTTGAGTTACTCTTTTTCTATGCAAGCAGAATATGAAGCCAAATATGGATGGTTTGGAGTAATTGCAAGAGCTAAAGGATATTTTGAAAAAAATGAAACTAACTATACAATTAAAACATTTGCTAAAACTACCAAATTTATAGACTTTAAGAATTATCACATCTCTAAAGGTAGAGTAATTAATGGGATTTTAGTACCTCTTATATATCAAAACATCATTATACGAGGTAACAATAAATACATTTTAACTTATACATTTGATTATCAAAATAAAAAAATATACAAAACAAAATATAAAAATGGAAAATTCATATATAAAAGAGTACTTGATTATTTTGCCAATAACGACATACTAAGCTTATATTTCAACCTTCCCCTTATTATGAAAAATAAGCATCAGACATTCAAAGCTGTAGGAGGAGAAAAACATACCGGAAGAATTGATATTGATATCTTAAAAAAAGGAAAAATTACAAAAATAAAAGCAAATCTATACAATAAAATCTTTGCTGGAGATAAAGGAATTTTATATCTTGATATAAATTCAAGCAACTGGGTAACTTTAAAAGGAATGGTAAAAAATGTACTAAAAATAGGAGATTTAAAGGGAAGACTTGTTGATTTTAAACAAGCCCCTTAGTCTCAAGATATTTTGTATCATAATTATTTGTTAGAAAATCTTCATTTTCAAGCATTTTAAGATGAAAAGGAATTGTTGTTTTAATCCCAGTTATTACAAATTCTTTTAATGCTTCTTTCATAACTTTAATAGCTTCTTCTCTATCTTTACCCCATGTAATAACTTTAGCAATCAAACTATCATAATATTGAGGAATGATATATCCTGCATAAATATGAGTATCAACTCTTACATCTTTTCCACCTGGGACGTATAATTTTTGAATTTTGCCAGGAGATGGAATAAATTTCTCAGGGTCTTCTGCTAGGATTCTACACTCAATTGCATGACCTTTTAATTCTATTTCATCTTGAGATGGAATTTTCTCTCCCTCTTCAACTCTTATCATCCATTCAACTAAATCAAGCCCACTTATCATTTCACTTACAGGATGCTCAACCTGAAGTCTTGTATTCATCTCCATAAAATAAAAATTTTGATTTTTATCTACCAAAAATTCAATTGTCCCAGCAGAATAATATCCAATAGCTTTTGCAGCTTTTACTGCCGTTTCATGAAGTTTAGCTCTTGTCTTTTCATCAAGAATTGTAGCAGGTGACTCTTCTATAAGCTTTTGATGTCTTCTTTGCAAAGAACAATCTCTCTCACCAAGATGTATAACATTTCCGTGTTTATCTCCCAAAATTTGAACTTCAACATGACGAGGTTTTTCAATATATTTTTCCATATAAATAGTAGCATCTCCAAATGCACTCTCAGCTTCAGAAGATGCCGCTAAAAATGCATTTTCAAGGTAACTTTCATCCTCAACTACCCTCATACCTCTTCCACCACCACCGCTTGCAGCTTTAAGAATTACAGGATATCCAATCTCTCTTGCAACTTTTTTAGCTTCTTCAACATCTTTTATAGCACCTTCACTTCCAGGAATTACAGGAACTCCTGCTTTTTTCATAACTTCTTTAGCTTTGCTTTTATCAGCCATAAGCTCCATAACTTCAAGGCTTGGACCTATAAAAGCAATATCATGCTCTTTACAAATCTCTACAAATGTTTGATTTTCACTCAAAAACCCATATCCTGGGAAAATTGCATCACACTCTGTCATCTCAGCAGCGGTAATGATTGCTGGAATATTAAGATAGCTTTGATTTGATGGAGCAGGTCCTACACAAATAGCACCATCAGCAAATTTAAGATATATTGCATCTTTATCAGCTTTTGAATAAATACAGACAGCTTCTTTTTGTAGTTTATGAATAGACCTTATAGCTCTAAGTGCAATTTCACCTCTATTTGCTATAAGAATTCTTTTTAGTTTTTTCATTCCCTGCCTTTAACTTAGCTTTTTAACTCTAAAAAGCGGAGTATCAAACTCAACAGGCTGTCCATCTTCTACTAATATTTCTAAAATTTCACAATCAAATTCAGCTTCAAGCTCATTCATAATTTTCATAGCCTCAATAATACATAAAGTTTGACCTTTTTTAACTTTATCCCCTACTTTTACATATGGAGGCGAATCTGGACTTGGCGCTTGATAAAATGTCCCTACCATTGGAGATGTAATAAGCTCTCCTTCTACTTTACATTCTGGTTTTGCTTCTATTTTTTGCACAACTGGCTCTGCGTTAGCAGGCTGAGGTGCAGGTTGAGAAACTGGCGCTGATGCACTTTTATCAAGATAAATTCTAAATTCTTCATTTTCAAATTCTAAAATATTAGCTTTTGATTTATCAAATGCTTCAAGAATTTTTTTTAGCTCTTTTATATCCATTTTTTCTCCTTATTTTGCTAATTTATCTATACATTCAGGAATTATATCTTTTGCAAGTTTTTTTAAAAACTCTTTTTTATTATTTTTCATACCATTAACAAATTCATTTAATGTATATTTTTGCTCGATTTTATCTAGCGTGCAAGCACAATAGAGTATTTGTCTTTGCTTATTTTGTTTTGCAGCTTTTACGCATGAATCCATATAATAATACTCAAAAACTATAGGATATCTTGATGCAAAAAGCCCTGCACTAATTAATCCTAAAGCAATTAATTTTTTCATTAGTTGCCTTTTTTTAAAATAATAACATATTTTGATACAATTTTAAAAAGCTAAAAAGGCAAATAATGGGCGTAAAATCAGATAAATGGATACGCAAAATGGCAAAAGAGTTTGGAATGATTACCCCTTTTGAAGAAAAACAGGTAAGAAAAGGAATTATAAGTTATGGGGTAAGCTCATATGGATATGATATAAGAGTTAGTGATGAATTTATGGTTTTTACCAATATAAATTCAACTATAGTTGACCCAAAAAACTTTGATGAGAGAAATGTTGTAAAAATTAAAGGCGATTGTATTATTCCACCAAATTCTTTTGCACTTTGTAGAAGTGTGGAATACTTTAAAATGCCAAGAGATGTACTTGCAATATGTGTTGGAAAAAGCACATATGCTAGATGTGGAATTATTGTAAATGTAACTCCAATTGAGCCTGAGTGGGAAGGACATATTACAATTGAGATTAGCAACACTACTCCACTTCCTGCAAAAATTTATGCAAATGAAGGTATAGCACAGCTTATTTTTTTAGGTGCTGATGATAGTATTTGTGAAACAAGCTATGCAGATAAGCAAGGCAAATACCATGGACAAAAAGGAATTACTCTACCAAAGGTAGATAAATGAAACTTTGCATTGCGCTAGATAATCCAAGCCGTGAAGAAAATTTAAAATTAGCAAAAGAGATAAAAGAATACTCAAAAGATATTTGGCTAAAAGTTGGATTTAGAAGTTTTATAAGAGATTCTAAAGAATTTATAGATGAATTAAAAAATATGGGGTATAATATATTTTTAGATTTAAAACTTTATGATATTCCAAACACAATGGCAGATGCTGCAGAAGAGATTGCAAAACTTAATGTAAATATGTTTAATGTTCATGCAAGTGCTGGTATAAAAGCGATGAAAGAAGTAATGGAGAGAATTTCAAAATACAAAAATAGACCATTAGTGTTAGCAGTTACAGCACTGACAAGCTTTAGTAATGAGGAATTTAAAAAAATATATGGAGAAGATATAGAAACTAAAGCTATTAAATTTGCAAAAGATGCATATAATGCAGGGCTTGATGGAGTAGTATGCAGTGTGTGGGAGAGTAAAAAAATAAAAGAACACACTTCAAATGATTTTTTAACCCTCACACCCGGTATAAGACCGTTTGGAGAAAGTGCAGGAGACCAAAAAAGAGTGGCTAATTTAAATGAAGCCAAAAAAAA
>Ga0256831_1001408_pt1 | contig 12670 bp, 12 predicted proteins | sample 132544metaG_FD_189087 | JGI IMG/M metagenome (GOLD analysis project Ga0256831, IMG submission 189087) | Hydrothermal vent microbial communities from Lau Basin, Pacific Ocean - 132-544 | ecosystem: Environmental > Aquatic > Marine > Hydrothermal vents | place: Pacific Ocean: Lau Basin | collected... | reverse complement strand
CCACGAGCCTCCGGTCCGGCTCTACTTTTCGCCCGGCAAGTTTGCGGCGCCGTCGTTGCCCGGACCGTTCGGCCACAATCCTTGCCCTGACATCGACCTGAAAAAGGCTCCCCCGGAAATCCCGCCCAACTCCTCTTATCCGGTCGGGCAGCCCTATTTCCACGGCGCTGCCGCTGTCAGCACTTTTCCGCCTGCGGCCTTCCACTGTCATAAACCGCAGGGTAAAACTGGCCCGCTCGCCTGTTTTTTCATGGTGCAGACGCAACCGGTCTCCCTCGGAAACCGGGGCTGCCAGCACCAACCGCAGATAGTTGCCCTGTTTTCCCTGCCCGGACCTCTGCCTGCGAACCCCGGTGATCCTGCCCAGAAAGCGGCCGCTGTTTCCTGAAATCCCGGGAGAAATTGCCCCTGCTGGCTGCGGGGAGAGCATATAGCCGCTGGAACGTTTTCTGGCCATGGCCGCATCAAGGAGCCGGTGCGCCTCTCGCAGGACCTTTTCCTGCTCCTCATCGGACCGATTGAGGTTATCCAGGGCCAGACGATAAGCGGCCACGGTGTTGGCAACATATTGGGCGCTTTTCATCCGGCCTTCGATCTTCAAACAGCCCACACCGGCCTTCTCCAGCTCGGGCAACAGATCAACACCGCAAAGATCATTCATGGAAAAGGGATACGAGGCAGGCCCCTGTTTTTTGCCGGTACGTCCCGGTTTCATCCAGGAATAATGCCGCCTGCATGGTTGCACACATTGGCCCCGCAGGCTGGACCTGCCGCCGTGCAGGCTGGAAAACATGCAAAGGCCTGAATAGGAAAAACACATGGCGCCATGGACAAACACTTCGATTTCAGCCCTGGTCCTGCCGGCAATTTCGGCCATCTCGTCAATGGTCAACTCCCGGGCCAATACCACCCGCTCACAGCCGAGCCGCACCAGCTCTTCCGCGGCCAGGGAATTATGCACCGACATCAGGGTCGAGGCGTGCAGAGCAAGATCGGGAAACCAGGTGCGGGCAACATGCAGCAGGCCAAGGTCCTGCAGAATAAGGGCATCAACTTCGATCTGCCGGAAACAGGACAGGGCCTCGACAGCGGCCGGAAGTTCCTCTTCCTTGACCAGGCTGTTCATGGCGATGTAGAGTTTCACTCCCTGGTCATGGGCCTGTCTAACCATGGAGTCGATCTCGCCAAAGGAGAAATCACGACTGAGCGCCCGGGCATTGAACCCCGGCGCCCCGACATAAATTGCATCCGCCCCCTGCTCAAGCGCCGCTTCAAAGGCCGCAAAGCTGCCGGCCGGGGCAAGAAGTTCCATCCCATGATGTCCGGCCTCCTGTCCCTTCGGCCCTGGTTTCCGTCGCTTAGAGGGCAATACCGTGCTCCTCATAGACCGAGAGAATGGTTCTGATCATGGTCTGCAAGCCATACTTTTCGGCAATGGCCTGCCGCTGCCGCTCGACACCAGTGGCATCATATTGCAGCTCTTCCGCCAGTTCCAGCAGCTTGCGGGCGGCATCTTCGGTATCGCCATAATCAACAATGCGGTACTTTTCCACCAGGGCAAGGGGTTCCATCAGCGAAGGGGTTTTGCAGGTCAGCAGGGGCAGTCCGTAGAGCAGCCCCTGGATAAAGGACTGGGAGATTCCCTCCCCCTCGTACGAGGAAAAAAAGATCATATCCATGGCGGAAAAAAATCGTTCGGGGTCTTCCCGGTGCCCGGGCAGAATAAAACGGTCCCCAACTCCGGCCCGCTCAATGCTCTGTTGCAGAAGCGGCAGGTCATCACCGCCGCCGACAATCATGAATTTAAAATTTTCCGGCATCTTCGCGGCTGTACGAACAATAAAATCATGACCCTTGTAGTGGCGGATAAAGGCCACATTGCCCACCAGGATATCATCCGGGCCGATCTGATATTGCTCTCTGATTTGTCGCCGATTCTGCTCGGAAAAACGAAAACGCTGCTCATCGATACCGGTTGACTGAACAACTATTTTCCCAGGCGCAACCCCCTGGTCGGTGAGCTGCCGGCCAATGGATTCACTGCAGGCAAAAATGACATCGGCAAAAAGATTATAACTGAGCGAGCTGGATATGGGGGCCAGCACATGCCTGGTCCTGACGACCAGGGGCACATGGCAGAGCCGGGCCACACAACCGGCCATCCAGGAATCCTCCGAAGAATGGGTATTGAGGACCGCCGGCCGAAGACGCCTGAACAGTCGATAGAGCTCCCGCCAGGCTGCCACATTAAATTTTGACGAAAAATCAATAAAATAAACCGGCATTCCCTCTGCCCGTGCCCGCGCGGCCAGTTCTGCGCCCTCGCGCACGATCAACCCGACCCGAAATCCATGCACCTTCATGGCACGCAGTTCCGTCAATGTCCGTATTTCCTGGCCGCCCCAGCTTCGGGACCAGTCAGTGTGGACAATAAGAGGTGCCTGATTCATGGAATAATGAACAAAACGTTGCTTCCGACAATCGGAATTTTACAGGGGTTCAGGAAGGATCCTGACGATCCGGCGAAGGCACAGGCAGGATAAAATAAAAATTGTTGCCCTCCGGAGTGCTCTCATAGCCGACAGTGCCGCCGTGCAGCTCGATCACATGCCGAATAAAGGAGAGCCCATGACCGGTGCCGGGGATGTTTTCACACCCCGGGCCGCGCCTGCCCTCAAGGAAGAGGGCCTTGCCCTCTTCTTCGGAAAAGGTGGGACCGGTGGTAAAGACATTAAACTTTATTCCCTGTCGGCCCGGCTCTGGGAAATCATTTACTATTTCACGACCATAGGCAATAGCCTTACGGGAGACCCCGTCACTGGTCCTGATCTCGCGGGTATATTTGGCGGCGTTGGAAAACAGGTTGGCATACACCTGGGCCAGCAGGCCGATATCCACCATGATCTGGAACTCCTCGTCCAGCATGTTGTCCGGACGTTCCACCGTTATACCGGCTGCCCTGAGACGGGTGGCATAATGTTCCAGCTGGGGAAGAATAATCTCCTTTTCCACAAAACAGCGTTTCGGATGGAGAACAAGATGCCCTTTCTGGAAATGTTCACGTCTGAACAGACTTTCCAGAAAGAGACTGATATTGGCATGATGCTTGACCAGTTCCTGGTGATAGCCAAGCAGTTCTTCCCGGATCCTGCTGCACTCTTCGATACATCCCTTGTGATCGGCCTCGTCCCCGCCAGTGGATAATGCCCTTGTTAACGTTTCTTCAAGGTGGTGCAGCTCAACAATCTTCTTCTTCAACTGGTTGAACAGATGGAGGAAATACATGTTTGGCACAATAACATTGTGCTCTATGTCCATGACAAGGGAATTGATGAACTTGAGATGATCAATATTCTGGCGGGCGATGAGGCGATTATCCAGATTAAATCCTATCCTGTTGACATACTTGACAAAGAAAAACTTGTCCGAGTCGGAAAGCGCGGTCAATGGTCCAACGGCAAACATACCGAGAAGCCGGCCCATGCCGCAAAAACCTTGCTCTTCCGGCAGGGACTCCACGCCCTGTTCTCCATCATCCGCTGCTACCTTCAGGACAACGGATTGTGGCTGTTTGCTGCAGATGGGGACAACATACCTGTCCCCGGTTTCGTATGGAAAATCCTGCAGACGGATCGCCTGGTCGACAACCACCGGCTCGGCCGGGATCCCATGTTCACTGTCGCAGGCAAGCAACAGCGATTGTTCGCCCTTTTGCCTGAGATACAGGGCGCTTGCAAGCTCGGTCATCTCCAGCGGCACGGCCACACAGATCCGGTAAAAATCCTCGAGGGAATCAAACTCTTGGGCCAAATCAAAAAATGCCTTTAAAAACTCATTGAATTTACTACTGAAATTATATTTTTCGTAACTCTCCGACTTTTCCCGCACCCGGCGGCAGACAGCGGCCAGGTCCCTGGGCCGGGAAGAGGCAGTTGTCGCAGCCATGTCAGGCTTCGGGCCCATGGAGGACAACTTCGTCACGGCCGCCCTTTTCATCAAGCAGGACATCCACCTGCTCACCATCCTCGGCGCTGACATATAAGCCGACGTAATCGGGTCCAATGGGCAGTTCCCTGCCGCCGCGATCAATCAGTACCGCCAGCTGAATGGAAAGCGGACGACCGTAATCCATGATCGCATCCATGGCCGCCCGAATTGTCCTGCCGGTAAAAATGACATCATCCACCAGCACCACCCGGCGATTATCCACATTAAATCCGATATCCGTTGTCCGGACAATGGGATTCTGGGAAACCAGACTCCAGTCGTCCCGGTACAGGGTAATATCAAGGGCGCCAAGGGGCATGTCACCCTGTTCACGGGCAAGAATCTTCCGATGAATCCGGTCAGCGAGAAAGACACCGCCGGTATGAATGCCAACGATGGCCAACTCATCGATGCCATGATTTTTTTCCAAAATTTCAAGACTGATCCGGTCAAGGCTGCGGTCTATGTCGCGGGCGGTCATTATGGTCTGGGTTGTCATTGCGGTCACCTTGTGCGCCGGTAAGAAGGAGAACTGGTTATGTCCCGGGAGCTGTTACTTGTTGACGAAACAGGATAAAATTCAGGCCCGGTCCCAAAAATAATCGATCCCCTTGTGATCAACCATGTTGATGGCTTCGGGAAATGCCTCGCATTCCCTGGCAAAAACCTTGTCGGCAATATCATCGGGGGTATCGGTATCCTCCAGGGCCACACATTTCTGAACAACAATCGGCCCCTCGTCATAGACCTCATTGGCAAAATGGACCGTGCAGCCGCTGACCTTGCACCCCCTCGCCTTGACCGCTTCATGGACGTGATGCCCGTAAAACCCATGTCCGCAGAAGGCAGGAATCAACGAGGGATGAATATTGAGTACCGCCCTGGACAGGTGCGGCGGCGGTTGATACAACTTGAGATAGCCTGCAAGCGCAATCAACTCTATGTCATAACGGCCAAGGATTTCGTTTACGGCGGGATTGCCGACAGCATGGAAGGCCGGATACCCATAGCCACGGGCCTTCTCCAGCCCAAGGGCATCAGCCGCGCTGGAGACAACCACCTGTATTTCCGCCTGCAGAGTCCCTGCCTGAATACGCTCATGAAAATTGTCCAGAGTCCTACCGCTGCCGGACAACAACACCGCCATTTTCAACATTTTCTATTCTTCTCCTGCAAAATAGGGGTTGGTGTCCACATCTATCCGGGCAAGCCAGTCGGCAATGGTGGTGTCATAGGAGGATGTCAGTTGAAAAACCTTGACCGCCAGCCGAAACCTGGTCTTTAACGTCGTGTTGCCGGTCTTTCTGATCTCGGCAAGGACCTGATCATAATCGGCGGGATCAACGATCACCGTCACATCCCGAAAATTTTTCGCCGATGCCCGCAGCAGGGTCGGCCCGCCAATATCTATATTTTCAATGGCATCGGCCAGGCTGCAGTTGGGATCCGCCACGGTTTTTTCAAAGGCATACAGATTGACCGCAACAATATCGATATCGCGAATGTTATGCTCCTGGCATTGTTTCTGATGATCCGGATTGTCCCGTTGGTTGAGGATGCCGCCATGGACCAGGGGATGCAGGGTTTTGACCCGGCCATCGAGCATCTCGGGAAATCCGGTGAAATCCGCGACATCCGTTACTTCAACCCCGGCATCACGCATCTTCTTCGCCGTGCCGCCGGTGGAAAGAATCTCCACGCCAAGCTCGGTCAATGCCTTGGCAAACCCCTCAATTCCGGATTTATCCGTCAAGCTGATCAATGCCCGTTCCACCTTTTTCATAACTTCCCTCAACTGTTAATCTTTACGTAAAAATTTCCTGATCTGACGGCGCTGTCTCTTGTCCGGCCGCCGATCGGGATGCGCCGCCCGGGCCCGGATCAAACGTCTCTCTTCCCGGGCGATCTCCCGGGCGGCAATGGATTCTTCCGTCTCCTCATACAGGGTCACAGCCACCTTTGCCGGCCCCCTTTTCCCGCTCAGGGCCTGCACCGTTACAGTAAATTCCTCTTCTCCACGCCTGATGTGCACCCTGTCACCCGGCTGCACCGGACGCGCCGCCTTGACCCGGGCGCCGTTAATATGGACATGTCCCCCGGTCACGGCCCTTGCCGCCAGAGAGCGGGTCTTGAAAAATCGGGCCGCCCATAGCCATTTATCTATGCGAACCTTGTCCCCGGCCACCTCAACTCCTGTTGCTCTTTCCCCTGCCACATTCTGCATGAGAATGCAACCTACCATATTTTATCACTGCCTTCAAATAAAGCTGTATCGGGCCATCACCGACCATTTTTTTCTTTTACCGGTCGACTTCTTTTCTTGAGCATGGCATAAAAATACGGTAATTGAAGGCCATGAAACTTGACGCTGTAGGTATCAACAACTTCACCTGTCCGGTCAGCATCCGGGAAAAAACAGGGGCCCGCCAGCAGACCATTGCCACTATTTCGCTTAAGGCCAGGATGCCCCGCCGCCTGAGAGGGTCATGTGTGTCGGTCTTTACCGATATCCTGACCAGGTACAGCCGGGACATACATGCCAGGGTGTTTCCGGAACTGTTGGCCAACCTCCGGAGGCAGCTCCAGGCTGAACAAGCGGGAATGGAAATGCGGTTTCCCTATTTCCTGACCCGGAAGGCGCCGGTCACCGGCACCGCCAGCCTGATGGAATATCAGTGTTCCTTTCGCGGATCAACCGCGCCAGGCCGGCAACTCCTGCTCAAGGTCGAGGTACCGGTGACCACCCTTTGCCCCTGTTCCAAGGAAATAAGTGCGGCCGGCGCCCATAATCAACGGGCCGAGGTATGTCTGCTGGCGGAACCGAAGAACAACAGGTTTATCTGGCTGGAAGAACTCATCGAGCTGGTCGAGAGCTGTGGTTCCTGCCGCCTGTTTGCCCTACTCAAGCGGCCCGATGAAAAATTTGTCACCGAAACCGCCTACAACAACCCCATGTTTGTCGAAGACGTGGTCAGAATGGCGGCCCAGAAGGCCATGGCCCACCCCGATATCGGTTGGTTCTCCATCGGGGTGGAAAGCTTTGAATCCATCCACAAACACTCCGCCTATGCCTATGTGGACAGCCGGGATCTTGAACCATTATCCCCCTGAATCAGGCATGTCCAGGCCACCGAGGCAGAGATATTTCATCTCCAGGTACTCGTCCATGCCATATCTTGATCCTTCCCGGCCGATACCAGATTCCTTTATGCCGCCAAAGGGTGCGGATTCGGTCGACATGATGCCGGTATTGATCCCGACCATCCCGTATTCAAGCTGTTCGGCCACCCGCCAGACCCGGCCGATGTCACGACTGTAAAAATAGGAGGCCAGCCCATAGGGGGTATCATTGGCCAACCGGATGGCCTCTTCCTCGGTTGCAAAGGAAAAAAGCGGGGCCACAGGGCCAAAGGTCTCCTCATGGGCAATGCGCATCTCCGGAGTTACATCCAGCAAAATGGTGGGCTCAAAAAAGAAACCGGAATCTCCAATGCGGTGGCCGCCGCAACCAAGACGAGCACCCTTGTCAAGGGCGTCCCTTATCTGTTCTTCAACCTTGATAACGGCATTTAAATCAATGAGCGGCCCCTGATTGACGGTATCATCAAAGCCGTTACCCACGTTGAGCTGACTCTGCACCTTTGCTATCAGTTTGTCAGCAAATGCGTCATAAACCTGGTGGTGGACAAGGAACCTGTTGGCGCAGACACAGGTCTGGCCGGCATTCCTGTACTTGGAGGCAAGCGCCCCGTCAACGGCGGCATCAAGGTCTGCATCACCAAAGACAAGAAATGGCGCATGGCCGCCCAGTTCCAGGGAAATCTTTTTCACCGTGTCGGCACATTGCCGCATCAACATCTTGCCGACTGCCGTCGATCCGGTAAAACTGAGCTTTCTGACAACAGGATTTGCCGTTAACTCTCCGCCTATTTCTGATGCCGGACCAGTCAGGACATTAAACACCCCGGCCGGAATTCCTGCCTCCATTGCCAGTTCAGCAAGGGCCAGGGCGGAAAACGGGGTCTGGGCCGCAGGTTTGATGACCACCGGACAGCCGGCGGCCAGGGCCGGCGCCGCCTTGCGGGTTATCATGGCCGAGGGAAAATTCCACGGAGTAATGGCCGCACAGACACCGACAGGTTGCTTGATAACAACAATCCGCTTTCCGGGCTGGGCCATGGGTATGGTGTCGCCATACACCCGTTTGGCCTCTTCGGCAAACCATTCAACAAAGGCGGCTCCGTACAGGACCTCGCCCCGGGCCTCGGCCAGCGGCTTGCCCTGCTCTGTTGTCATAATCACAGCCAGGTCATCCTGGTGGGCAACGATCAGGTCATACCAGCGGCGGATAATCCGCGACCGTTCATGGGCCGTCATCGAGCGCCAACCCTGCCAGGCATGATCGGCGGCGGCTATCGTTGCCGCTGTTTCCCCTGCGCCAAGGGCCGGGACCGTACCTATACGTTCTCCGGTCGCAGGATTATACACTGCCATCACATCTCCGGACGACGAAGAAATCCATTGGCCATTACTGAGGCATTGCTGACGAAACAGCTTCCTGTTGTGCAGTTCCATAATTACTCCCATCACTATCTTGTTCCTGCGGCTCGATTAACAAAACAGAGCTATCATCGGGCAGGACCGTTCTTTTTTATTTATGAAATGGGTAAAATATGCTAAAAGAAAATTAATCATTTCCTGTTTCTTTTACCTGGAAGTCCCATGATCACCGAGCTGAGACGATCAAAACGCATCACCGATTATCTTCCCATTCTGGTCAATGCAAAAAATAAGACAACCGGACAGCGTCTTGCAGGACCGTTTTCCGGGCGGATCATTGATATCTCCGAACATGGCGCCTGCCTGCTCATGACCCAGGTAATGCAGAATGCCTATCATGTCTTTCACTCAACCCGTGAAGACGATTCTCGGGTGTTGCAGCTCACCATTAATGTTCCACCGGAAAACATTCCCTTTTCCATTACCGCCCATCCCATCTGGCTGGACCTGTTTCGCCGCGATAAAATCCGGGCCTTCAAGATGGGAATCGAATTTCTCACCAGCCCCGGGGACGAACAGATAAAACACCTGAGAAAGGCGATGGAACAGCAGCAAAAAAAACGGGGCGACTGGTGGAACTCCCATACCATTTCCGACAGCGCCTGACAAGACACCGCCTGCCTACTTCAAATCTTCCCGGGGCAAATCTCTGCAAGACCGCTTCCGAGACTATTGCGGCATCTTACCACCATAGCGCGCGCAAGGCAATGATGCGGCGGCCGGAGACAAAATCATACCCTTGACGAACACCCTGATTCGTTTGATAATACAGTTGTGAAAAAATTATCAGGGAACAGGCCGGATACTGTCCCGGCTCCAAAGTGTGACAAGAGATTTCCGCCCAAAGACATACCCCTGTTTTCCCGCGAAAAAACCGAAAGGAGAGATCAAACAGACAAAACATTTATCCCTCCTGGTATCCCATAAAGGCCCCATGCAGAAACAACATCAGCACAACACACCCCTTGCCGAACGGATGCGGCCCAGGACAATGGCCCATTTTGTCGGTCAGGAGCATCTCACAGGAGAGGGCCGCCTGCTCAACCGGCTCATCGAGCAGGGCAGGATACCGTCGCTCTTGCTCTGGGGGCCACCGGGATCGGGCAAGACCACCCTGGCGACTATTCTTGCCCACAGCCTGTCGGCTGATTTTATCTTTTTTTCCGCTGTCCTCTCCGGTGTCAAGGATGTCAGACGCATTGTCGCCGAAGCGGAAGCCAAAAGAGGCCAAAGCGACAAACCAACCATTCTCTTTGTTGACGAGATCCACCGCTTCAACAAGGGACAGCAGGATGGTTTTCTCCCCCATGTTGAAAGCGGCCTGTTGACGCTTATCGGCGCAACAACGGAAAACCCTTCCTTTCACGTCATTGCGCCGCTTCTTTCAAGAACCCAACTCCTGGTCCTCAAGCCGCTGGCCAGTACGGACATTCAAACCATCATCAAACGGGCCATTGATGACCCTGAAAACGGCCTGGGCAAACAGAAACTGACAATAGATCGGGAGGCCCTGGAAGCCTTGGCCCGGTCAGCCGACGGTGATTGCCGCCGGGCCTTGAACTGCCTGGAAACCGCGGCCGCCCTTGTCAACAAGGACAACGGGCATGGTGAAATCACCATCGACATTATCCGGCAGGCGGCACAGCAACAGGCCCTGCGCTTTGACAACATGGGCGAGGAACATTACAATCTCATATCAGCGCTTCATAAAAGCATGCGGGACAGCGATCCGGACGGTGCGGCCTACTGGTTGCGCAGGCTGCTGAAAAGCGGTGAGGACCCGCTCTATATTGCCCGACGCCTGATCCGTTTTGCCAGTGAAGATGTGGGCATTGCCGATCCGCAGGGACTGACGGTCGCCATTGCCGCCAGGGACGCCTATCAGATGCTGGGTTCGCCCGAAGGGGACCTGGCGCTCATGCAGGCCGTTACCTACCTTGCCACCGCCCCCAAGAGCAATGCCCTCTATCGCATGGAACATCATATAGACAAGGACATAAGGGCCACTGGTTCCCTGCCGGTGCCCATGCACCTGCGTAATGCCCCCACCAAAATGATGAAAACCATCGGCTATGGCAGGGGATACCGATATGCCCATGACCAGGAAGACGGCCTGGTCGACCAGGAACACCTGCCCGCTGAACTTGTGGGCACAAGATATTACCAGCCGACAAACCGCGGCTTTGAGGCCATCATTCGGGACCGCCTAATCAAGTGGCGGAAAATATTAGCAAAACGAGCACAAACCAATGCAAAATCAGCATAGCAATTTTATTACCCTCTTCCTTTTTTTTCTTGGATTTTTCCTGGTCATTCCTGCCGCTTCGGCCGGCAGTCGAGCCGCTGAACAGAAAATAACCATACTCTACGGCAATGATATCCGGGGCGAGCTTGAGCCCTGCGGCTGAAGCCGTCATCAACTGGGCGGTCTGTCCAGAAAGGCATACCTTATCAAACAGCAGCTGCGCCACACAGGCAAACAACCGGTGATTGCAATCGACGGCGGGGCCATGTTTTTTGCCCGCCCCTATCTTTCCCCCATCCAGTTGAAACCAGCCAGACGTATCGCCAAAGGCATCGGCCAGGCAATGGCGGCGATGCAGATCAGGGCCATCGGTGTCTCTCCTTATGACCTGGCCGCGGGAACGGATTTTCTTGTCCGGCTGGCAAAAAAAAATGACCTCTCTCTTCTCTCTGCCAATCTTTACGAAGACAAGGAAAATACGCCAATTTTTCCACCATATCGCATGATAAAAGCCGGCAACATGACGATTGGCTGCATTGGCCTGACAGGACCACTATCCGGAAACCGGCAGCAACACCAGTACCATGTCCTTCCATGGCAGGAGGTGCTGCCGGCAGTGCTGAAAAAAATAGACAACAGGGCGGACCTTATCATCCTTCTCTCCAGCGCTTCGCCGCAGACCAACAGAGAAATAGCTCAAAAATTCAAAAATATACACATCATATTCCAGGCCGGACAGGGTGGTGGCAACCAGCCGCCGCTCAATATCAACAATACCCTGCTCTGCCGGACCGCAAGCCGGGGAAAATCGCTCGGCATTCTCAAGGTCGACTGGGGAGGGACCAAAACCTGGAGTAGTAATGATACGGATCAGTTGATAAAGACTCAGAACCGTCTTGATCGATTACGCTGGCAGATAGGCAGGATGGAAAAACGTCACCCGCAAGAGGAACTCCGAAATAACCTCCAGTATCAACGGCTGGTCAGGGGAGCGGCGGAACTGGAACGCAAACTAAAAAAACTCACCCTACAAGACGATAACGCGGGGACAGCCTGTCGGTTCCACAACACCTTCATCGCGGTGGAAACCTCCATTCCGGAAGACAAGGAGGTAAAGGCCATTGTTGACCGGACCAGACGTGAGGTCAATATAATAAACAGGAAAGAGCAGCAGAAGTTGCGGCAAAGGTGGGAAAAACAGCGGCAATCATCAAATAACGCACACCAGCCAGCCCCTTTTGCCGATATGGCAGGCAGTCGGATCTGTCAAAAATGTCATCCCATCCAGGTTGCCTTTTACCTGCAGACCGATCATGCCAGGGCATGGCAGACACTTGTCAATAAAGATCAACAGTATAATCCCGACTGCATATCCTGCCACGCCACCCTGCCAAATTATGAGCCAGATCTGACCAGTCAGGAAGCGCTGCTGACAACTATTCCTCCACGACTACGGGGTGTCGGTTGTGAAACCTGCCATGGCCCGGCCCGGCTGCATTCCCAGGACCCGGAAAGCAGAGTGCCCGGAAAACCGGATGCAAACACCTGTCTGCAATGCCACACCCAAAAAAGAGACAAACATTTTAACTTCACAAGAAAAACTGATAAAATCAGATGCCCGGCCGGTTAACGCTGGCTTGGCTTGCCCACCCTGGCAAACAAAAAAAAAGGATGGCCCATCCAGGACCATCCTTTTTTGCAAATAAATAACAGCTGATGAACTCGTAAAAAGTCCAGACAATGCTTAAAGATGGCTAAGTAAAAACACAGATATACAAGGAGTAGTGTTCTGTGGCGGGTCTTGACTATACATGTAGTATGTCGAGAATCGCCACAGGACACACGACGCAGTAGATCGAAGTTTTTACGACGCCATCA
>Ga0256831_1001407_pt1 | contig 12672 bp, 15 predicted proteins | sample 132544metaG_FD_189087 | JGI IMG/M metagenome (GOLD analysis project Ga0256831, IMG submission 189087) | Hydrothermal vent microbial communities from Lau Basin, Pacific Ocean - 132-544 | ecosystem: Environmental > Aquatic > Marine > Hydrothermal vents | place: Pacific Ocean: Lau Basin | collected... | reverse complement strand
GTTATAGTAATATCAACTACGAAGACTACCTCATATAATATAAAAATAATTCTAAAGCACCTTTTCATCAAAATATAGCTAAAATCTCTCTATGATTAAAAGATACCCTACCAAAAAAATATTTGTTGGCGATGTAGCAGTTGGTGGTGATGCACCTATTTCAGTCCAGTCCATGACCTACTCAGATACGCACAATGTTGCTGCAACTGTAGAGCAGATAAACCGTCTACACTTTGCTGGTGCAGACATTGTTCGTGTGGCTGTTCCAGATATGGAAGATGCACTTGCACTCAAAGCCATAAAAGAGCAGACCTCCCTGCCTCTTGTTGCAGATATCCACTTTAACTATAAACTCGCACTTATTGCGGCCGAGTCTGTGGACTGCATCCGTTTCAATCCGGGAAACATCAGTGACAAGAGTAAGATAAAAGAGATCGTCAAAGCGTGTCAAGAGCGAAATTTACCGATTCGCATCGGTGTAAACGCAGGAAGTCTTGAAAAAGAGTTCGATGACAAGTATGGTCCAACCGCCGAAGCAATGGTAGCTTCAGCTGAGTACAACATCAAATATCTTGAAGATTTAGGCTTTGATGACATTAAGATCTCCCTCAAAGCAAGTGATGTACAAAGGACAGTAGAAGCCTACAGAATGCTACGTCCAAAAAATCACTACCCTTTCCATCTTGGTGTTACGGAAGCGGGAACAATCTTTCATGCTACGGTCAAAAGTGCCATAGGTCTGGGAACACTACTGCTTGAAGGCATCGGTGACACTATGCGTATCTCCATCACAGGAGAGCTCGAAGAGGAGATAAAGGTCGGTCGTGCCATCTTAAAAGACAGCGGTGTAGCCAAAGATGGACTCAACATTATCTCTTGTCCGACGTGTGGACGCATAGAGGCTGATTTGGTCTCAGCCGTTTCAGAGATAGAAGAGCGCACAAAACACATAAAAGCCCCACTCGATGTCAGTGTCATGGGCTGCGTTGTAAACGCAATAGGAGAAGCAAAACATGCCGATGTTGCCATCGCTTACGGAAAAGGTAAAGGTCTTGTCATGGTCAAAGGCGAAGTCGTTGCAAACCTTGATGAAAAAGAACTTGTAGACAGATTTGTAAGCGAAGTAGAAAATATGGCAGGGAAAGTGTAATGCAAGACAATCTCTACAACCTAGCCTTTGAACGCAGTGTTTTAAGCTCCATCATCTTTGAGCCAAGCCAGTTTGATGAACTGAGTGTCGTTTTAAAAAAAGATGACTTTTATCTGCCTGCGCATCAGGATATTTTTGCTGCAATGCTCACGCTTTTGCAAAAAGATCAACCCATAGATGAGGAGTTCATCAAAAAAGAGCTTATAAAAGCGAAAAAGTTTGATGAACAGGTACTGCTTGAAATTCTCTCTGCAAACCCCATAGCAAATACTGCTGCTTACGTCGAAGAGATCAAAGACAAATCTCTCAAACGCCACCTGCTTACACTCACAACAGAGATAAAACGCGTAACAGTCGAAGAGGAGCTTCCTTCTGCTGAAGTCGTGGACATTGTAGAGAAAAAACTCTATGAGATCACACAAGACAACCAGACAAGCGACTTCAAAGACTCTCCAAAGATGACCTTCGATACGATGGAATACATCAAAGAGATGAAAGCACGCGGAAACTCTGTACTTGTTGGAGTCGATACCGGCTTTAAAGAGCTCAACAAAATGACGACAGGTTTTGGTAAAGGTGACCTTGTCATCATCGCGGCAAGGCCTGCGATGGGTAAAACTTCTTTCATTTTAAACACAGTCAATTCACTCATACTTCAAGGCAAAGGTGTCGCCTTTTTCTCACTTGAGATGCCGGCAGAACAGTTGATGCTGCGTTTACTCTCTATTCAGACCTCTATTCCCTTGCAAAAACTGCGTGTGGGCGATATGAACGATGACCAGTGGAGCAACCTCAACGGTGCCATAGACAGAATGAACTCTGCGAAACTCTTTGTGGATGATCAGGGAAGCGTGAACATCAATCAACTCCGCTCAAAACTGCGAAAGCTCAAAAACCAACACCCTGAAATAGAGATAGCCGTCATCGACTACCTCCAGATTATGTCGGGAATCGGAAACCAGGACAGACACCTGCAGGTCTCAGAGATCTCTCGTGGACTGAAAATGCTCGCACGTGAGCTTGAGATGCCAATAGTCGCTCTCTCACAGCTCAACCGTGGACTTGAGAGCAGAAATGACAAGCGCCCGATGCTGAGTGATATTCGTGAGTCTGGTTCTATTGAGCAGGATGCCGACATCATTCTCTTTGTCTACCGCGATGATGTTTACCTCTACAAAGAAGAAAAAGAGCGCGAAAAAGCTGCCAAAGCAGAAGGCAAAGAGTTTACCTCTACTTATGTTGAAAAAGAGGAAGAGGATGCCGAAATCATCATCGGAAAACAGAGAAATGGCCCGACAGGGCATGTCAAGCTTGTCTTTCAGAAAAAGCTCACCCGCTTTGTCGATGCGCCAAGCTTTGCAAGTGCTGTGGAGACTGTCTATGAAAATGTCGATACAAAATCCGCACAGGTCGATCTGCCAAATGTAGAGATGCCGCCAATCTAATGCAAAGTCTCAGCGATGCAAAAGCTTGAGCCCATTTCACTACTCGCAACAAAGAGAGATTTTCTCACTCTTTTTGTGCTGCTACTTGGCATTGCTACGCTTTCCCTCTCTTATGAATACTACAAATTCCACGAACTGACAAAGTTTGACTCACAACTCACAAACGCAGTCGTTCTAAAACAGTACACTAAAACCAAACACAGCAAAAAAGGTCGTCTTAAAAGCTACCAAGTCCTCAAACTTAAAAGTGATGCAGGCTACACTTTTTATACAACAGCCTCTAAGAAACTACAAAACATTAAAGGGAAAAAAGTTCAACTTGAAATATGGGCAGGAAAAATTAGCTTTTATGAGTATCTTCGTAGTTTCTTTGTCTTTAGTAAAATTCTCAACACCTACGATTCTCAGCTACTTATGAAAAAAGCACTTCATGCTATCAAAGTGCAACACCAAGACGCAAACGCAACAGCCATCTATGAAGCCCTTTTCTTGGCAAAACCACTTCCACAAAATTTACAAAAGCAGTTCTCAAATCTTGGTATCTCCCATCTTATCGCAATCAGCGGGTTTCACTTGGGCGTCCTGAGCTTTTTACTCTTTTTTCTTATAAAATACCCCTACAAATTTTTTCAAAACCGCTACTTTCCCTACAGAAGTTACACCCGTGACACCTTTATACTCACTGCGTTTACACTCTTTTTATATATGTTTTTTCTCTCCTCCCCGCCCTCATTGCTGCGTGCTTTTGTGATGATGATTGTCGGATTTGTACTCTATGAACGGGGTATGAAAATTATCTCGATGCAGACGCTCTTTATTACCGTTTTACTCATCTTGGCACTCTTTCCACGTCTGCTCTTTAGCATCGGTTTTTGGTTGAGTGTCAGCGGTGTCTTTTACATCTTTTTATTTTTCATCTATTTTAGTCACTTAAGCAGAGTCAAACAGTTTTTACTGCTGCCGTTTTGGGTCTATTTGATGATGCTGCCCTACTCTCTTGCTATTTTTGGCAACTTTTCACTCTCACACCCGCTCTCTATTATTTACTCTGTACTTTTTACACTTTTTTATCCACTTGCACTCTTTTTACATTTTATAGGACATGGTGGCTTACTTGATGGAGTAGTGGAGACGCTTAGTAATGCCCAGCTAAACGCAGTGCAAGAGCATCTGCCACTTCCTTTTTTAGGAGTTGCAATTTTCTTGTCGCTTTTAGCTGTTTTTAGCAGGAAGGCTTTGTGGTTTCTCTTGTTTTACACTCTTTTTCTCTTTGTACATTCTATCTATAATGTAGCATAGCTTCAAACCGTAGATGAAAATTATCCATGAAACATATATCCATAAGAAGAGAAACATTAAAATGGCAAAAGAGCCATACATCGTTGTGTAGGATTTGTTAAGAAAAACATAATAAATAAAAGCATTTTTACTTACGCTGAATATAACGGAGACAATAAATGAGCTAATAAGTGAAGCTTTAGGATTTATCTTCGCATTTGCAGCAATTTGAAATATAAGAAAAAAGAGCCCCCAAATGATGATGTAGGGAATAAGCGGTAAAATATTTAAACCTGAGGTCAAATCGTTGGATGCCATCAGCGCTGCAATGTAACCTGTAATATAAAAAGAGATACCAAGCGCAATAGGCGTAAGAGTGAGCAGTGTCCAGTAAGTAGTGATGCTCTCCCACAGTGTACGCGGTTTTGCATGAAAGATTCTATTTGCAATGTACTCGAAGTTTTTAAAAAAGAGCATAGATGAGACCAAAATAGCAAGAAATCCTATAGCTCCCATCTTTGAAGAATTTTGTAAAAAGCCGTTTATCTGTATCATCACGGTATCGGAGTTCACCGGCATAAGGTTGGAGAAGATAAAGCTTTGAATCTTCTCATAATACTCTGCAAACGATGGCAAAGAGGTTAAAATTGCCATAATGATAAGCAAAAGAGGGATGATAGTAAAAATCGTGTAAAAACTCAAACTTGCCGCAAAAAGAGTCAGCTCTTTATCCACAAAGGAGCTGACAAAAAGCTTTGCCTCTTCAAAAACGATCTTTACTCTTTTATCCATCTTATATCTACTCGAGTCCCATTTTTGCAGGGTTTAGTATGTTGTTCGGGTCAAACGCAGCCTTGATGGACTTAAAGAGGTTCATCTCTTCATCAGTAAAAGCCATACTCATATATGGTGCTTTTGCAAGCCCGATGCCATGCTCACCAGAGAGTGTTCCGCCCAGATCAACTGTCGCTTGAAAAACCTCTTCTATAGCTTTATAAGCAATTTTTACCTGCTCAGGGTCACTGCCATCTACCATAACATTGGTATGTACATTTCCATCTCCGGTATGTCCAAAACATGGAATATTTACATTGTACTTATCGGCGATGGCATAAAAACGTTCTAAAAGCTCCGGCAGTACTGCACGAGGGACTGTTACATCTTCATTGAGTTTTTTACTTCCATAAACGCTCAGAGCCGGAGAAGCATTACGACGGGCAAACCAGATGTCTGCTGCCTCTTTGTCATCTTTTGCACGACGAAATTCTGAACAGCCGTTTTCTTTAAACACCTTCTCAATCTGGTCAAGCTGGAAGTTCAAGTCATCTTCCAAGTTTCCATCAACATCAGTCACAAGCAGTGCACCCGCATCTACAGGAAGCCCTTTGTGAAAAGTCTGCTCAACTGCGCGAATAGTAAGGTTGTCCAAAAACTCCATCGCAACAGGAGTAATGCCGCTCGCCATAGTTTTATAGACCGCTTCCATCGCATCATTTACAGTAGGAAAAATTCCCATCGCTGTTTTTGTCATCTTCGGCTTTGGAATGAGTTTAAGTGTGATCTCTGTAAGCACCGCAAGTGTCCCCTCAGAAGCTATTAAAATACCGCTGATATTGTAGCCTGCCACATCTTTGATGGTACGCTTTCCGGCTTTAATGACATCTCCGTTTGGAAGCACTGCACGTGTAGCCATGACGTAATCTTTTGTGATGCCATACTTTGCAGCACGCATACCGCCTGCATTTTCACTTACATTTCCACCAATGGTAGAGTAGTCTTGACTAGCTGGATCTGGCGGATAGAAAAGTCCGACCTCTTCTACAGCACGTTGAAGATCCATATTTATCACTCCGGGTTGTACCACGGCAACCATATTTTTCATATCTATCTCTAAGATCTTGTTCATATGTTTTTCCATTGCAAGGACAATGCCGCCCTTACTTGGAAGCGCTCCCCCTGTAAAACCAGAACCCGCTCCACGAGGAACTATGATGATTTGGTGTTCATTACAATACTTAAGAATCGCACTTACATCCTCTTCACTTCTTGGAAAGATGACCGCATCAGGCTTGAAATGCTCTCTTGTTGCATCATACGAGTATGCTAAAAGGTGTGCTGTATCGCTATAAATATTTTCATCACCGACAAGCTCTGTAAAGTGTTCTATATGTTTTTGATCTATCATTTTCTACTTCCTTTCTCAAATTGCGCATACAGTTTTTGCAGCTCTTGATTGTTTTCATTATATTTTAATAGCAACTTATAATAATATGGAACATAACTTTTCATCTCATTTGTCCCCTCTCCCCAATCCCACCAAGAGGAGTCTATTTTCTCAACGCGTGTATAAAAAGGAGTTTTTCTTCTACTCGCTTCCAATGGAGCATTACTAATGTTTAAGATTTTAAAGCTTTTCATATCCAGCGTATAAACATGCTTGTCAAGGTAGATAAAAAGAAGCCCTGTACTTGTTGCATCAGACATTTTCTCAAAGTCGCTCTTGAGCGGTGAAGGGTGTCCTGTGTAAGAGAGAATAGTTGCAAACAGATCAGGATGTATCCACTGCGTTTGCACACTTTGTGTGATGCGGTGGTATATCTCTTCACTTGGTGCGATCAAAAGTGCTCGATTGTAAGCAAAGGCAAGCTCTACTTTGTCACCAACCTCGGCAGTGTACTTTCCTTTTGGAAGAGAGTCGTTATCGAGCATATGAAATGTCAAGAGCTTCAACGTTGCACTTGAGATGTTTACATCTACGCTCTCTACCACTGCATTATTGACAACAATAGAGTGATCTTTTGAAATATGGTGCACAACAAAGCCACTCATACCTACATCTATCTTATCTATCTGTATGACAACTGTATTGTTTTTTTTATCTACAGAGAGTATGGGTGCTTCCACGGTCGCTGCGTTTAAACGCAGTAGTGTTACTAAAAGTAAAAATATATATTTCATCTATCTTCTTTATTATTTAATATATGCGATTATATCAAACAAACCTCATACTAAGCCAAAATTTGATAAAGTTACTCCTTATTTTAGAATAGGCTTATATTTATGATACGATTTTTCATACTCTTTTTTATCACTGCAACACTGTTTGCTTCTACGGTTGATCGGCACAGATGGGAAAACGGTGAGACATATCTCGTCTTTTTAGAGCGTCTCAATCTCCCGACACGTCCACTTTATTACAATCTTGACAAAGATGACCAACGCCTTACTGAAGAGATGCGCAGCGGTATTCACTACCAGATTCTTCGTGATGACAAAGGCAATATTGAGCAGATTTTACTCCCGCTCAATGATGAACTCCAAATTCACATCTACAAAAAAAAGAACTCTTATGCCTTTGAAGCCATTCCTATCATCTCAAGTACAAAAACAGAGGCGTTTTACACCACTATTACAAGCTCACCAAACTACAATATTTTAAAAGAGACCGGTTCGAAAAAACTCGCACAGATCTTTGTCTCAAGTTTTAAGCACTCACTCAACTTTAAAAATGACATTCGAAAAGGTGACAGACTTGTGATGATATATGAGCAAAAGTACCGACTTGGACACCCTTTTTCTATGCCTACTCTCAAGGTTGCAATGATAGAAATGCACCACAAAAAGCACTACATTTATCTCAACGATGATGGCCGATACTACGATGAAAAAGGACATGAAGTAGAAGGTTTTTTACTCGCCCGTCCTGTTCGCGGTGCACGTATATCATCTTACTTTAGTAAACGTAGATGGCATCCTGTACTCCATAAATGGAAAGCACATCTGGGTATTGACTATGCTGCAAGGCGTGGTACACCTGTGCGCGCAGCAGGAAGTGGAAGCATCTCATACTGTGCAAGAATGGGAAGTTATGGAAATCTCATAAAAATCCGTCATGCCGACGGCTATGAAACGCGCTATGCACACCTCAAGTCTTTCCGTCACGGTATCTACCGTGGAAAACGTGTCAAAAAAGGACAAATCATCGCCTATGTCGGAACAACAGGACGCTCAACTGGACCACATCTGCACTTTGAACTCAGAAAACGCGGTCGTGCCATCAACCCGTTGCATGTGGTACAGGTCACAACAAAAAAGCTCAAAGGCAAGCAAAAGAGAGCTTTTCTTAAACTCAAAAAGAACTATGATGAGAGTGTGGAGTTGCACCTCAACAACAAAACAGCTTTTCACAAACTTCCTCCGTTTGAACCAATGTCATACATCCATCTCTCAAAGGTTTCTGATGCCAAAAATTGATGCTATAAAAGAACTGAAAAATCCACGCTTCATTAAGCCTATAGAGATAAACTATACTCAAAACGGCAGCCCAAAAAAATGGGAAGCGGTCATTTCCCACGACAGTGTCGCCATTTTACTTTGGCACAAAGAGAGGGATGCTTTTGTCTTTGTCAAACAGCTCCGCGCGACAGTTCTGAACAAAAACCCAAAAAACGGCTATATGTATGAACTCTGTGCAGGTATCGTAGATAAAAACTGTTCCAATGCACAGATAGCCAAAGAGGAAGTTTTAGAAGAGTGCGGCTACGATGTCCCTGTTAAAAACCTTGTCAAAATCAGTACTTTTTACACAAGTGTGGGTATCTCAGGTACACATCAAACACTCTATTATGCTGAAATAAATGAAAGTATGAAACTTCACGAAGGCGGTGGTATAGAGGAAGAGGAGATAGAGGTCATTTACATTCCTACAAGTGAAGCTAAAAAGTTTATGTTCGACGAAAGCTACCAAAAAACGACGGGTGTAATGCTCAGCATTTATTGGTTTTTTGAGAATATCAAACAATAACCATTCAAGGAATAATCATGCACTTAGAGAAATTTCCATTTTATAAATCGCTTGAAGAAGATGCAAAACTTTTTCTAAAAGAGCACCTGCAAAAGATAAAAATAACGAAAGATTCCATCTTGTTCTATCAAGGAGATATTTGTGACAAGATTCTTTTTCTTACATCAGGAGAAGTCCGACTCTATATACAGTCCGATGAAGCAGAGGAGATAACTCTCTATCATCTCCATCCTGGTGAGCAGTGTATTGTCAATACGGCATCAACACTCTCTCAAACAGAGGCTATAGCCAATGCCTTAGCATTAAGCGATATTGAAGGCTACATGCTTGATATGCAAAGCGTGAAAGAGTTAGCAAAGATGAGTGAATCTTACCAGAATTTTCTTTTTTCTATCTATACCCTCCGAATGGGAGACCTTGCAAAACTTATCAATGATATCAAATTTAAAAAACTTGACCAAAGAGTTCTTGAGTGGCTGCACAACCAGCATACAAATGAAATCAAGACAACACATGAGACAATAGCAAATGAACTTGGCAGCACTCGTGAAGTTATTTCAAAAGTGCTAAAACGTCTTGAGCAACAAGACTTACTTACCCTCAAAAGAGGCACCATTCTTCTTATGTGACCTGTGTTACAGACACCTGATAGTCTTTTACCCTACAATACACTTACAAATCAACAAAAAGGATACAAAATGTGTATTAATTTAGGAAAAGCAGACAGAGCAATCAGAGCGATTGCAGGAGTAGCAATAATCGCTTACGGTCTTGTAACGCAGAACTATATAGTAGCTGGAGTTGGAGCAATTCCTCTTGTAACAGCAGTGTTTGGATTTTGTCCATTTTACCCAATTTTCAAACTCAATACAGGATGTAAAAAATAGAGGAGAACTTATGTGCCTATTTGGTAATTCAAAAGACTGCTCTGCGTAGATAGTGTCATATATGACACTATCTTCACAAAACCTTATGCAAACTCCAGCGGATCCATATCTATCTCCGCCATCTCCACTTTTGTCGCTTTTATGGCCTTTATAAGGTCGGTACTTTTGTCTGCTCGAAGGAGTATCTCAAAACGGTACTTATTTGCTACGCGCTCTATGGCACACTTGCCTGCTCCTACCACCTCTACAGTTGTACTAAACGCAGCAAGACGCTCTTGCATAAGCGTCATGGCATCACGTGCCTTTGCACCATTTTTATGTGAAAAGAGTATGCGACAAAGCTTCTTGTATGGCGGATAGAGTTCTTCTCTAAAGAGTTTTTCAGACTCTAAGAACTCCTCATATTTGTCTATATAGGCACTAAAGAACTCTTCATTAAAGGTCTGTACTATCACTTTTGCATCTTTTGCACGCCCGCTTCTTCCAGCCACCTGAATAAGCGAAGAGAGCGCTTTTTCGCGCGCACGGTAGTCACTCATATTGAGCATATTATCCATCCCGAGCACCACTGCCAAGGTGACACCGTGATAGTCATGCCCTTTGGAGAGCATCTGCGTTCCTACAAGTATGTCACTCTCTTTGTCGTTGAACTTTTTGAGTGCCTTTTTAAGCTTATTTGCCGTTGTAATGGCATCTCTGTCAAACTGCTGCACTACTGCGTTTGGCAGCAGTTCTTGTATATTTTGCACAGCCTCGGCCGTTCCCAAACGAGAACTTGTCAGTGCGCTACTGTGACACTCAGGGCAGACCTGTGGAATGGCCTGAGTAAAGTTACAGTAGTGACATTTGAGTGCTCGTGAGTGTTGGTGCACACTCATTCCAACACTACAAAAAGCACACTTTATGGTATGTCCGCAATCTTGACAAATAAGATATTTAAAATTTGCACGTGTCGGCAAAAAGACGATGGATTGCTCTTTTTTTTGCAGTGTCTCTTTTAGATGCTCAAGAATCAAAGGAGAGAGACTCTCTACATTGCGCTCATATATGAAACTTTTTTGTGAGAGGAAATGCCCGCCTCGAAGACGAATATGAGGAAATTTCACATAGGAACTCAGCGATGGCGTGGCTGAGCCTAATACAACATTGACACCATAGAGTTTACCCATATAGATGGCAATGTCACGTGCATTGTAGCGTGGGCGAGAAGAGGATTTATAACTCTCATCATGCTCCTCATCAACGACAATGAGTCCCAAATCATTCACCGGCAAAAAGAGTGCAGAGCGAGGTCCCGCAATGATCATCGCTTCACCGCTTTGAATCTTTGCCATCGCCTCTTTCTTCTTTTTTGGTGTCAGTTTAGAGTGCCACATCACCACACGCTCTCCAAAATGCTCCTCAAGCCTTTTAGACATCTGTGGTGTAAGTGAGATCTCAGGCATAAGGAATATGCTGCGTTTACCACGTTGTAGCATCTGCTCAAAATACTTCATATATATCTCGGTCTTTCCACTTCCTGTATCGCCAAAGAGTAAAGAGACTCTGTGTGTTTGTAAAAAATCCACTGCCTCACTCTGTTTTTTAGAGAGTTCTATTTTTGAACTATATTCATCTTGCTCACTGCGTTTACCCTCATGGATTGCATCATCAAAAGGCACTAAAAGTGCAAACGCATCACCAAGGGAACAAATATAATAGGAGGAGATAAATTGTGCAAGCTGCATCTGTTTTTGGGAGTATCTAAACGCAGTTACTTGGAAGATTTCACTTGTTTCAAACGCAGGTTTGAGTGTTTGAGTGAGAACAACACCCAAAACTTTACGAGAACGCACAGTTACTTCTACTTGTTGTCCAACTTCTAAAACAGTGTCAAAATGGTAGGTAAAAGGCTCAAGAGGAGAGCCTATGAGGGAGATGTTATAATAATACACTAAAAATTAAATCTATGTATCTATTTCGACAATTTGCTTCATACCATATATAATCGTTGCTGCAAAAAGTATCGTTACTACCACAATTGCTATTGTCGCTAAATCCATACTACAGCTCCTTAAGTTTTTTAATATTCTTATGAATAGCTTGTGTTAAAATAACAAATAAAACAAACAAAATTAAAATCAAAATTATACCAAGCCAAAAAAGTATATGGACATTGTTAGCCAAATATAATTTTGAAATTCCAGCACCAATTGTCAAGATAATTGCTACAACAATATTTAAATAATTCTTCAGTGCTCCAATATGCTCTTTTAGTTCATCTATTTTAGCCATTAAGTATTATACTATTATTTCGTTAGCTTGTCACACTCACTGCCTGAAACACAGAGAAATTTCCCGTCTGCAGGTGTATATTTAAAAGTATTTGCACTTCCAGCAACTTTATAAACATATGTTCCACTTCCGGCAGTTGCACTCCAACCGTCATTTCCGGTTGATGGCGATATAGGATACATAAGGACTCCACCAAAGAGTCCTCCATGATCCATCTGTCCTACTCCTGTTCCATTGGGAATAAAATCACTATCTCCCTTTATAAGCCTTGCCTGACGCTCGGTTATTATTCCAGAACGGATAGACGCAACGTTAGAGCGTCCCTTTGCAATCACAGCATCATCACGTGTTGCTGAAAATTTTGGTACTGCAATAGCTGCCAATATTCCTAAAACAACAATGACAAAAACTAACTCTATCATTGTGAATGCATTTTTCATTTTATATCCTTTACTCATAACTTATTCCTGTACCTTTCATTCTGTGATCTCCATCTAAAGTATCTAAACCAGATGATATAACATGTACAAAATCACCATTAATCGTTATTGTAGCACCATGACTATTCGCATATACACATGAAGGTATCGTAGTTAAGTCCGGATTTACACCTTGACCTTTATAAGCAGATACAACATCATTGACACAAGTTTTTGAGTTTGCAATAAGAGCAGATTTTTTTGCATCGACGCGAGTCGCAGCAAGCTTTGGTATAGCAATCCATGCTAAAATTCCCAATATAAGAATCACAAATACCAATTCTATCATTGTAAAAGCATTTTTCATAACACACTCCTAGTTCCCATGCTTTGAGACTGTGACTTTATATATAAT